>Ga0247834_1004133_pt1 | contig 18761 bp, 15 predicted proteins | sample LaCruzMarch2015__8_FD_187118 | JGI IMG/M metagenome (GOLD analysis project Ga0247834, IMG submission 187118) | Freshwater microbial communities from meromictic Lake La Cruz, Castile-La Mancha, Spain - LaCruzMarch2015_12m | ecosystem: Environmental > Aquatic > Freshwater > Lake | place: Spain...
CATGAGCACTATCGCAGCAACCCTCGATCCATACAGAACCCATATCGGCTTGAGCCCGACGCTTCAGCGGCCAACGTTGGTGCTGAACCGTAACTGGCAGCCGATCAACGTGGCGACGGTTGCGCGTGCCTTGATCATGCTGTGGAACGATTCGGCCAAGATTGTCGACCCGATCGATTACCAGTTGTATGACTGGAGCGACTGGAGCCGAATGGTACCGGATCGAGACGAGCCGTTCATCCAGTCGGTACGCCAGCGTATCCGTATCCCGGAGGTCATTGCATTGACTAAGTTCGATGCGATGCCGACACAGAAGGTTACCTTCAGCCGCAGAAACGTTTTCAAGCGTGACAAGATGTGTTGCCAATACTGTGGAAAGCAGCCTGGCAGCGAAGAACTCACAATTGACCACGTGGTCCCTCGTGCTCAAGGTGGCTTATCGACCTGGACGAACTGTGTTCTGGCTTGCATCAATTGCAATTCGAAAAAGGCTGACCGCACTCCGGCTCAGGCGCACATGAAACTCCGAAAGGAACCAGTGCGTCCAGCTTGGAAGCCGATCTACGCCGATCGAATGAATCGCGTGAAGAGCTGGTCCAAGTTCATTAGCGAAGCCTACTGGATAGTAGAGCTCGAAGACTAAGCTGACTTGTTAGGGGGCGAGAAAGTCGCCCCCTAGCTTCATGCATTCAAGTCTAGGAATGATATCCGTCGATCTTTTTCGCCACTAACGAAGACAACTCCTCTCGACCATGGGCCAAGAATATTCCAGCAACTCGATACAAAATCCATTGATTTGGTTTCGGTGTTGAAAATCAGAAGTTTCGATGGCACCCAATGAGACTTCTTCATTGCAACAGATGCCACTGCCATCTGCGCTTCCTCAAAGAAGTGCGTATCCCCGAGACCACAAAATACAGGCCTAAAATTCAATGTCTCATGCCCATCTATGCGATCAAAACCAAGCAATCGCCCTCCGGCACCATCTGTTGCGACGAAGATATCACTATCATCTGTTGCAAAAACGTTATAGACATAGGGCTTCGCTCGCAGTTCCCAAACGCGTTCGTCCGCGGTTGTCCATATGACCTTTTGGTTGTTGACTTGTATTGCAACTCCGCTGTTTGTCGGCCAAACTCTGATATTTCGAACGCTTTTCTCGTTCCAACTGAAGTCGCAATCGACTTCCATATGTTGATTAACTCGGATGTAACCGATACGTTTGCTCTTCTTGTCGAACCACGGAAAGTAACCCAATTCTCCATAAAGGGTGGGCATACCGAAACAGCATCCTCCCTTTTCAATAGTGCAAACGACTCCTGAATCAAGATCCAGCCATCCTGCTTGTCCATCGTTGCCCCACAGGCCCTTAAAATTCTTCCATTCAAGATTGTTTAGCCTAAGGCCAATCTGCACTTTGCTCCAGCGTAAAGCCCCCGAAGTCGGCTCAAACGAGTAAAGTTCGGTTTGACATTGAAACGGTGGTGTATCAAAAACGGTGAACTCAGAAGTCGACATTCCAGAGCAGCGGGTTCTTCGATGTAAACACAGCACGAGATTGTTTTCGGAGCGTGCGAGAAACACAAAAGCCTCTTCTTGGGGCGCTCCAGGCCATGCGGGTTTCTCCTCTGCCCATGGTTCAAGCGGAGGTCGTTGATGCACGTACTCCCATAGTACCTTGCCGGTCCGCATACATCGCGCAACTAATTTAGCGCTTTCTGGGGCGTCGTAAAAGATCTCTGCAACAACTTGATCTTTCAAACCGACCCAAAGCCTTGTACCCCAAAAAAGAAGGCTAGAAAAAACATCAATGGATGGGTCCACGTTTCCATCCGGCGCATTCCGCGTCACGCACCAATTCACTTTCCCTGTTTTCAGTGAGCAAAGCGCAAGAAAGTCAGTCTTTCGCACAAAACAATGATCACCTGCCGTCATTACCTCAAGATCGCCCAGGATATCATCACGAGTCAGACTCTCATCAAATGGGGGCAACGAATCAAAGGCAAGGGTTTTCACAAAAGACAATCCGAACAAGACCGAACCAATCGCAGTTTAAACGCTCTCTCATTCTACTATACAGGAATGTTCGCCTGGGAGCGGACTCGGTCTCCAAAGCCGATGGACAGTGTTCGAATCACTGCGTTCCTGCTGACCTGCCGATGTGGCTCGACTGAGAAAGGCACCTGTCTTGTAAACAGGTCCATGCTGGTGCGAATCCAGTCATCGGCTCTGGCAACTGAACTGCCTGACTGTTAGAGCATCATTGATCCCTCGAACACTGGCGAACTGTTCAACTTAACCAAACAACTTGTCCATCGATCGTGTCCGGCAGATTGCCTTCACGGATCATGTTATACAGCAATAGAATGTTATTGTTGGATTTCTTGGACTTAAGCAGGTTGTTGATCACAACTATGGGCGCGACTGCGTGTGTTCCGGCGTTGTTGAAGACCGCCAAAAACTCTTCTCCAGCGAACCTTGCCGTTCTCCAATCCCAATCGCCAGTTTCCAGCAAAGCAGTGCCCCACAAGCACCCCAGTTCTAGTGCCAATCTCGCAACTTCGCTCTTCGTTTTACGTGCCCCCGATCGAAGCAATTCAATATAGTCATGTATTCGCTCTACGCAGTGTGATCCTTTACCGACTTCGTTAATTCCTAACTCATCCTGCGCCTCTTTTGAATACTCGCAAATTTCACTGAAATCTGCCTCAGATAACACGAAACTCTCCGTTCCAGCGTCCATTTGCCTAAGTCGTAGTTTCGGCCGCTGCGTTTCCCACTGAAATGGGACGATGCGAATATTGTCAGTTGCTATCCTTAATAGAGGATGGTTCAGAATCGTGCCTCTTTTGCTCTTTACTCGAAGCAAAATGGCTTGTTTAGCGGATGTGTAGATGTGGATGAAGTCGCGACCTGAGCGGGGATAAGCGGTGTGTTTCCAATCGGGAGGCAAGTTCCTAATGGCGAGCGTCGACTCCTCGAATGGAACACCATCAGGCAGCCGCGCGCGTGACTTGCGTTCATCCCCAAACCACGCTTGAATCCTGTCGAATTCCTCCTGTCCTTCCGGTAGTTGAAACATGTGAATAGCAATATGCGAATCCCCCTTCCACGGCTCATCCAAATACGAGATCAATAAAATATTGAGTTTGTATGGAGCACTGAGGAAATTTGCCGTGTTCAAGCTTAGGTCCGCTAAGTCCTGAACCTCGATGCAACCATAGTTGAAGCAGCCTTCGATGAAGAGATTATTTAACGACCGTCTCTTTGCCATGGAAACGCTTCTCCGGGCACGTTTGAATTGCAGTACACATTGGGATCACGGTGAACCTTTGCAGGTTCCGATTGTCTTCATTGTAATCAAATAATCAACAATTGAAGCTGTAGTGGATTGAGATCAGTATTCGCTCGGCTTCACAGTTCTCGTTCGACTGCCAGTTGGGACGAGGGAAGTTTGAAGTGGGAAGTTCGAAGTTTGAAATTCACTCGCGGGACTTCTTGATGATCGTTGTCAAAATAGCGATGAGCTCATTGGCTTCGGAAGCCAGAGGATCCAGTCGTTCCTTGGGCACAACTTCGGAGGCGGCTAACAGACGTAGCCAATAGTGGGACTCGCGTGCTTCCTTGCATGCGATTGCATACTTGTGAACAAAGTCCTTTCGGCTCTCGGCAGACCCTGCTTCTTCCACGTTGGCTCCTACCGAAGTCCCTGAACGTAGTAACTGTGATGCCAATGTCGTTGACACTCGACCATTCCCTTCCAAATAAACACAAAGACGAACAATTCGCTCGGCAAACGCGAACGTCCGTTCAGGTAAATCGCTCTTCAAATCACACTCCAAAACTTCAAGCTTCAAACTTCCCAATTCAAACTTCCGTCCATCGTACTCTTTCAAACTTCGAACTTCAAACTTCACAATTCCACCATGGCAAACAAGTCTTTATTCGCAAGCATGCTTGGCCGACTTCCGAAGGCCAATGCTGTCAACGAAGCGGGCGGCCGCGCGTACAAGCTCGAGCCGAAGCACGCCCTGACTCAAGTCGCCGCTACGGGTACGTTCGGTAACGCGTTCTACAGCACTGCTGAGACGCAGCTAGACGAAGTTCTGAAGTTGATCGACGAAGTCGACGATAACCAGTACTTGGCGAAGCTGGCTTTGTACGCTCGTGAAAAGGCGTTCATGAAGGATATGCCGGCTGCATTGCTGGTCGCGCTGTCGGTTCGTGATACGGAGCTGATGCACCGAGTGTTCGATCGCGTGGTCGACAACGGTCGCGTTCTGCGCACAGTGTTTCAGATGATCCGATCTGGCCAGTTCAAGAACAAGGCAGGTAAGGGCCGCGTTGGATTGTCGAGCTCTGTGCAGCGAGCGTTCCAGCGCTGGTTGAACACAGCCTCGGTCGGAAAGCTACTGAGTGCGTCGATCGGTAACGATCCGAGCTTACGGGACATCTTGCGTATGGCTCGACCGACACCGAAGGATAACGCTCGCCGAGCCATGTTCGGTTGGTTGACTGATAAGAGCATCGACAAGTGGGCTCCGGCAACGGAAGCCGACTTGCCGGTCGAAGTTCAGTCGCTGATCGCGTACCGCAACTCGGAGAGCGAAGAAGCACAAGCGTTGATCGCTGGTGGACTCGATAACGTCCGATGGGATTTGTTGTCCGATGCCGCCAAGGGACCGACGGTTTGGGCTGCACTTGCTCGCAAGATGGGTCCGCAGGCACTGCGTATGAACTTGAACACGTTGCTGCGACACGATGTGCTGGCAACAAGTGCGATGGTTGATTACGTTGCTGACCGGATCGCTGACGAGTCGGAGATCCGACGTTCGAAGCAGTTCCCGTACCAGTACTTTGCTGCATACTTGAACGCGGATGACAATGTTCCGCAGAAGATCAAGACTGCGCTGCATAAGGCAGCCGAGATCGCCTGTGGAAACGTACCGGAGTTGCCGGGACCGGTTGTTATTGGTTTGGATACGTCTGGATCGATGAGCAGCGCGGTAACGGGACATCGTGGCCGAGGTGCGACTTCGAAGATGCGATGCATCGACGTGGCAGCACTGTTCGCCGCAGCGATCCTGCGACGCAACCGGGACAGCGTTGTGATTCCGTTCGATACGTCGGCTTACGATGCCAAGATGGATCCAAATGATTCGATCTTGAGCATTGCCGAGCGATTGGCAAAGTACGGTGGTGGTGGAACAGATTGTTCGCTGCCGCTGGTAGCTGCCAACCAGAAGCATGCGAAGCGCAAGTTCGCCGGCATTGTTCTCGTTAGCGATAACGAGAGCTGGGTCGGAACAGGACGGCACGGTTCGACCGGTGTGATGACGGCTTGGGAAGCCTTCGTTGCCAACCAGCGCAAGCTGGCAGGTAAGGAAGCCAACCCAAAGCTGGTTTGCATCGATCTGCAGCCATACCAGACGGTTCAGGCTTGTGAGCGAGCTGACATTCTCAATATCGGAGGCTTCAGTGACTCCGTGTTCAACGTGATCAGTGCGTTCCTAGCTGACGACAACCAGCGATTCGTCGCTGAAGTTGAAGCGATCGAACTGTAAACGCGAGTTGGACTACGGTCAAACTGCTGTATACTTGAAACTTGAGCACCCGCGGGTCGGATTTCCGGCTCGCGGGTGTTTTTCGTTTCCACTTTGGTTAGTTGATAGCGTACCGAAGCGATTAGGATTCAATGTCTTCAGATGTTACCGCATCTTGGCTAGCACGCCTCACGGTCAACACGTGAACTTCAAGCGGTTTGATCGTAATGACTGCGCGATAGCTTGGACGACTACCAACGCCAAGAGGCATTTCTCGAATTTCAACCTCGACTGAACCATTCTCAGGTGCGAGCGAAAATCGTTCGGGCATCATACGAAGGCTTTCAAGTTGCTCATAAATCGAGTCAAACCATGCAACAGCCTGATCAGGCGAATGATTTTCCGCCCACCATTCTGCGTTGCGGAGAATGTCAGCTCTTGCCCTAGCCGTTAGGACCAAGCCATAATTCATTGAGCAAAACGCTCGACTAGCATAGCTCGGTCAGTCGTTCTCGCCTGACCAATGGGAACGGAACGTCCCGCCTGCATGTCAGCGACTCCTTCTCGAATAGCATCCAAATCGGAGCGGCGTTCCAATTCGGCTAACAAACCACTATCGATCACGTAATAAACGCGACGTGTAGTCGGATCGACAATCTGCATCGGGGCGTTTCCGCCTGCTTGCAGTGCTGACGCTTGATCTGGAGTTAGGTAAGTAATCATGGGCTCTAGTATAAAGCGCCAGGAGATCAGTTGCAAACATCGGCATAATGCTGTAGCTTAACACATCCCCAATTCGCAGGTATTCTCGTTGTGTGGAATAGCATTTGCGTCCAGAACATTCCCGATTGCATTACCAATCGTGTCACGCCATCGTGTCAGAATTGTCAATTGGCGCAAAATGATCTACTGTCTCAAAAACCGCAGGATTTCCCGTATGTTCGCCCGCACTGTCGCCGTAGTTTGCTTGCTTGGATTGATCGCTGTTAGTGACAACTGTCGTGCTCAATCTGATAACGATCGAAGCAAGCAACGATTGCCTAGCAGCTATCTGTACTCGGTGCTCAATGGTCAGAAAGGTGACAAAACGACCTTCCGCGATTCGTCAGGTCGAACTCAAGGCTCGGCAACTCAATCCGGCAGTCGCATCTCAATCCGCGATGGTTCAGGTCGATCTATTGGTTCCGCTGAAACATCAGGAAACAGGACAACATTTCGTGACGCAAGTGGCAGAACGATCCAGACCGCAACCACGAATGGTGAGCGTACGACGTTCCGCTCGTCGAGCGGCAGTAGCTTGGGTACTGCAAGTCAGACTCGCAATAACACTACCTTTCGTGACGCAAGTGGGCGTTCAATTGGATCAGCATCCAGTAGTGGAACTCGGACGACCTTTCGGGACGGCTCAGGGCGTTCGTCGGGATCAGCCAGCAACAACCGACGATGAGGCGAATTGCCCGGTTCCGTTCATTTTTTCCCACTGTTCCCTTTGATTCTTCCAGCTTGGCTCCAATGCGATTGTTTGGAACATACGAAGGCATAACGCATCTCGACCTTGCTCGATTCGGAGAACGTTTAGGAGTTGTTCTTGCAGGTCAGGGGCTAGCAATTTCAGATTCATGATCTGCGTTACTCTCGCTCGCGTGACGTGACCAAGTGTGGCGATCTCGGTAGCGTTCGCACAAGTCATTCACAGACATGCGTTCCAGCGCCGCCACTTCTTTGGCAACATTAAGTGCCATGAGCTCTCCTTTTTGAAAAAGTTCTATCGTTCGTTAACCGGGTGGACCACAGAGAGCACCGGTTTCGAACGAAGCTCAAGGCTCGCTGTTTCCGATTCGACAGATTTTTCTTGAGAAGTACGGTCGCGGGCCAAGCGGGCGCAACCACGTGTAGAACGTGTTTGAATGCAAGTCCGAATGGATCGCTTCGAACAACAGTGCCAGCCGGCACAGCTGCCACACCTTGGTCCTTTAAGAACTGGTGAAGCTGGGACTGTAGTTCAGGACCTACAACTTCCCGAATCGCGCCGTTCACACCTCCGGACAGATTTAGCCAAGGATTTGCTGTGGATATCAGCACGTCTGCAGCCTCTGTTAATACGTTTTCCACGTTGATTGTGATTTGCATAGATCGATTCCATTTAAACGAACGCTGTTCAATCCAGTTCGCTTAGAGCTGCCATCAAGGTCGGAATATCGTTAGGGCGATCTGTGACAGTCTTTCGAAGAGCGAATTTCACCAACGTACGGAGCTTTTCCAGAGCCTCAGTGATTGGCAGGTTGCAAGGTATCGGTTCGTCCTCTTCGGAGATCGTGCTTGAGAGCGACTCCGCAACGTCTGCTTTTGTGTGTGGCGCAATTCCGCTCAAACAAAAATACGCAATCGCACCAATTGCATAAATGTCCGTCCAAGGCCCAATGCTTCCGAATGCCGGCGAGACTTGCTCTGGAGCTGCGTAACCTAGTGTTCCGCCCACTGAGCGTACCGCTGCGTCAACGTCCTGGGATTGTGCGATGGGTTGCAAGTAGGTCGAAAGTCCGAAGTCAGTAATGATTGCCCGTCCATCGGTTGTAATCAAAATATTGTTCGGGGTAAGGTCTCCATGAATGATTCCCGTTGAGTGGGCTACACCAATGGCTTCGCATACTTGTGTCAACACTTGAACCAACTGCATATCACCCATTGGACGACAATGACTTAAGGGTGAACCATTGATGAGATCGCTCAAAATGTAGGGACCGCCGTGTGGGGACTCGCCCCAGCCCAGGTACTTGATGATTCCTGGATGATCGATTCGTGACGCTTGATCAATCTCCTTTAAGAATGAATTCTTCGCTCGAACGTCCGTCCACAGATGTCGATGCATGAATTTGACTGCAACAGAGGTATCTGTAGCTTGCATGCGAGCCTGATACACTTTTCCGAACCCACCGCTGCCAATCATTTTTCCAAGAACGAACTGGCCGTAGCCTATGCGAGGCAACGAAAAGCTTGGAGGCTGTAATATCGCGTCTCCATCGTTGGTGGTCTGGTTTTCGAAAAGATGAGGCGAGAGCAAATTCCGTATGGTGGTAACTCGCCGCCTGATTGTTCGTTCATCAACCGAGAGTTCCTCGGCGATTTCTCTCTGGGTACTTCCTGAAAGCAATAGTTCCAATAGCTCAACTTGGTCCGGTGCGAGCATTGAGTTCAACTCGTTTACTAGATCGGCCACATCATGCGATTCTGGCGTCGCTTGCTGGAATTCAAGAAGTTCGATTTGGTCCAATGCATTTCGATCCCAGCCGGCACCACGTTTCGCCGTCGACGCTCGCTCCAACGATCGCGAGAGCTTGCGCCGCGCAAACATCGCACGCAGATTCCAAACAGATAGCGTGCTTTCGATTTGCAATCGGCTCTGGGAAGCGGAACTGGTGTTTCTGAAAAAGCTTCCCATTGCGGACTGCACTACATCTTCAGGGTCAATTGAGCCTCGCTGTCCTCGGCTGAGCCGGCTTGCGACGAGTGCAATCAACCGCAATCGATATCGTTCCATCAATACGGCAGCAGCTTCCTGGGATCCAGTCCGCCATTTTGCGATGAGTTCTTGGCCGGACAGATTGGCAAAAGTTATTTCAGAGTTTTCTGCCACATTGTTGTCCGCTTTGATCGCCAGAATCTCATTTCCACCATGTCCGCGTTCTTTTCATCAATTCTAGACTATGGAGACACAATAATGGCAATGGTGGTTACCCAACCGTGCAAAGGTTGCAAGGACAAGTCATGCTTGGCCGTTTGCCCGTGCGAATGCTTTTATGAGGATTCCGAGATGGTGTATATTCATCCCGACGAGTGCGTCGACTGTGAAGCGTGCATTCCGGAATGTCCTGTCGAGGCGATTTTCCATGAAGACAACGTGCCAGCACAGTGGCATCATTTCATTGAACTCAATGCAAAGAAATCTAAGGAGTGCCCGCCAGCGACTTCTCCCTAAGTAGTCGCGGCAAAACCGATGAAACGCCGAATCGTTTATTTGCTGTTTGCCGTCGTTACGATGCTGGTCGGATTGGCGTCGCGCCGATTCCGACAGCATCTACCAACGTTCATCGGCGAATACAGCGGCGATGTTCTGTGGGCGTTGATGTTGTTTCTAGTAGTGAGTTTTGTACTAGCTGGTCGCCCTCTTTTTCTGAGATGCATCATTTCGCTGATTCTTGCATTCGCGGTCGAGGTCAGCCAGCTTTATCACGCGCTCTGGATCGATGGCATCCGAAGCACGACCTTGGGCGGGCTGGTTTTAGGTTTCGGTTTCCTGTGGAGCGATCTCGTTTGCTACTTGGTTGGCATCGCTGCCGGCATGTTGGCGGATCGATTCTTGTGGCCGCCAGCTGAACGCGAAAATACGAACTAGACATGACTCAGTTTGTATTTGGGTCACCTGTTACGAATCTGGCGGCCGCCTTGAGTGCCGACCGATTTCTCTGCCACGAACTGAGTGATTCTCCGGAATGGCACCGGACGGAGTTAACAGTCGGGAAACCTAAGTAATCGTTGGGGTTCGGAACGCGTTTTCAATAAGCGGAATTCGCTCGCCCGATGAAATGACTGTGTTAACCAAGGGGCTGGAGCCCAAACACCTATCGCAACCGGCTACAACCGTTTTGCAAACGCTGTGTTAATCAAATGGGTTGGCGGAAACGGAGATCTCGAGAGTTCTCAGTCGAGATCGGGGGTGCCGTGGGCTACCGGGACGGTTTCAGAGGTAGGCCGAAAGATCTCTTTCCTAACCGAGAGTATTTCCAAAGTGAGTTGGCGGGGCGGAAACCCTAAGAAACGTTGGGTAGAAACGAAAAACGCCGGGCGTCGATCTCTCGTCGTCCGGCGTTAACTTTTTGGCGTTTCTTCCGTAGAAAAAACTAAGGCTCCCCGAGGAGACCCTGATAAGGAACCTTCTAGAGGAGCCGTTGTACGCTAAGAGTATGGTAGCATTGGTATCCAAGGTTTTCAAGACCGGTCCAAGGTTTCTATGGGAGTGCCCTGTTTCGGAAAATCAGGTTAACAGCCCAAGTCTTTCGAGGCAACGAATGAACCGCCTATGGTGGGGGGCTTGGGACTTCACTTCAATTTCATTGCGATCAACCTTCCGATGGAAGCTGGGGCGACTGCTATTGAATCTCGACGATTGGACAAATCGATTCCCGTCAGTGCTTTGACTGGAAGGTCAACTCCCCCGAACTATCCCGCTCGAACTTGTAGATATCCCACAGTTTGTCACGCTTTCCAGGTCGTTCAATCCGGTATGCAAAGACTACCTTGTCGCCATCGGTGCGCATGTTGATAGCACCAAAAGTCGTGACTGACCGTTTGATTTTCTCGAGTATGTCATCGAAAGCCTTTTGAGCCTTGGCAATTTTGGCTGGAGTACCACTTTGCTTTGCGGCTTCTAGCTCTGCAACCTTCGTTCGAATCTCGTTCTTGAAAGCATCTGCGTCTTTGATCTGCTCTGGCGCGGAGCGAGCCAATTCTGTCGAGAAGATCGATGAGCGCCGACCACGGCTGTGCTTGCCGACCGTCCCCAACGTATCGGCTCGCGGATGCGCATGAGGCTCATCGTCGCCTGAAGAAATGACCGTGGCGTGCGCGTTGATCGCTTGTAGGAAATACTCGGTGAAATCAGCCGAACCGTGGTGGCACGATTTTGCAAAGTCACTTTCAAAGACGCGTCGTGCTTTTTTAACTAGAAGCTCTTCATCTTGAGCTGTCCTAGGTGGCATGGTCTCGCCCGTGTAATGCTCCAATAGATACTCTTCTGCTGGGATGTTAAGATCGCCACCCAACAATACACTCACTTTTCCGTAGGTGAGTCGCAGTACAATCGAATGACCGTTCTTGGTTTTCCCTACATCACCAAACCAACGTAGTGCTGGGCTCCCGCTCACAGATTCGGGAACAGGACCGAGTACTTGGATCGTCACAGAATCAGTTGGTCCACACCCAGGCACATACTTGTCATCGGCATTGAGCATGCGGATGTCGCCGACTCGCCCTGAATCAATCGCCTTGCGGAGCATCTGTGGATACTGCTTCCGATCGATGTTGGCGGGTGTCAGAAGATTGTCGAGTTCTAGTTGGGTCGCGAACAACTCTGTCATGTAGCTCTTGCCGCCAACTTTCGCTTTGGCCCCCAGTACATCACCCGCTGCCGCTGTCTTTCGTTCAACCAGTCCCGAGTGATAAACGGTGTCTACAGTGAACTTGGGTTCGTCGAAGATGGGATCAAAGCCATAGTAATGATCTTGGTCGGGGTGCGTAATGACAAACGCCTCGAAGTTAGCGCTGCCGCCACTTCGTATGAACTTGTCGCGCAGAAATCGAACCATGTTGTCCGAAGCACCAGCATCAACGACGATGTTGCGGGGAAACTTTCCTGGCTGTGGAATGCTCAACAAGCAACCATCGCCTTGGCCGATATCTACAAAGACGATCTCAAGCAATCCGTCAGACTGAGTATCGTTCTCGTCAATCCAAAGTAGGTCTTTACCCATCTTGACCTGCAAGAAGCCCGCTTCCTTTTTCCCTGTTAGCTGGAGATAGCTACCCCAGAGGCGTTGAATCACTGGCTTGTTATCGTCATCAACCAATACCGCTGCAGGGTAGCCAACAAATCGAAATGAAGCTGCCATACGATCCTCCGGGTGTTGCTAAAGACAGGCATCTACCGATCAATTTTCTCTAGTTCATCGTTGATTCCCATGTAATTCGACCGTTCCATTTGGTCGATCAAATCCAAGCAGTTTTGCTTAAGTGTGGGGTCGGCTGTCTGTGCGTATTGACGAACAACCAGTGTAGCAATGGAATGCGCTGTGCTTGCTTCGCGAAACTGGATGTTCGAACCTTTTTCGCCAATGATGGTCACAATTCGCTCTGCAGCGCGAACGATGACATTAGGCAATTCTGCTCGCGACTCATCGAGTACACGTAGCAACTCTTCTGGGTCGGACTCGAATGATCGGCTTTCAATGTACTTGAGAACCATCTTTTCCAGCTTCAGCAATCGTTCGCCATCTGTCTTCCAAAACGCAGCGCCGATCTGGTCTCGAACTGCATCGCTTTCGTCATTGAAGAATCGGACAATGCGATCAGCGCACTTATCACCTACCTCGACATGTCCAATGTTCTGTGCATACACTCGGCAAGCGGCCTGGCGCATCCACTCGTTACCGTTTCGCACTAACTCGGCTTCTTCGCTTAACGAATCCATGCCAAGATCGAACAGAGTTATTTGTGATGCCGCCGACTTGACTGCTTCTTCATTGCTACAGCCCAATGCAGCAAGTAGCAGTCCGCGAAGTTCAAGGTAATGGGTTCTAATGGCATAATGAACGAAGTGATCAAATGGTGGCGAACCCCATATGGCTTCAACACCGATGCAGCAAGTGTTGAAGAGCTGTACTGCCTCGTCGCGATCCCAATTTAAAACTGGGATTAGTGCTTCTACGGCGCAAACTCGTACCGAGATCACATGATCGGAAATCACTTTTTCAATTGTGGGTCGAAAATGATTCCAGTGGTTTTGACTTGCGTACAGCAAGCGTCCGATGGCCAAGGTCGCTCGACCTCGGACAGTATTGATGCCGTGATCGAACGGATTGCCACCGTAGTAGTTTCGGTACTTGTCTTTCCAAATGTCGCTTTCTGGATCAGGGTCTTCTGTAGCGTAGTAGGCCAACGCGTCGAGCGTTGCTGTGGCAAGCTCGCGATCCGCTAGTCGTTCGACTAGGTGGGATATCGAAGAGCCGCACGGTCTGGTTGGAAGAAAATGCGCCCGATGGATGACTTGTTCGATCAGTTCGATCGGAAAGGATGACAAATCCTTTTCATCCGCCTCTTTCGCATCGCCGGCCAGATTCGCGGCATAACCTCCAAGCCCATCCAGAATCGCTGAGAAATAGATTGGATCGACACTTTCGGGTAGTTTCAAAGCAAGCTTGGCAAAACGCATTCGGTCTCGTCTTGTCAGATCCGAAAGGACACGAGAAAGCTCGACGTGCCCGCCGCGAAATCGGTCAGTGCTCCCATCGTACTTGGTCATCGCACCAACCCACTGATCATCGGTCATCAGCGTTGCTTTGGAATCCGCGATTGGCGATCCGACGAAGCTAGCCATCGACGGTAGGTTCCTCGGCGGCCTCTCATTTGGGAGATTTGGAAAACCGCACTCCAGTTCGTTGATTCGGACGTTAGCTCGCTGAGATCGACGCGTCGAATCAATCGACCGAAGTACCAACAGTTCCGCAAAACCTCTCCTGCCGGGAGTCTCTCGTTCGTATGTGTCGCAGTAGCCAATAACCGCATCTTCTAGCCTTCCAAGAAGCTCATCAGAGCAGAGGGGGGTTACGGCCGCGATCGCATCTCGGCTAACGGCGCTTTCGCCGTGCCCTTCGCCGGACCAGCTTCCATAACCTACGTTCAACCGTGGCTTGTGAGTACATAGAAATTCGACACATTCGTTGGCGAATTCTGCAGGATTCGCTTCATATCCCCTAAGCATCAGAAATACGAAGGTCTGATGAGTATGATCCTTCCAGGGATTGGTGAATTCCCGAAACCGAGATGGTTCCTTTATGGAAAGTTGCTCTAGGCACTGCCCAATCAACATGAAGATCGAATCATTCATGTCGTGTGGATCGTTGACGTTGTGCAAGTAGGGCCAAGCTCGATTGAGCAAGATGTCGCGATTAGCAACGGCTGTATCCAGTACGGTTTTCTCAAAGACAGGAAACACTTGTTCGAGGTAGTAGGCTGGCTCATCTTTGACAGCTTTGGCGAGCAATTGACAGCCAGAACCCGAGTGATTCAAAGCCGATTGATCCAGAAAATTCCAAGACTTGCCATCGTTGTACTTGCTGACCGCATGCTCCAACCAACATCGAACCAAATCTATAATGAACCGAGGATTCTCCTTCTCGGCACCGTAATGATTCCCCCAAAAGTCTCCACCGCTTTGTCGTTTTTCTCCGTCGTCGAAACAGCCTCGACGAATCATTGAAAAATAGAGTTGAGTCATTTCAAGGCTGTAATGCGCAACCCCCCACGACATTATTCGTTTCAGCCGTAGATCCCAATCCTCACCTGCATTCGCGTAGGGAACGAGAAGCTCGGCAATCGCCTTTGACCTGGACTTGTGCAGCTCGCTGTCTGAAAGAAACCATATCGCAGCGTTGACAAGAATCGCATCTCCAGAAGACAACCACTTGCTCCAAACTCCAACGTCCAGCAACAGATCAAACCAGGCTTCGTGACCACGAAGTGCGTTAGAGACTGCGGGACTCAGATCCGTATTAAGCACGTAGGGCTCGACGATCGCCCATTCGTCAGGGTTCGGGTCCGGAATTCGGTGCAGTTCTGAAGCGACCATCCGCTTGATATGGAATCGAATCTGACTTGACGCAAGCAACTCACGAAGGTCGCGAAGATAATCATCACGGCGACTTTCACGACGATATCCCATGATCTGACGAACTTGAGCACGCCGAAAAAGTTGTTGGTCTTCCCTAGGCCGTGTCAAGAACTGGTGAAGCGACTCGCCGGTTCGACAGAAGCTTCTGGCAAACGCGTAATCAAAAAAAGACTCATGGAAAAACCGGTAGTCCCGCCCTGTATCGACCAGCACATGAATCGAAACCATATGCTCGGCGGTGCGAGCCCACTCATCTACGATGTCCTTCGGGGCGTAAGTCGCTTGATGATCGCTCATATGTTGCGACAGAGCTTTGATGACCTCATACCACTCCGAATCGCCACCGTATTGGCCTCTCAGGTCTGCACGCTTTCGATCCCAAAAGCGATTGTACAAATCGCCGATTCGATGAAAGGGAAGCTCAGGATAACCTTGTAGGAACAACACCAAATGAAATGGTAGCGAAAGGATCTTCAATTGCTGCGGTGTCGGAACAAAGTCCTGCAAATTGGCTGCGTCCAAAGACTCCCGAATCTGAAGGTCCGTAAGTGAGTCGACGGCCACTTTCGTAAAACCCGAATTCGAATCGCCAATCGGTCGCAAGCGATGATCTTGCTGCAGATCGAAATCGCGGCAAGCCACAATCATCTTCATGCCTGGCATAGCAGCGATTTCACTACGCACTTCTTCAAATGCCAACCAAGTGTTTGTCTTTCTGCCGGATACTGTGCTGATCGAATCGAGCTGATCTATGATCAGCACTGATGCCGCACCTTGAGCCATGTTGGCCAGGGTGGTAACAGGCGAATCAGTAAGCCCCAATTCGTGACCGAGTTGCTTGGAACTATTACACACAGGAACCGAATCAAGCTTAATGGCCAAGCAAGGAATTGCTTGGTCGCGCAACCGTCTGATCACCTGAGCAAGAATGCAACTCTTACCACTTCCTGCGGTTGCAACCAGAAGAACGCCATGCGAATCGGTTGATGCGATCGCTTCAAAGATCGACTTAGCTTCGTCACGAGGAATTGGTTCGCGATTGATTAGCTCGACATTGGTCGCTGACATGAAGAGGTCGTTCAGTCTCTTTGACTCTGTTTTTGCTTCTTCTATCTGCCCTGGGCTTGGAAGCGATGGAATTATGCTTCTCAGATCGCCGAGCAGTTTCCCAAAGAGGTCTTCAGTGCTACCGAATGATTCGGCGTAGCGTCCCATCGCACGCAGCCGCTGAAGATGCTTTTGTTGACGTGGGTCTTCGTGAGAGGTGGCATAAACGTAAAGTGGTATGCCACGACACATAGCGATGATCGCTTCCCACTGCGTATATGAGAGTGCAAAGATATCGCCCCGCTCCTTTTCGAACTCCGGAATCTTCAAAAGCAAACCTCCATTCTTAGCTAAGAATTCCTCGACCTCCCTTTTGTCAGGAACATAACCAAGTACATTTCCAACTAAATGCAGTACGGCTGCACAAGTGGAAACGTACTTGTCGAGTTTATCCAATGTCCCGGAAGAAAACTGACGAAAATCCTCTTGCGTTTTCACATCGCAATCGGCGCGACGCAAGTAACCACTCAATCTAGTTCGTAAATTCGCGAATCTCGCGTTTGCCGCTTCAAATTCGTCTGTAACTGCGGAAATGAATATTCGGTTACTGGGGGTGGTAGCGGATTTCACTTGCTCACTAATCTCTATAGGGATAGTACTCGGCGCAAAAGATTCTGTGCTGACAGACTCTCGTTGAGATGAAGTCGTCGCCAACTTATTGGCCAAAATTCCAATCCACCTCTTTCCGAAGTGCCAATCGCGGTTTGATCGGCAATATGATTCGATTTGATGCATCGAATCGCGGTAATACGATTGCGCCCTATCGACTTTGGCCAGTTCTAGCGAGATGTTGCCGACAAGCTCCCCAAGCGCGGCAATGCATAGAGGGTCTTGGCTCGCGTTGGCGTACTGGTATCCAGCCTCTGCCGCCTGAAGCCGAGAATCGGGTAATGTATACAGCGAGTCAACGATTGTGTTGGCCCATACGGACCATGCAAGAATTCGCGAGGGAATCAACAAACTCGGTTCGAGGCACTCACTGAATGCGGTTGATAGCGACTGAGCGTTATCAAAAGTTGACTGTTCCGCTGCAGCAAACGCCGCAATTTCACAACTCGCGACTGGATTATTTGCCCAGAGCAAATGGTACAGTCTTTCGGCTTTCTCGTGTACTCTTCCACCGTTGAAACATGATGCTGCCAAGCCGGATAAAACTTCGAATCGGCTCCTATCCTCGTTGTACAAACGGTTTCTCAGTGCTGTACGATACAACTTCTTGAAATTGAATCCATCCCGTAGTTCAAAAGTTTCACAGAACGGGAGCTTGCATAGCTCGGTGAACAAGTTTTTTTTCTGAGGTCGGTCAGAATCGCCTAACATCGCAGCAAGAATGAACTCATTAAAGAAATGTGGGATCGCGGCTGCGAAGATTGCTTGCCTCAAATCAATGGACTGGTGAAGGAGAATTGCGTCAACATTGGCGAGCGCAATACCCTGCGGGTCCGATTCAGCGCCATCAAAAGCCGAATCTAGGTAATCGCTACTCATACTACGGCTCCATTTCTGTAGACGCGAATCAAAGCATCCATCGCTAGGGGATCGCCATTTGCCTTAACCACTAATTGCTGGATTAGTGTGTCTGAAGGTGATTCTACGCCAAGTGTGTCCCGATACCTGCACCAATGAACGGCCTCACAGATTGGCAATAGCTCTTGGACGCGAATCCAACTATCCCACCTCGCCGGCGGATCAGGGACGGAATGGCCTGTGATGACTACTCGAAGCGCATTGTGGCGAATGACTATAGGTAATAGCTGTGTCTCAACCCATTGCCTGCAATCCCTCGCCGCGTCCTCGAATGTATCAATAAAAATAACTGTTGGCGTTCCTGCCGCGACAATATCTTCTATGATCGCTTGGTCAATAGCTCTGGGGTTATGCTCAAGCGCTTGTTTGTATCTCGGGAACTGAATTGAGCCAGCTAGTTCATTGCTTATGCAATTGAGAACTTCCGGAAGAGTGACGCCACCTTTTAAGTTGGCAGAAGCAACGACAATCGATTGAAACTCCAGCGCGATTCGACGAAGCTCCATCAATAGAGTTGACTTCCCTCGGTTACTCGGACCAGTCAACATCATAATCTTCTGTCCACAGTGGTTCGATACCAACTCCAGGAAACAGTCGACTTCATCATGTCGGTCGGCAATTCTTGACGTCGATGGGACAATGGTTTCGGGCCAAGAATCCCTTGGCGCACGATATTGTTGCCTGGTTTGAAGACTTGTTACCAAAGCATCCTTGATCGCTGAAAGAACATCTTGAAATGAGTTACAGTGTCTCGGACGCCCGCCAATCTGCTCCAAGAGTTGGAGATGCTCTTGGTTGGACATAATTTGGGTAACGTTTGTGGCATTGCTTTTTCCGCAAGCCTCCATAGCAATAACTAATAACTGTTTGTCAAAGTACTTCGCTAGCCATGCTTCCCACTGGGAATACGTTAACCGCATCCATCTAATGCAATTGTGTTGGTCATCCATCTCAAACAGATACGGAAAGCGTTGTTCAAAGGTTGGCATGGTGCGACTGCAATAGCGAAACAATTGTAAGCGCACACGACAGCCAGTCGGTTTTTGGGCTCGCGTCGGCCTAGGCGGTCGCGTTCCGCTTTTCCTTTGCGGCAAGCAGTCGCTTGGCCCGGTCGTATTGCTTTCGCTCTGCTTTGTCCCGTC
>Ga0247834_1004137_pt1 | contig 18749 bp, 23 predicted proteins | sample LaCruzMarch2015__8_FD_187118 | JGI IMG/M metagenome (GOLD analysis project Ga0247834, IMG submission 187118) | Freshwater microbial communities from meromictic Lake La Cruz, Castile-La Mancha, Spain - LaCruzMarch2015_12m | ecosystem: Environmental > Aquatic > Freshwater > Lake | place: Spain...
CCAATGGTGGCACCGATGGAAACAAGCACGTGCTCACGGCGATCGCGCCGCCCACATGGGATGATGTTGACATCGAGATGGGCACGGTGCCTCTTGAGGCCTCAGTCGACGAAATTTCGGAGGCCCCAGCAACGGCACCGAAGCGCAAGCGCGCTGCAGCCTAATGCTCTCAAACAATGAGAGCCAATGCTCTTGTTTGTTTTAATTCAGAGCATTAGGCTGTAGCCACAGCTGCAGCTTAGCCACAGTTCCTGTTTGTCTTAATTCGGAACATGTGTTTTGTTTAGCTGCCTGTTTGTCTTAATTCGGAGAGCCCGACTGCGAGTATTTTGGGCTTTTGAGAATTAAAGAGTTTCCGCTCCATGTTGTTTGATGTGTCGAGCTTGCATGCGAACAATATTACGCGTTGCAGCATGTTGCCTGACTCCCCAAGTCAAAAAATGTTCAGAGCGTTGGCTGCTCTCTTCCTTGTCGATCGCCGCTTGAAGAGAGCTCTTGTTTTCGGCGATGCTTGCAATTTTGTGAGTAAGTGCTGCTATTTTTTGGTTTACTTTGATTGCTTTCTTCATGTTACCGACAAAAAAGGCTATAGCAGCTGTCTCATCCTGCTCAAATTGTTTGAGGCAAACATCGAAAAAGTAGTGCTTCATGCCCAGTAGTTTTGATTTGGTATTGTTCAGCGCGCGCGTTTTAGAGTCCTGTTTTTTATCCATAAGCGTGAGTTTGTCTATGCTTTTGTCATCAATAAAGCTATAGTCTTTGTCATCACTCGAGCTATCACTTGAGCCATCACTCGCATCAGCAGGCTCACTCAGTGGCTTGCTTTTTTTCTTTAGTCGAATGGGTGTGTCATCATCGTCAGATTCACTCAGTGGCTTGCTATTTTTCTTGAGTTGAATGGGTGTGTCATCGTCGTCACTTGTAGCTTGCCAACTTCCTTCAGGCATTGTTGGCTTGCTCAGTTTTTAAGTCATTTGTATAGTGATCAATATATACAGAACAATGCTTCAATTGTTTTTTTAGTATTGTTTGCCCCCAAAAAAACCCCCAAAAAAATAAACAAGAGTGGTAAGGGGCTGGTTCGTTCCCTAGAGGGGCAGGATAAAAATAGGGCACACGCGTGCTGGTAGAATGGATGTTGAGACTACGTGTGCCGTGTTATGCAAGAGGGGGCACTGGAAGCAGGCTTGGCGGCTTGGTGGTTCCTGCAATCCTAGGCTCAGAAAGCAGATTGAGCGTCTGTGGGCTATTTTTCTGGTGCGTGGCAAGCACCATCCATTCGACGCGCTAGCCTTGGCAGAATGCAACCTCGAGCGGCATTGCCTAATGCAATTAATTTTGAGGGAGCCAGAGTGCCTGCCGCCGTCGGGGGCTATGCTGATGCAAACTATCGCGGATATGACGGACCTTGTTGCCGTTTTCAGCGAAAAAATGGCCACCACGCTCAAGGGGGTGACAAGAACACCCTACACCTATCAGTTTGTGGAGAGGGCAAAAGCAAGACAAGATGAAAAGAGGGCGAATGTCAACGGTGAAGTGGCCCAACGTGTGTTTATGAGTTTTGCCAACGCGGGCTTGGCCCTCAATTTTGTCGAGACGTGGCTTCACGTACAAGCCAGGACAGAGGCGCAGCTGGCCACTTGTTTACTCGAGTGCGGGACTCACGATTTCACCTTGCGCAAGTGGGTTCTCGATGTGGACGCCTCTATGTTCGAACTCAAAAAGGCCTCTATGTGCCTGGGAGAGACAGAGCTGCATGCCATGACTATGACAATGGCTGTGGCGGTGTCAACGGCCTTGCATGAGCTCGGTTTCCTCTACAGGCCTTGTCACTTTGCCGTCACTTCGAGACACACGGCCAAGAAGATGTCCTGGCATATCACGCTCAACGCTTTGGCACATCACGAGCGCTGGCGAGAGGCTCTGGTTGCCTTGGATTCCAAGCCATTGGGGCCCATGTACGCGTTTGTGGACAAGGTGAGAACCTGGTCTTGCTCTTGCTCTTGCTATGTTCTTGTTTTGCTGTGCTGATATATTGGTGGGCACTGGCAGGGCACTCGCAATAACACCAAGAGTCAGTATATGCAAGTAAGGGGTTCCACCAAGGTGGCTCCGGGAGCCAAAGCGGATGGCCATTTTTTTCGCGATGTCGGCTTGTTTGACGGGCTAGGCGTGCGAGTGGAGGTGCCAGCGGAGCGGCACTCGGTCCTTTTCTATGCCGCAACGAGCGTCGTCGTGCACGACCCCTGGTCTTTGCCATTTGTGATCACCCAAGCCTCCGTCACTGTGAAGGAACAGCCAATAAAGAAGCGAAAGCGAGACCCCGCGCCGCAGATTGACTCTGCAAGCTTTGGGGCCATCACCAGCTGGGCCGCTGTGCCGCTTGACGACTCTAAATGGATGCGTGGGCTGGTGGAGCGCAGGGATGGCACGACACGGCTCGTCAGCATCCCATCCATGGCTAATCCACAGTACTGGTGCGAAACCATCGTCAGGCTCATTAATTCTGGAAGGGGTGTGCTAAGGGTCTACGCCAAAGTGATGAACCCTGCACTGTGCCCCAAGACACTCAAGGCAACGCAAAAGGTTCACTGTCACAGCAGCAATCACAGCATGCTCTCGGTGGTCGAAGAGTCGCACCCGGCATGCAAAGGCACTAGCTTTCGAATGTTTATGCGCTGCTTCTCCGACAAGTGCCGAACCATCAAAAGCAGCTCTGGCTATGGCTGGGTCGAATTGGACAAGTCCGATTTTTTAATCGCCCGGTTGGCGCACTCTTCTGCTGCTGATATATAAACACTTGATACGCCTTGACACGGCTCAAATGTCAAGCGTTTATTATTTCGTAAACGAAGCGGGTGATGAGGAAGAAGATGATGAAAACGAGGCAACTCCAATAGTAAAGCCAATAGGAAAAACAATAGGAAAGCCAATAGTAAAACCAATAGGAAAAGCAAAAAAGACATTTTGCTGTTGTTGCACTCGAAAGTGCGCGCTGCGCCTCTTTTTAAATTGCTTATTTGTGGCAGTATTAGGGGGCATATTAGCCCTGACATATAATCGCTGCATTTGGTGTGTAGTGGGCGTCGCTATCGTGTCTGCGCTGACCATGAACTGTGTGCCCTTGACGCCCCTGGTGTTTATGCTCTCGCTGGCCGTGTTGGTGATGCACGCTATCGATTACCGTAGTGCCTCGATTAGAGTAGAAGTCCCACTGCAGGACATAATCTACATTCCTACATGGGATGACATGCAGCATTATGTGCATATGGACAAAACCTTGGCGGCTGCTCCTTAGTCTTCTTTATTATACTTTGGGCTTATTATACTTTGGGTGCTTAGTCTTGCTTATTATACTTTGGGTGCTTAGTCTTGCTTATTATACTTTGGGTGCTTAGTCTTGCTTATTATACTTTGGGTGTGTTTCCGCATAGTAGTAAGAGTAAGGCGCTAAAGGGTCGCAATAAAACGCAGCCTGACGGGGGCCTGCCGGCGTAGCAGCGCATATTATGGACTCAACGTTTCCCATGATTCAGCCTTATGATTCTTTTGGCCTTTATAATCTTTACCGTGCTTTTATATTTAGCTTTTTCTTGTCGTGCATTTATTCATTCACGCCGTGAGCAAATTCAATGTCCCGGATCAGGCTTAGCGTGTGCGTGATGTCGGCTTCGTAGAAGATAGAATCTGTTGGGTTGCGCTTCTTGTCGTCGTTCAACACATCGATCCGGGCTCTATAGTATTGCAATGAAGCGCTGGGTGGCTCTGGTAAGCGCTCATAGCCACCGTGATCGCGACTGCTGCTAGTGCCCATTTGGACTCGGCTCGATTGGCGGAAGAGCGTCTGCCCAAATATCAAATTCTTTGATTACTGCTAGCTTTTGTGGCTAGTGCCCATTTGGACTAGCCACGGCTAGCATTTGTGCCCATTTAGACTAGCCACGGCTAGCATTTGTGCCCATTTAGACTAGCCACGGCTAGCATTTGTGGCTCGATTGGCGCCCAAGCTGAATAGCCACTGCTAGCATTTGTGGCTAGTGCCCATTTGGACTCGGCTCGATTGGCGGAAGAGCGTCTGCCCAAATATCAAATTCTTTGATTACTGCTAGCATTTGGGCGTCAGGTTTGAACATGTCAGACGCGTCTAAGCTTCAAGGCCCTTATATAACAGACGGAGCTCTACTCAAACAAGCGCTTGTTTTTTCAAGAGCGTTTAGTATAAAATAGACTCTTTTATTATCATTATTTGTGAGGCTTCGAGAGCGTTCAAGAGCGTTTAGTATAAAAAAGACTCTTTTATTATTTAGTATTTGTGAGGCCAACATGCTCGTTTGCGGTAGAGTCAACCCGCCACCGGTTAGCAGCCAGGGCTATACCGGCGTCTACTTTTCGGAAAAAGATGACATGAAGGGAAAGGCGCAGGCACTGCGCGGCACACCACTGCGCGTTGAGCATGACGAGAACAAGCTGGTGGGCAAAGTGCTGAATGGGTGGACGGATTCTAGCGGGGCGATGTGGGCTCTGGCTGAGATTGATACGAGAAACATGAGTGGGGCAATGACTGCAGCTGCCGTGCAAAGAGGCAATTTTGGCGAATTTTCACTTGGCTATGTGACCAAAATGCAGCGCGAGACAGGCGGGAGCGTGAGCGTGCACGAAAAGAGGTGTGCGTGTGTCGGCTTGCTCTTAATCCTTTCCTTTTTTGATTCTGTTGACAGGATATTGGAGCTGTCTATTGTGAAGAAGGGGGCCAGGGACGGCTGTCAGATTGCAGCGCACTTGTGAGCACCAGGTAGCCTATATAGGTAGCCTATAAGCCTAGCGGGCAGTCAGCATGTCGTATAATAGACAGGCCACTCAGGCTGAGATTGAGAAATCAGATGCAAACGTGGCTCGTCTTTTGAGGATGAGCACAAGTGATTTCATGCAAGATATGCAGGGGCATATGCATACGCAGTTGCCGCCCTTAAAGTACCCCCTAAGAGGCCGCAAGCCCGTTTATACGCCCAAGCTGACTAGCCATTATAGCCAAGCTGATTCTGGCCTGCCTAATTATAGCCAGGCTAAATACAGCCAAGCTGATTATATGCCGTCTGGTTCAACAAGTCGTTATCATAGCAACGACAGCATCCCGCCTTTGACCCGGGACCATTATCTCACAATCTATGACGCAGATGGCAACTGCATGCGAATTGACAAGCCAGACTACGGGCACTTGTACGCGGCCAGAATTGACAAGCCAGACTACGGCGCGGCAGTCGGGAAAGGTCACAAAGTTGGGTAGAACACGGTAATGGTCTGCACATTATTTCTGCGAGCCGTTATCGCGTCGAGTGTGATGAAGACGGCTTTGACGAATCCAAGCAAGAGCATAGCAAAAATTGCGGCCAACCATACCATCTGGGCGCGGGCAGCAATGTTTTTCAGCGCGGTGGCGCTGTTGATGCGCCTATGGGTGCTGTTGCATAATGAAGGAGATTTGAACGAGATCTATACAGTCTATGCGTGCTCTCTACTGCTTTTTGCCGGTATGTCGCTGCTGTGGCGGTGAAAGATGTTATATAAATACATATAAATTATATAAACACAACGCACCGACAGTTCGTATATGCGGCGCGGAACTCCATCTGGCCGCTCGAAAGAGAGCGATGGTGACAGTGACACGCCCAACAATGCAGATGTGGCTAATATGAACAGAGAGACGAGTAAGCATAAAACAGTGGTAGATAAGAACACGCGCTCACGCGACATGGACAAGGCGGCGGAAGCGATCATGACAAAGATGGAGAGCCGTTTTGAACAGATTTGCCTGCAGGTTGTGCACAAGAGCGATGCGGAGAGACGAAAAAACACAGAGGCTGACATTGTCAAGTACAAGGCCCGTATGGAACAAATCATGTTTGACTACATTGAAAGGATTCACGATTACGTTCAAAGCACAGCGGAGCAAAGGCAGACACCAAAGAGCAAGGGCTTTATAGAGACTCTTTTTTCGCGTGCGCCTGTCGCTTCGTACAGCGAAGATAGTGCAGATGACTCGGACGGTAGCACCGACAAAATATCAAAACATCAAAGCACCGACAAAATATCAAAACATCAAAGCACCGACAAAATATCAAAACATCAAAGCACCGACAAAATATCAAAACATCAAAGCACCGACAAAACATCAAAACCTCAAAGCACCGACAAAACATCAAAACCTCAAAGCAAGGCAAACGCTGCGTTTGATACCAGCATTAGAGAAAAAGCCATGCTCAAAACAAAGGCCATCATCCAAGCAAAGGCCGTCCAAGCAAAGGCCAACAAAAAGGCGGCGGAAGCCGCAGCCGCAATAGAAGCAGAAGCAGAAGCCGCAGCAGAAGCAGAAGCCGCAGCCGTAGCAGAAGCAGAAGCCGAAAAGGCAGCAAAGGCAAAGGCTAAAAAGGCTACAGTGGTTAAAAAAATCGTCAAGGCTGCAGAAGCCCCAAAGGTCGATCCGGCCAAAAGTGGATATAACCTGCGGTCTCGCGGCGTCGCTAAACTTGGTGCCGATATACAGCCGGTGACAGATGATTTTGAAGGCTGGGGCTCCGACTTATCAGATACCAATGACACTCATGATACTCGTCATTTTATTGATATGCGCACTAATTGTGGCGCGGATGATGATATGAATGACGCTGCGGATGATACGAATGACGCGGCGGATGATATGAATGACGCGGCGGATGATATGAATGACGCGGCGGATGCGGCGGACGGTACTAGCATGGACGGCATGGACGAAGTTGTGCATTTGATTATTCTGAAGATCCAGGAGCTGCCAGATCCCGATCACGACACCCTTGATAACCAGTGGGTAGGCTTATCCAACCTTCACCTCGATGGGCCAACGCGCACAGACATTGAAAATGTGATTGATAGGCAAGCGAGTATGCTTCGCATTTTGACTGTTCTACACGACAAAGTCGCCGCCGAGGCCATACGGCTGCACGTGCTGCCCGACACGCTATATCGCATTCACGCAAGCATCCCTATGCCATGTGCTATTTGAGTCTTGGTGTGAACGGTTATTTTGACATGTTGACTGCTCGAGGTGAGCACCGTTAACTTGAACACAACACAACACAACTATTGTTTTCTATACTGTATGGTTCACATATTGTTCAAACCAAAACACTATATATACACTTGAAAAATTTGTCTTCATCCACTCAGCAGCTGAATGCCACGTCATATGAGTTGGGTCATTTTTGACTGCAAGCTCACATGACACGGCCTTAGAAGCGGATGAGCGAAGCAAAAATGCACGTAATTTGTGCAAGGGGGTTATGCTATCCTCCTAGAACGAGTGCTACACTACTATGATATATATCACTTTTTCATCATGGTCGTGTTTAGTAACTTTTGAAAAGCAGGCTGCCCGACACACTCTACCGTAGCCACTCTATCGTTTGAGTCTTGGTCATCGCGCAAGCAGGAAGCGCGAATTTGCTCGGCAATGTGTGTCCACAGCGGCGTGGGAGCATTGCTGGTTTCTATCACAGTTTTGCGTTTCATTTTTTATTTTAATATACTAGCCTATATATAACTAAAAAAAAGCCAACAAGTGTGAACCTGTTGCGAGTTCGTTGAGCACAAAACAAACACAAATGAAGCGAAAGCTACCCGCATGGTTCTCTGAAACTGAGGCTGAGGCCGAAATGAGCAAAATGGTCGAGCCTATTCCCGATGCAAAAGATAGAGCGCGACTCAACGCGCAACTGGCTGTAGAGATTCTCGAAAACGGGCTTATGCGTGCGTATCACGAGCGCATGGACGATCAGCTGCTTCCGGCGGATGACAGCGACCCCGAAGATGAAGACGCGTTTGACTTGAGCCAGTCTTCTGTGGTGGATGTGATGACTTCGGATGAAGCGTTGGAGATCATGGGTGCCGCGGCTGCTGATGTGTGCAAGCAAGACAGGAAGCAAATCATCAACAGCCTCAAGACGGCGCTGCTTCAATAAATCAAGAATTCAAGCTTTATGAATAAAAGCCTTGCGCTCAAAATAGAAGGCTTTGTCGTGGTGAACTGAAGCAACGCGAGAGGCGTCTGCAAACATGTTCTGAACAGTTTTCATTGAACGTTTTTCGATAAGGCGCACGTAGGAAAAGTTTTGCTTGGTGATGATGGACTTGATGATGGAGCTTTGTTTGGTGATGATGGACTCACTTTGCACGACAAAGGTAGTGGATCGCTGAAGACGTTGCTTAGCACCCACCCTGCAATTTTCCAACGACGGCAGAGCGTCTAGGCGGGCCATTGTGTTGTATTCGGCGATGCACTGCGTTAGTTTGTCATGGTCCATGGCGACAATAATAACACTGGCTGATACGCGAGTCATTTGCGTGATAGTGCAAGGAGCGAAGCAGACGTGGTCGAACGCTGCTGCATTTTGACAACCTGTGACCCGGCGCGTCAGCGTCATTTTAAAATATTTTAAAAATTAAACAGACATACCAGCTGCCGAAAGTCTGTTTTTTTTTTTGAAGTAAAAAAAAATACGAATGGGCAAGCTGGTCCATGAAGGCCTTGCTGTGTTGGGTCTAAAAATATGGCGCATCTTGCCCTCATGGAGCAACTTGCGCTTTATTTCACGAGCTTGCCTTGCCCACCTCTACCGGTTCGTGTCAATGGCATGATCACCACTTCACACGACATGCTCGCTGGACTCCTTATCGCAGCGATGACTCGTGGCAATCGCGCTCTCGATGCGGAGCGCAAGCAGAAGCAGATAAGCATCACCCGAAAGCTGGTGTCGCAATGCGAGTCGGCGTCGGCGGCTACTGATGTGTACGCGCATTGCAAAGAGTTTACCGCCGAGTACATGCACGCGTTTGATGATGCTGGCACATGCACGCCCACCATGTGTTTCTTGGGCACCGACGAAGTTGAAAAGGGGGACAAGGTGCACTCGGCTATATGCTCGTGGCACGCGGCCCAAGACATTTTGTTTGTGGCCCCCGCGGAACAGCGCAAGGCGGCTGTCTTTGCCTTGATGAGCTACGAGCAGCTTATTAAGTTGCACTGGCAGCGCTTTGGTGCTAGCCTTGACGATAGCCTTGGTGATGGCCCTGATGCTTGCCTTGGCGCTTGCTATGATGTTAGCCATGATGTTAGCCATGACGCTAGCCATGACGCTAGCCTTGGCGCTAGCCTTGACGCTAGCCTTGGCGCTAGCCATGACGCTAGCCTTGGCGCTAGCCATGATGATAGCCTTGGCTCCTGAATTTCTGATATAAAAAGAAATAAAAGTTTGCAGCTGTGTGAAAAGGTGTCGACGGCACGGTAATCATGTCAGGCTTCAATTGTCTGCGAGTTTTAATTTATAGCGACAAATTTTGGCCGCTTGTTGGCCAAAGCAGCAAGGCAACGCAAGGGCTTGAGCGCCTTGGCTTGTTGCTGCGCACATGCAAGAGTATGCGCTTAGAGTGCGACATCATTTTTGCGGTGACTGCCTTGGCCGCTGACCGCAAAGTGCAAAAGGTTTGGGCCAAGCGTTGGCTCGGGCTTTGCCATCACTGGCTGACGGCTGTCAAGTCGGAAAACCTCACGCTTTTGCTAGCCCTCAACATATCGAGGCAACACGGCGGCCTAGCAAAGAGCTACAAGCGCGGCGTAGAATCGCGAAAGAGCGCAACGCCCGCCGCGCAGAAGAAGCTAAACGAAATTCAAGAGCGGCGCCAGTATTTGATTGACAATCACACCGCGATTGAGGCCAAAAAGGCTTTGTTGAATGGTTTGCTCATCGCGGAAGGAGTGCCCAGTGGTCACTTTGACGCCGAAATACCGCTTTTGGACATGCCTATCGACGCGGCATTGGTCGCGCGCATGGTGGCTCGCTACACGCATTTTGATGCCGATTTGGTGATCAATCGAAAGCGAAAGGCGGAACTCGACGAGCGCTTGACCGCTAACGCGACGCTCACATGCACTGCAGGAAGCTATTATCGCTATTGCATCACCTCAAGCAAGGCGGCCATCGACAACACAATGGTCAAAGAGCTCTGTTTTCGCGCGCAAGTGCGCCACAATGTCGGCTACGATGACATGATTGAGAGCTTGGTCGAGAAACGCGGGTTTTTCTACGCAGGAATTCACGATGAAGCACGTGTGCTCTTTAATGATTTGCTCAAAAAAGCCTAGGGCCAAAGGCTAGAGCCAAAGGCTAGACCCAAAGGCTAGACCCAAAGGAAACTGGCGGGCAGCCGAAGCGGCGGCGGCGGCATGATGAACTTATTGGGAGGATAAGGCGGCTTGCGCCAATGCGAGCACCCGCGGCAACATGCTCTGGCGTTTGGACAAATAAATTCAACGCCTTGTGCTATCTCAAGCATCACTGCCTTTTTCTTGCACCATATCAATGTTGTTTGCATATTCTGCGCTCAAAACGTGAGTCGGACGCCAAGACCGCTGCCCGCTTTACCATTTTTTTTAGAATTTTTTTGGTCTGATTCTAATCCTAGAAAAACGTTTAATCATAGAAAAAGAAATTTTCAATGAGAACATTGGTTTGCTGGTTCGAATCCTTCACCCTCACGTCTAGGGTATCGTCGCTGTTGACCCTAGCAATCTGACATTCTTTGCCATGCTTGATGTTGACTTGCATTCCCACGGCCAAGTCCTTTAAGGGCACACCGCTTTCTTCCAAAAGCTGCTCCAATGGCATGTTAAAAGCCAATTCTGGGTTTGTTATCGACATAACATTCACGCTGGCGAAAAGCGTGTGATTGTTGAAAATTGAATCGATCGTGAACGGTGTGGGAACAATGGCGTGACCGCGTCGACCTTTTAGCCTGCTGCTGCGCTCTTGTTTGATAGGAGACAGTGTTTGCTTATTGACACAGCGCCAGCTTAAAATGTTTTCAATGAGCACAATGGCGCGCTGGTCGGTATCATTCACGCTCACTTCCAGGGTGTCATCTTCGTAAACCCTGAGAATTTTGCAATTTGTGCTCTGATCAAGGTTCACAATCATTCCCAAATGCAAGTTACTCGAGTCAAGGCCATTTGAGTCAAGGCCACTCTCCTGCAACACCTGGCTCAATGGCATGTCATAAAGCATTCCCGTGGCGGATTCAACCGACACTTTCTTGTTTACTATTGAACAAATGACAAAGGGGGCAGGCAACACAACATGGCCGTGAAACCCTACAAGCCTACTGCCCTTCCTTTCGATGCTAATGTTGGAGGCCATTTCACGCGTTGCGATATTTATGCTTAAATAGCTCAAAGGCTAGACCAAGCACATCTCCAGCAAATTTTTGTCCAAAACCACAAGCGGGCTCGCTTGTCCTAGCCTATCGTGCTGTGACATCATCAGAGCCAAGGCCTTTGCACGCCACTGCATCGCACGCCACCATCGCTGCAAAGTTCTGACACAGGAGAGGCCGACGCCCTTTACGAAAATGGATGACGTGACAGTGGTACTTGGGAATGCAATTGTCATGCTAAAAAACAGTCTGCAACGCGGCTGTACGATTCTCAGTTTCCAGTGAGTGACTGCCCTGAGGCTGTGCAGTCCGAAAATCTCGCGGGTGACGCCATTGTATCGTAAAAGCAGGCCTTGGCATAGTAGCAGCCTAGACTGCGGGTATACGCAGGCGCCCATGCCAGCGTCTTGCCATATAGCAGTGTCGAGTTTGCACCGGCATGCCAGGGCAAAGTGGGCCGAGCAGCCGCTTGCTTGCATATTTGAAGGCTTTATATATATATATAAAATAGGAGACCCCTGGGTACCTTTCCATTTTTTTTTTTTGACATACCCGCTTTCAAGAGCAAATGAGTTCAGCGTAGCTCATAGCAATGTCAGACAGCCCACATGCGCGCAGCACAATCACAAACCGGCGAGCCTGCTTTGCACCGCCCTTGATGACGGCGCCACGATAGAGCGTAAACCTAAGCCACTTTACGATGTTGTAGCTTGACAAGGTGCGAAGTAGCGTCCTCTTGTCGATGGTGTTGGTCATATCGTTTTTGAGAAAGCGCTTGATCGTACAAAGGTGCAGTTGAATCTTCTTTCCCAGCTCACGCAGCTCGCAGTGGAAGTCCTGTCGGGTTTCTGCGATTTGGCAGCTCATCTCGTCGATCTTATGCGTTTGCTCCGCCCACTCCTTGGCCTTTTCCAGGTACAGCGAGGCCTGTTGCTCGTTGATGTCAGAGCGGCACATTGGGCAACCGCGTATGCGCATCTGGTTGCTTTGGTCAGCGAAGCAAGAGCACACGGGCATAAAGTTGGCGATGCCGCTTGTTTGTTTTTTGGGCTTCAACGCCATAGCCCACACGTCGCCCATGTCCCACTCGCCCTTGTTGTGAAGAGCCACAAGCAAACCGGTGGCGTGGCCCGCCAGTTCCTGGGCATCGAGCAAGTACTGCACAGGATCCGTTGACTGAAAGCTGCGCTCCACGTCAATGAGAAACAGGCGCCATGTCCTTGTGTCGAGCATGAAATTGCCCATGTGCGTGTCTCCGTGGACCCAGCCGCACTTGTGGAGTGTTAGCAACAGACTGAAGCAGCCCGAAAGCAGCGTGTCCGCAAAAGTCGTTTGCGAGGGCTTAAGCTGCAGTCCGTGGTCGTGACCGCACGCGCTTGCAGGGCTCGCAAAAGCCGCGAAGCGGCTCGCTATGGAATCTGCCATGGGAACTAAGGCGTTTCGCAAGGGCATGATATTGTTCAGCGTTGTGTCTATAAAGGGCATGCACAGGCCGCCCCAGGTCTTGCCATCGCGAGCTTCGAACTCAAACGCCGTGAGAATGGGCACAAAGCAGTTGCGAGCGACATCACTCATCGCGTTGAATATGTCAAGCTCCCTCTGATGTTCCGAAAGGGGGCATCGCATTTTCACGCAGCCACCACCCTGGGTGCTGATAATAAGCAGCTTGCCTTTGCGGCGCAGAAGCTCCTTGCTCATGATCACATCGCCAACGATTGCAGCGCCAAAAGTGTGCCGTATGGCAAAGGTTTCGCTTTTGAGTTTAAGCATATTGTTGCTGTAGACGTTTGCGAGACAATTGCACCCGTTGGCGGTTGACTAAAAAAAAGTAGTTTAATTGCTGCTTATTGTTTCCGCTAATGCTATGACGAGTACAATAAGCAACAAAAGAACAAGCATAAAGGCACATCTTTCAAATGACAACATTTTAAGGCATTTAGTCATGAATGGAAAGGCATCAACTGTGTATATATAGCCTGCAAAAAAATAGGCTGACTGCAAAAAAATTATATGACTGATTTTTTGGAGGGCAGCGATAGTGTGCTGATACCCCTCGGGCAACACCCACTCAACACGCTCAATGATATTGGCAGGACTCATAGTGGCAGCGTCGTTCGAGTGTCGCCATTTTGTCATGAACACCCCAATAATCAGCGAGAAGTGAGGGGGTGGGTAATGGATGTGCCTAGCGACGCTCCTGCGCACGCCTTGCCCATCTCCTTTAATCTGTTTGACGGCGTGACCGTGGTGCGCCTGGAGATGACAGAGCCTGAGGTTTTTCAGCTTATGCAGAATATGGACGACATGAAGCGCCGTTTGAGCTCTGCCGTGGATGACATTATGACGCTGGATGGAAAGAAGCGCGCGACGTGGGCGCGCTGCCGGCCGTCTGCATTTCCGCAGAGTCTAGAGCGCGCGTCCAGAGACAATGAAGGAGTCGTTCATTTTTTGCGCGATGATGATAGCGCTGGCTCTAGCCCCATCATTGACAGCGAAGAGTGGGCACCCGAGCTGAGTCCAGACGGCTTTATTGGCCTATACCACCACTGGCATCGTAGCCCTATGAGCAGCAGGCTGTGCATGTACGCCGTGTGCCAGTCGTATTTACCCAAGGCCTGCCTCGAGTTTGCCGATCTCGCTCATCAGGTTTTGGATCTCGCTCATCAGGTTTAACTTTTTGTGCTTGCCCGCACTAACTGCGCTTGCCCGCACTAATGGGACAGGTTGGAGCCTCATGCACAGCTGGCTGCGTGTGTCTGTCGGAAGAGCTGCAGTGGCTTCGTTCGGCCTGCAGCCGTAATCGGTGTCGCCTAATTTTCAATGTTTGCAAGGCCATGGGGCTTCGGGTGCCCACCATGCTGGACTACAACGCCTGCGAACGACAGACGCGAATGGCTATCGCCACGACAGAGACGCTGCACCACGACCTCCTTGCTCAGCGCCGTGACACCGTCAGAGTCTTAAACTATTGCTCAGAGACTCGGCGAGCGTTCAACGGTTCCATATGCGTCATGGCCCCCTGGGATGGCGTGTGGATCTTTCACGGATGCATGCAGGGGGTTGATCAGTGCGGCGACTTTGGTGCAGCATCCGGCAACGACCACTTGCTTATGCCAACGGCGTCGCCGCAGGTCAAAGACAGGTCCACCTTTCTAAGGACACAGCTGACGTTTTCGGTGGCGGACCCCGGCCAGTGCAGCTCTATGCAAATTTGGGCGACGGAACCGCGACCGAGTCACGTGGTTCTCGTTCAAAAGGCGGTGGTGAACAGAGACAACGATGAGACCGTAAACACGGACGGGCTCGACGCCGATGTCATTGAAGCCTTTCGCAGCATCATGTTTCAGCAGGCCTGCCCGCAGCCCTTTTTTGTGCCCGACATACCCGGCGCTATACCAAAGCAAGCGCATCACCATTTGATTTTCGATGAGTTTGTACTTGAGTCGATGACCAAGCGCGGTTGGCCGCGAACTCAGGGCATGACCATGTTGACACCCATGGCGTGCGCGCTCTATGATCACTGGAAGAACAAGGCTGACTCGTCATAAACTATAAAAAAAGGCCGTTGCTGTCATTGGTATAAGCTATGCCACCTTCAACGAAAACAAAGGCCGTTGCTAAGCCTCAAGCTATCGCCAAGCCTCAAGCTATCGCCAAGCCTCAGGCTGCAGCCAAGCCTCAAACGATCGGCAAGCCTCAAACGATCGCCAAGCAAGCTATAGCCAAGCCTCAAACGGTCGGCAAGCAAACTATGGCCAAGCCCAAAGCCCAAGCCAGCATAACAGAGCCCTTGACTCAGGTCAAAGCACCTGCGCAGGCGCCAAACAGCATTCAAGCATCTGTCAACGCGGGACCGACAGAATCAGGGGGCTTTAATCAGGCGTTTGGACAAAGCATGGGCCAAAGCTTTGGTAAAGGACGAAATATATCGACTGGTCACTTTAATCGGCAGACGCCGTGCTACCCGTCGGGGAACCCGGGAGGCCGTTTGATCTAATCGTTCATTCTAGGCAGACGCCGTGCTACCCGTCGGGGAACCCAGGAGTCTAATCGTTCATTCTAGGCAGACGCCGTGCTACCCGTCGGGGAACCCGGGAGTCTAATCGTTCATTCTAGGCAGACGCCGTGCTACCCGTCGGGGAACCCGGAAGTCTAATCGTTCATTCTAGGCAGACGTCGTGCTACCCGTCGGGGAACCTGGCATGCTAATCGTTCATTCTAGGCAGACACGAGGCGAAGATGGCGACTGTGATGTCACATACCGTTTGCAGCGCAAGCTCGTGTGGATTTACGATTGCTTCTTCCGTGTGCCAGTAGGTGGTGTCGTATAATACCCAAACACACCACACTGCAGCAAACGTGTACGCGCAAATTAAAACTGCGGCTTCCTCTTCGGTTTGGTGAATCACAAAGAGGCCACAGGTAAGCAGGATTCCGTACGTAAATTTGGCTGGTCTTGTTAGGAGAAAAACTTGCGGTAGCAAAAACAGCGCAGACAGCAGCAGGCAGTGGCAAAATACTTGATGCACAACCAACAAAGTGTGCCTGTTGCTTCCTGCACCGAAAGCGATGCCACCAACTGTCCACAGCCAAAATGTGGCCGTATGTCTGTCTTTGGCCCGCCACCAGGGCATGGCTATAAGAAAAGAGGTAAACAACACGTAAAAGCCAGTGCCGCCAGCCATATCCATTGCTTGAGAACCGTACAGCGAGCTTAGGAGCGTTAGGCTCGCGTGCAATCCAAGCAGCGTCTGTGCTTTATTATGCATTTTGATGCTCAAAAACAAAGTTTTTTGACAAACACAAAAAAAATGTCAAGCTAATGTCAAGGCCAAGACAGAGTCTAGGGTGACTTCCGACGGAGTGTAGATAAACTGCTTGACGTTGCTATTACCAAAGCACACGTGCTCCGATGCGGGCTCGATCTGCGGCTCAAAGTCCACGGGAAAGGGATAAGTCGCGGCATGCATGTGAGCCATGTTCATCATGATACCACCCGCCGCCGCATGATGCATATGAACTTGAATTAAAGCCATGTCCATATCGCGGATTTGCTGCTCGATACGCCTTGCAAAGGCCGAGGGTAAGCGGTATTGTGTTGGGACAGCGCGTTGCACCATCTCCAAGAGGCAGCGCATTGCGATTGCCGGTCGTTTGTGCAAGGGAACGTCCGCTGCCACTTTGCCATAGAGCACAAAGGTCGCGTGCACGGGAATATCAACAAAGACGATAGGCGGTAGCGATGACACACCGACAGCTGCACAAACAGCCTTAAGCCAGGGCTCCGCCCTAAAATTTCGCCGCAGGTCCAACTGGCTGCTGTGCGAGCCTTTTCGACACAAAGGGCACTGCATTCTGTTTTTGGCAAAGTTCACAAGCAACGCCATCGCGTTGAAACTGTGACCGCACTGAAGCCTGGCCGCCGTCAGTTCAGGATAGACAGAAACTGGCCCTGTTGTGATGGCTACACCGAGAAGCGTGTCTGCGTTGACGCCGAGCGGCTCCAGGGTTATGCTACAAATCTCAGGGCTATCGCTGGGTGCAAACAGAGTGACTGCCTGACTGTGGCCTGTGCGCGCGTCTGTGAGTGTGATTTTGTGCATTTTTTTCAATTTGCAATCTTTAATAAATAAGCCTGTCTAGCCTAAAGCTGTCGCGTACCGCCTGTCTAGCCTAAAGCTGTCGCGTACCGCCTGTCTAGCCTTAATCGCAATCCTTACTACATAAGCCGGATGTAGGTCAGTCCAGCGAGAGCGACCTTACGCACTTGGTGATTGCCCCCGCGGTGCTGCACTCGGCGTCTTCGTCAAACTGAACGGTAGCAAGATCTGCGATGGCGTAGCACGTAAGCACGTCTGCGCCCTCAATACTGCAGAGCATACCATCGGTGCTGATAAGTGAGCGACGCGCGTTACCCTGTTCAGCGGTGCTGATATGCTGCTCAGCGGTGGCATTGGCGTCGATCGCCGCCAAATCAATAGCTATGGCGTCATCCAAAGCGGTGGCATTTTCAATATCAATGGCGTTATCAATGGCAGTGGCAGCGGCCACGCAAACAAGAAGGAGCAAAACGGCTTTCATTCTTTTTTAAGTTTAAAAATTAAAAAATATATATATATAGGCACGGGTCACTCCAATAGGCCGCCACGGCGCTTGAAATCGACGCGCTGACAAAAAGGAGAGCAGGCCTTTAGCATTCGCCTTTGCTCTACCGCATCCTGTCGCGCCCGCCATAATGGCAATAAAAAACTGGGCAAAAGCAGCACAATGAAAAGCACCCATGTTGGTGGCACTGGGGGTAAGCACGTTTGCGCGGCTGCGCGCCACGAGGGCAGCAGGAACAATGCGGTGACATGCTCACATGAGTCTGTATACAAACGCATTCGAATAGCAAAATCCGCGTCTTGGCACTGCTTGAAAAGCCATGCGTCCGCCGCGAGTCTGTTGCTGTGCTCGTTGTAGGCCTTTTGGCATGAGGGAAGCCATACCATGGATGCTGCCCCCGCCATCAATGCCAGTATTGCCAGAAGCATGTCGAGCCCTTGCTAGCTTGCATCTGCAATAAATAACACTTCTTTGCCTAGTTAGCAATTGCCTATTAGTCTCCTGCTGCAGGATCAGCAGCATCAGCACCAGCAGGCGCCGCCGCCGCAGCAGCCGCAGCCGCCGCAGCCGCAGCCACCGCAGCAGCCGCAGCAGCCGCAGCAGCTCTCTTTGTTTGTTTATCTGTCCTTCTTTTTTCATCCACTTTATTGTTTGCAGTTATGGCGGCTGCATGACCCGGAAATGTCGTATAGTCACCAGTAAATAAGGCGTATCCTAAACCGCTGTGCATTTCGTTTTTCGCGCTTGTTTTCAAGTTATTAAAGATGTCACGAGCGTTGTTGATTTTTTTTTCGTAATTGTGGGCATTCTTAATGGTATCGGCTATATCAGAAAACAGCTCGGCCGGAAACAAAAGCTTATAGTGTTCCATTAGGTCGCCGCCTCGCAAAAGCATAAACGCAGCCAAATGTGTGTTTTGCTTGAAAATTCCATCTTTAGCCGCTGCTTCGTGCCAATTCATTGGGTCTTTTCCCATGCACGTTGTCAAAATGGCAATCGCTTCGTCAATTGAAATATAAACCTCTCTGCTGAATTGTGGATGCAACAGTTCCTTTGCTAAATCAGCGCTTGTGGCAATGTCCAAGTCGCTGATCAGCTCTTTAGCAAAGCCCACGCAAGCGTCAAAGAAGCTGTCGACAAACAGCGCAGTCTCGTGCTTCGAAAATGGCTTGATATTTTTTGGGTCCTCTACCTGCAGCGCATATAGGATCCGCCTCAAAAGTGCGTCTGTGCTTGCCGTGGTGGTGTCTGAGTTCATAAAAAATTCGTGGATATATTTCAAACCCTGAAATGTGACAAAGAGCTCCCATGCTTGCTCATCAAGTAAAATCAAGTCATCTATTTTAAAGGTTAGTTTTGAAAGGTTCGCAAACGCCGCAATCAAATGACTGCCGGGTACAGTTGCT
>Ga0247834_1004141_pt1 | contig 18734 bp, 14 predicted proteins | sample LaCruzMarch2015__8_FD_187118 | JGI IMG/M metagenome (GOLD analysis project Ga0247834, IMG submission 187118) | Freshwater microbial communities from meromictic Lake La Cruz, Castile-La Mancha, Spain - LaCruzMarch2015_12m | ecosystem: Environmental > Aquatic > Freshwater > Lake | place: Spain...
GGAAGATGGTGCTGCGTTGGGTCGGCGCCGCTCTCACCGAGCACAGCCGAGGATTCCGGCGAATGCGGGGTCACGAAGGGATGCCGCAACTGGTGAATGCACTTCGAGCCAGAGACGCCTCCACCACCATTGCTGCCAAGGCCGTAAATGCGTAGGATTTCACCGGGTCGCCGCGTCGAGTTTCAACAACGAACGGGACAATGCCCTCTCTGACCACTCGCAGCGAATGGGCACCATCATCCTATCCGAAGCGTGCTGCGCTCCGCGTCACCATGGAGATGGCACCGGAACGACTGGAAACGGCGCGCGTCGCGGTTCATGGGTGCCTTGCCGAGTTCGAAGCAAACTGGGCCGAGTTCGTCGCCGTAGCGGGTGGCTCGATCCACTGCTATCCAGCGACTGTTGCCGATCTCAGGTCGGTGGCTGGGTCACTCGACGACGCGATGCGATCATTGGAAAAGGGGACACCGTGACACCGAACGGCCAGAAGACGGCGCCCTGGCTCATGGTCGCCCTTGTCGCGGCAAGCTGCGAGGAGCCGCCACCGCCGCCGGCGGAACCGAAGCCAGGCGAGGGCGAGTGCTTCACCGACATCGATTGCTCCGATCCAGACGTGTGCTTCGACGTCGAGTGCTTGCGTCGCCCGAGTTGCCGCGATGCCAGTGCGGAGACACCCTGCCCAATGGATTGCGTTGGGTTTTGCGCAGATCCGAATCGAGTCGGGTACTGCGCCACAGATGACGACTGTGCAGCATACGAACTCGCGACGTGTCGATTTGATTCACGATTCTGCGTCGACGATCGCCGGACCCCTGAGGACGACTGCATCGGGTGGTGTGTCGGGTTGTGCTTCTTGGCCGTCATGAACATCGCTTCACCCGAGACTGGCCTCTGCTACGCATTTCCGGACAGTTGCTCACCGCCCGGATTTCCCTACCTCACCGAAGGCGGGCTGAATTGCATCAGCCTTTGATGCTCACCTGACGACGCCATCTGGGCGCCAGCCCCCCGCAAGAACACCCATCGGGTGAACCTGATTTTCACGACCACTTTCCCGGGTTTCCATGGACCTTTTCTGGTTTGCCTCCCCGTCGGGTCGTTTGGCAACGGCGACGCGACCGCGGGGCGGCGATTGGCTTGACGACGACATCCAGCACGTGGCCCGCGAGGCCGCGATGCTTGTTTCCATGCTGACGCGCCCCGAGATCAACGAACTCGAACTCGCGCACGAGGAATCCTCGGCGCTTCGAGCGAAGCTGCAGTTCCTCAACGTCGAAATCGAGGACCGGGGCGTGCCGGAGCGGGCTGCACCCTTTGTGGCCGCTGTCGAGCGCGCGACAGGCATTCTCGCTGCTGGCCAAGGGGTTGTTGTGCACTGCCGCATGGGCATTGGTCGGTCGTCCCTCTTTGCTGCGGCCTGCTTGGTGAGGCTCGGGGTTGAACCTGGCGATGCGTGGGATCGCATTGCCGTTTCGCGAGGTCGTCCAGTTCCCGACGTTTCGACCCAGCGCGATTGGCTCCTGGCGTCACGCCCCCTGCTTCGAAGGTGAGGAACGCCAGGGCTTCGGCATCGACGACCGCCAGTCGCCGTGGGAAACCAATCGGCGGCCCGTTCGTGGCCCGGAGGTTTCCATGCGTGCATCCCTGTTGGCTCTCTCCTCGATGACGGTGTTCGCCCTGGCCTGTGACGCCCCGAAGGCCCCGCCGACGACGGCCCCACCAACGACGACGGCCTCGCCAACCACGACAGCTCCGACGGCGACGGCTCCGGCGACGACGCCTGCGCCTGCTGAGCGGGCGGCCCTCGCTGCCAAGACGCTGCAAGAAAAGCTCAAGACCGCGCTGTTGGCGGCCATGCAGGAGAAGGGTCCCGTGGGCGCCATCGAGGTGTGCGCCACGGTGGCGCCGGCCCTGGCCAAGGACTTGTCGACGGGAGACCTCACGGTGGGCCGTACGGGGGTTCGGCTGCGCAATCCGGACAATCGGGCGCCGACGTGGCTGACGGCCACCATGACCCGTTGGGAGGGCGAGGCGCTGGCCGACCGGAAGCCGTGGAATGCCACCCTGGATGATGGGCGCTTTGTGTTCGCGGCCCCGCTGTCGATGCAGCCGCTGTGCGCCACCTGCCATGGCACCGACGTCGCTGCCGACGTGAAGGCGGCCATTGCCGCCCGCTACCCGCAGGATGCGGCCACGGGCTTTGGCGACGGCGCCCTGCGCGGGGCAGTGTGGGTGGAGCTGGCTGCCGCCAAGCCCTGAACCTGGCGACCTCAGTCGCCGTGGCCCGGCTGGCTGCGATAGCGTCGGCGAACGCTGAGAGGTCAAGCGATGGGTGTTTCGCCGCGTTTCTGGGAGGTCTTTTTCGACGTCTACGAGCACCTCCCTCGCCAGGGACCAGGCAACCGCGCCTGTGCCGAGAGGCCCCTGGCACTGTGTGAGCTGCCGCCGACGCCGACGGTGCTTGATCTCGGGTGCGGTGTCGGCGGACAGACGCTGCACCTCGCTGAGCTGCTGCCTGGGGCGCACATCACGGCCATCGACAGTCATGCGCCGAGCGTCGAGCGGCTGCGGGCGACGCTTGCGGCGCGGGGGCTGGGACAACGGGTGCATGCCGTCGTCGGCGACATGGGGCATCCCGACGTGCCGCCCGGGAGCGTCGACCTCGTGTGGTCGGAGGGCGCCCTCTACAACCTCGGCATCGACGTCGCCTTGCGGCTTTGCCACGACCTGTTGCGGCCGGGCGGCTTCGTCGCCTTCACCGACGCGGTGTGGCGCACGGACAATCCGCCTCCCCAGGTGAAGGCGAGCTTCGACCTCGACTACCCGACCATGGGCAAGGTCGACGACGTGCTGGCGGCAATTGAACGGACCGGGTTTTCCCTCGTCGACCACTTCACGCTGCCTGACAACGCCTGGTGGGATGACTTCTATACCCCGATGGAGCGCCGCATCGAAGCGCTGCGCCCCAGATACGCCGACGACGTCGAAGGGCTCGCCGCGCTCGACCAGCTGGCGCAGGAGCCCGAGCTGCACCGTCTGTATGCTGACACGTACGCCTATGAGTTCTTCGTGGCACGCAGAGCTCGGTCATGACGAGTCCCGGCGGGTGTGGAGGCGGGCCGGTGACGTCCAGTGGCCGTGGGGCTCCTCGCCCCACGACGACCCGACATCTGTCGTGTGTCAGCCACACTGGTCGGGCATACTCGCGTCCGTGATTGCCCTGCTGTTCTCCCTCTGCACCCTTGCTGCGGCGCCCGAGGCGCCGGATGCGCCGGCGGAGACGTCGTCGTCGTCGCGCATTCTGGTCATGGACCTTGGCGGTGGCGCCCTGGCCAAGGACGAGGCCGGCCTCGTCGGTGACGCCATCGCCCGCGAGATATCGCTGTACCTGAAGGGCGAGGTGCTCTCGAGCGGCGACGTGCGGCGCCTGTTTGACACCATGGGGACGCGCCAGGAGATGGACTGCGCCACCGACACCTGCCTGGCCGAGATTGGCTCGGCCCTCGGGGCCAGCCGCGTGGTGCATGGCAACGTCGTGCGGCTTGGCTCAAGGCTCATCCTCGAGCTTGCGCTCATCGAACCCGATCGTGCCCGGACCCTCGGGCGGGCTTCTGCCCAGGCCGAGACCATCGAGGGCCTGTACGACGCCATCCCCGAAGCGGTGGCCGACCTCGTCAACAAGAAGCGACGGCCCCGGCGCGACGCCGACCGGGGCAAGGGCTTCCCGCTGTTGACGGCGACGGGCGGCACCCTCGCTGCCACCGGGCTCCTCGCCACCGCCGCCGCCGGCGCAACGTTGGGGGTGCTCTTCAGCGCCACCCAGGAAGCCGACGGCGACCCGGCCCTCAAGCAGGCCTTCCTCGACCACCGGCAGAACCTCGGCATCGCGACGGCGGTTTCAGCAGGCGTCCTCGTCGTCGGCGGCGTGTTGCTCGTCACCGGATTGATCGTCGACTAGCTCCAGGAGTCCGCCATGCGATTCGCCCTCGCCACCTGTTCCCTTGCCGCCGTCGTCGCTGCCATCGGGGCCTGCGACCTGTTCGACATCGCCTGCAACGACGACGGCGACTGCCCCACCGACGTGCCCTTCTGTGTGGACGGCAGCTGCGACGAGAACGAAGCGCGCGTTCGCGACGATGATGGCGACGGCCCCGGCTGCAGCACCGACGACGACTGCGCCGCCCTGTGCTTCGACGTCGACGACGGCAGCGGCTTGTCGGGTACGTGCATCCCCGCTGCCGAACAGGCCGACTGCGAGGCCGAGCCCGATGTGCAGGGGCAGCCCCGTGACAGCGACGGCCCGGTGCTCTTCGCCGTCGACGCCACCAGCATCGGCGACGGCTGCTACAGCGTCTCGCTGCGCTTCTTCGATCGACAAGGCGACGCCGCCAGCGGCTTCTTCTCCGTCGTCGTCGGTGGTGCCGAACAGACCCAGTCGGTGTCCATCACCGGCGACACGGTGACCAGCACGATGTGCGGCGGGCAGCCCGGCAAGCTCGCCGGCCTGCAAATGCACGACGGCGCCGGCAACCGCTCGAACGTGGCCTGCCTGCCAGTTGCCGCAGCGCAGTAAGCCCTGCTCGACGACGTTCAGGCGCCAGCATCCAGGTTTGAGGCCTCGCGTCTGCACGACGTGAAGACGTCAGGAGAAGAACACGACATCGGACGTCACGACATCGGACGTCACGACGAGCACGTCACGAGGACGACGTCACGACGACGACGTCACGTGACCAACCTCAGCGGCTGGCGTCGATGGTGATGGTCTTGCCGGCGGCGACTTCGACGGGAATGTCTTTGACCTTGCCGTCGCGTTCCACCTTGAAGACGTAGCGCCCCACCACCAACTTGAGCTTGCGCTGGCGGGACACGTCGTCGTCACCGAGGCGGATGATGGTCTTGTCGCTGGTGCGCACCAGCTGCACGGTGCCGGTGGGGACGGTGTCGTAGTCGACGATGCCGCCGACGACGGGCACGGTCGCCGTCGACTTCCAGCGGAGGTCCTCAGCCACCATCGACTTGGCCCCGGCGGGCACGGTCAGGGTGCCGCTGCCGATGCCCACCACCCGGCCGTCCACGAGCCAGCGCACGCGAGCGGGGGCGCCCTTGGCGACGACGTCGACGGTCTTTTTGACGACGGGCGGCGGTGGCGGCGGCGGCGGTCCGGCGTCGACGACGGCCGCCGGGCCGGCGTCGGCGACGACGACGCCACCGTCGGTGCCGGTCCCCGACTCGCCGAAGCGCAGGGCGATCATGACGACGCCGACGACGAGAGCCAACAACACGACGACGATGGCGGCCACGGGCGGGCCGGAGCGCTTTTGGGGCGTCAGCACGTCGGCGATGATGTTGGGGGTCGCCGGCGTCGTGACCGGGCGAACGGTGGCTTCGCCTTCGTTTGGACGACGAGGGGCCGCCGGCAAAAACGGCGCGAAGGCCGTCGGTTGGGGCGGTTGGGGCACCGAGGTGGCCTCGGACTGTTGGGGCCACGGCGTCGCCATCGAGTTTGCCATCGCGGTGGCCGGGGGCGGCGCCGCAACGACGGGGTCGGCCACCGACGACACCGGGGCTGGCGCCGATGCCTGGCGGGGCGTGGCGGGCCCGGTGAGGGAGGGCTCGTCCTCGCGGGAGGCCATGCGGGCGGCTTCGTAGGCCGGCACTGTGGCGTTGGCGGCGGCGGCCTGGGCCGCGGCGTCGGTTTCGGCCCTGGCGGGGACGGGCTGGACCTCGGAGACGGGGTTGCCGCGGTTGGCGGCGGCGGGGAGCAACTGGCCGAGGAAGGCGACGGTGGACTTCTTGCCGCCGACGCTGCCGGGGCTCGCGAGCTCCTCGAGGCGGTCGGCGACTTCCTTGCCGCTGGCCGGGCGCTTGTCTTTCTGCTTCTCGAGGAGCTGCATGATGAGCGCGTCGAGGCCCGGCGACACAGCGGGGTTCAACGCCGACGGCAGCTTGGGCGTGTCGTTCAAGATGGCGTGCATGGTGTGCCAGTCGCTCTGGCGGTCGAAGGGTCGTTCCCCCGTCAACATCCAGTACATGGACACGCCGAGGGCGTAGAGGTCGGCGCGGCCGTCGAGGACCTCGCCGGTGATTTGCTCCGGCGGCATGAACGGAATCTTGCCGCGCAGGTTGCCGGTCTTGGTCTTGGGCCCACCGACGTCGCCCTTGGCGATGCCGAAGTCGAGGACCTTGGTGACGCCGTCCTTGGAGACCATCAGGTTGTCGGGGGAGACGTCGCGATGGACGAGGTGCAAGGGGCGACCCTGCTCGTCGACGAGATTGTGGGCCGCGTGCAGGCCGACGGCAGCGTCGGCGATGGTGCGACAGACCACGTCGGTGGGCAGGGCCCAGCCTTGCTCCCACGACGACGACGCCAGCCGGTGCAGGGTCAGGCCGTCGAGGTATTCCATGGCGATGTAGAACTCGCCGCCCTCTTCGCCGAGTTCGAAAATCTGCACGACGTTGGCGTGGCTGACGCGGGCGGCGACCTTGGCCTCGCGGGCAAACATCTCGACGAACTGCCGGTCCGCCGCCAGGTGGGGCAGAATTCTCTTGAGGACAACAAGCTTCTGGAAACCAGCGGCCCCCGCTTGCTGGGCCAGGTAGACCTCGGCCATGCCGCCGACACCGAGTCGCTCAAGCAGGAGATACCTGCCGATGCGCTGGGGCGACGGACCACTGACGACGGTGGAGTCCTTCGCGAGGTCACCCGCCACGGTGTTGGGGGCGCTTGGATGAGTCGGCGGCTTCGGCGCGCCGGACGGTTGGTCGACCACGAGGGGACGCTACACCTGCCACCGCCGGGCCGTCTTGTTTTCTTCAGCGCTTCTTCACCGTCAGCCCCGGCCGAGGGCCTGGGCCAGCAGGTCGGCGCCGTTGTCGGTCATCGGCACCTCGGCGCAGCGGGCCAGCCGCCAGGCCTGGTCGTCGATGCGGCGGGCGAAGGGGACGAAGCGGGTCCTCGCCATGGTGCCCAACCAGCGGGCCTCCCAGAAGGCGTTGTAGCCCGCCCCGGTGACCACGACGTCGGCCGCAGCCAAATACGGCGCCATCGGCATGGGGGCATCGGCGTCGCGCAGGTCCACCCGATGAACCAGGCCTGACCCGGCGACGCTTTTGACGCCCTCGGCGAGGGTCCCCAGTTCCCCGGGGTTGCCGGCTTGAAAGACCAGGGTGACCTGGCGGCCGTCGTTGGGGAGTCCAAGGGCTGTGCGGGCCGACGGGCGGTCAAGGAGTTCCTCGCGGTTGGCGACGACGAGGGGAGGCCAGGGCTCCAGCCGGGGCACGTCGAAGCCCACGGGCTCCATCTCGAAGATGCGGTCGAACTGGGACGCCAGAAATGGCGCCGACCGGGGCCCCTGCAGCCAGTGCCGGGGGGCCTTGCGCAGCAACAACCAGCACCGCGGCGAGACCCCGGCCACCAACGACGGCACAACGTGGCGCAGCGGCGCCCAGAAATGACCGACGACGATCACGTCGGGTCGCAATTGGCGCAGGGCTTCCGCCAGGGGCGTGGTGGGCGCCATCGCCGCATCCAACAGGGTTCGGGCGTCGATAGGCACGGTGACCAGGTCGTCAAGACGCTGCAGGGCGGGAAACGGCAGGGGCGGCGCCACCAGGGTGACCCGCATGGCCAACCCCTGCCGTTGCACCGCCTGGCGAAGGGCCAGGCCGTGCATGAGGTCGCCGACCCCGACGGTGCCCGCCGTGACGTAGGCCACATGGATGGGTCGGCTCATATCGCTTTCCCTCCGGTCACCAGCGGCTGCGTTCGACCGGCATCACCATCACGAAACCCCACGAAGCCGCCAAAGCACGGGTTCACGAGCCACAGAAAAAGTCGGCGTCGCCGAGGCTGGTGTCGCAGGCGCCGGCGTCGCTGCAGACGGCGTCGGCCGGTGGAGCCTTGGCGTTGCGAAACGTCTCGATGGTGGTGCTGAACGAAAAGCCGAGACCGCAGTCGTCGCCAAAGCCCGGGTACTCCCACAGCAGGCTGGCAACGGTGCCAGGCACCAGCACGCAGCGTCGAGGATCCGCGGCGGTGAAGAGAAAGCGCCCTCGATAAAAGACCCCTTCGCGACGCTCGAGCATGGCGATGGGCGAGGCTGGAATGTCGGCAGGCGGCAAGGGGTCAAACGGGGGGCGGAAGCTCTGGGGCTCGACGGTGACGCAGCCCTCGCTGGCCCCCGGCGCAAACGACAGCAGCACGGGCGCGCAACTGGCGGCGGCGGCGCAGGTGTCGGCGTTGAAGATGACTTCGCCGCTGACAAAGCCCGACGTGACGCGTCCGTCGGCGGCGGTGGCGATGACCTGGGGAAACGAGTTCGAAAAGACCGGCACGCAGACACCGCCGCCAGCGGGCACTGTGGCCGAGACGCGGGTCATGGCCCCCGAGGTGTCAAAGACGTCGATGTCGACGTCGCCAGCGACCGCATCGCCGGCGGGGTCCACCGACACCTGCAGGCAGCCGTCGGCGGCCCGGGCAGAGCCCAGGCACCAGGTGCCCTCGCGGATGAGCTTGACGTCGCCGCCATTGATGGCCTCGGGGACCTCGACGAAGGCGCCAACGGCCTCGTCGTAGAAGAAGGCGCTGTCGCCGGGACGATTGGCCATCGAGTTGGTGGGAAACACGATGAAGCCGTCGGCGGGATTGGGATTCACGTCGGCGCCGTCGATGCGCAGGTCGTAGAGGTCCCCGCAGCGCAGCAGGCGACCGTCGTCGACACGGGTCTCGGGGAAGCCCTGGGCGGCGGTGGGGTCGTCAAACGTGCTGTCGGTGAGGGCAGCGGCGCGCACCACGTGGGGGGCATCGTCGGGGAGGGGATCGGACGTGCCCGGCACGAGGAGACCACCGGCATTGGTGCCCCAACTGATGGTCTGGCCCAGATAGGGACAGAGCACGGAAATGCCCTGCACCGGTCGCCCCAGCTGGTCGATGGCGCAACCCTCCAACACCTTGACCGGCACGGTGACGACGTCGTCGTGCACCAGGGTCTCGGGCAGCGGCACCGGGGTGCGCACGAAGCCCCGCTCGGCGGAGGCCGGGTCCCGGTGGTCGCCGACGATGGCGGTGGCGCCGACGGGCAGCGGCAGGGTCAGCACCATGGTGGCAGCGCCAGCGACGTCGGTGACCACGCGCTGACCGGCCACGTCGACGGCGACCCCCTCCAGGGGATTCTTGCCCCAGGCCTGCACGCTCGTGACGAGGAAGGTCACCGTCGCCACCGACGGCACGCTCCCCGGCGTGCAGCTCTCGCTGGCGCAAAAGCCGCAGCCGTCGGCACCCACGGGGGTGCAGCTCGCGGCGTTGTCGACGCCGTCGTCGCAGCCTTCGCCAGTGTCGGTGACGGCGTCGCCGCAGGACGGCACAGTGCACGCGGTGCGGCAGGCATCGGCCAGGGTGTCGCTGTTGGCGTCGCCGTCGTCGCAGGCCTCGCCAGTGTCGGTGACGGCGTCGCCACAGGACGGGAGGGTGCACGCGGTGCGGCAGGCATCGGCCAGGATGTCGCTGTTGGCGTCGCCATCGTCACAGGCCTCGTCGCTGTCGACGACGGCGTCGCCGCAGGACGGCAAGGTGCACCCTGAGCGGCAGGCGTCGGCGGCGGTGTCGCTGTTGGCGGCGCCGTCGTCGCAGGCCTCGCCGCTGTCGACGACAGTGTCGCCGCAGGAAGGCACGGTGCAGATCGTGCGACAGGCGTCGGCAACGGTGTCGCTGTTGGCGGCGCCGTCGTCGCAGCCCTCGCCCGTGTCGACGACGGTGTCGCCGCAGGACGGCACGGTGCAGGTCGTGCGACAGGCATCGACAGCGGTGTCGCTGTTGGCGTCGCCGTCGTCGCAGGCTTCGCCCGTGTCGACGACGGCGTCGCCGCAGGACGGCAAGGTGCACCCGGTGCGGCAGGCGTCGGCGACGGTGTCGCTGTTGGCTGCGCCGTCGTCGCAGGCTTCGGGGCCGCTCACCGTGCCGTCGCCGCAGACATCGGGGCTCTCCACCAGGCTGGCGATGCCCCAGGAGACCTCGTCGGGGCCCAGGGGCGGGGCCACCTGACCAAGCAGGACCGCCGTGCGTCGACCAGCCTTCAGGTAGACGTCCCAGATCCCAAAGGGGACGTCGATGACGACGCTGGCTGCACCCTGGACCGTCACCGTCGGTGTCTGGACCGGCGGCGTGCCCGTGGGGGCCAGGCGGACCTCCACAAGGTCGGCCTCGACGTCGATGAAGCTGATGCGGGCCTTGCGGGTCCCCGCCAGGGGATCCAGGCGGACGTCGCCCAGGGCGCGGTCAGCACCGGCAGGCACGGAGACAGGCTCGGGCGTCGAGCCCCGGGTGGCGACGTCGGCGACGGAGTCGAAGGCCGCCAGGAATGCTTCGCCGGGCACCAGACCGCTGACCCGGAAAGAGCCGTCGGCGGCGGACTCGACGAGGGCCTCGGCCGCGAGGTCCAGCGTGACGGGAGCGCCATCACCGACGGCAACCTCGACCGAGCGCCACAGGGCCACAGTGGCTGCTCCGATGGGAAACGCCGCGTCGTCGACGGTGCGACCGCTCACGCTGCCCGTGGGGAGCAGGCGGACGTCGCCGACGTCGAGGCCCACCGCCCGGGTGGTGTTTGGATCCTGGCCCAGCACCACGCCGCGAATGGCCCCCTCCTCGGGGCTGCCGTCGCTGTCGTCGTCGACCGTGGCCAGCAGCACGTGGGCGCCGGCGGGGACGCCCTGGAAGCGAAACCGGCCCGCCTCATCAGCCCGAATGGTGCGGCCCAGGCTGGCCAGGGCCACCACGGCGCTGGCGGCGGGTTCGCCGTCGTCGCCGATGACAACGCCGGTGACCGTACCCGATGGCAGGCCATCGGCGCGGTCGAGGACGAAGCAGCCCCCCAGGCCAAGCGCGGCAGCGACGGCTCCGACGACGACGGGCACAGTGACGACGAAGAATCGGCTCAGGTCGACCATGTTCCGAGGGTCGCCCGCTGGGCCCCGCTTGTCGAGATACCCGGGGTCTCGGCAGCACGACCGAAGAGGTTCTGACGCGTCTATCGATGCCAAAGAACACCGGGGGACGCCCCGTTGAATGCGGCGCCGTTGCTGCCTATGGGTGGGCCCATGCGTATCGCGACCGCCCTCCTCCTCTGTCTCTCCGTCGTCGCCTGCCCCGGCGCACAGGTCAAAGAAGGCGCTGTCGCCAGCGGCGAGGTCGACGTGGTGCTGCGCCGCATCGACGTGGTGAAGGCCAGCTGGAACTCCATGGACCTCAAGATCATCGTCGCCGTCGAAAACGGCACTGGCAGCGACATCGACATCACGGCGGATGCCAACATTGCCCTCGTGGGCGAGGCTGTCGAAGCCGCCGAGACTGATGGCGCCACCGAGGGTGAGGCCGACGACGCCAGCGCCGACGACGCTGCGGCCGACGCGCCCTCGGGTCTGGATGGCAAGCGCCACCAGGGTGCCGGTCGGGGCACGGCGGCGGCGAACACCGTCAGCGAGCTCCCCATCTTTGTGACGCTGCCCCTGCCCGAAGATCCAGAGACCCTCGAGAAGATCCTCGGTTGGCAGAAGGCCAAGGTCCACGTGGCCGCCAAGGTCAAAGCCGGCTTCACCGAGCGCACCGTCGCTGGCGAGCGCGACATCGCGACCCCCAAGCTGCCCAAGTTCAAGCTCAAGAGCGCCCAGGTGGCCAAGGTCGACGACGGCGCCGCCGGCGAGGCGTTTTTGACCTTGCTGCTCGAAAACCAGAACCAGTTCGAGATCGTCGTCGACAACGTCAGCTGGCGCGTGCTGATTGCCGACAAGGAGCTGCGCACCAAGGAAGATGGCGGCACCAGCATCCCGCCGTCGTCCGTCGAGGAATACAACATCTCCATCCCCCTCGATGAGTCGGGCTTCCCCGCCAAGGGTGAGCTGCGCGGCCTGCTGAAGAAGCCCTCGGTGCCCTACCGCGTCGACGCCTCCTTCACGGCCCGCGGTCTTCGTGGCGGCGAGATGTTCTCGGGCGACATGCAGTTCCCGCGCTGACGGAAGCGCCGGAAAACACGAACATATTCAAGCACTTTCAGCAGGGGTCCCGGCGTCCGCTGTGACCCAACTGCTCGCTGGCCCCCTGCCACCCATTTGCTAGAGAACGACCATGGCCCTCAAAGACATCCTCATCTGGCCCGACCCCCGGCTCATGAAGCTCTCCAAGCCCGTGGTCCTGAACGGCGACGGTTCGGTCCCTGACGACGTCAAGGGCCTCATCAAGGACATGTTCGACACCATGTACGACGCCGACGGCGTCGGCTTGGCGGCGCCCCAGATCGGCGTCCACCAACGGGTCGTGGTCATCGACATCCGCGCCTACGACAAGAACAAGGGCGACGGCGACAAGTCCGAAGTGCCGTCGGGGGAGGCGCCGGTGGCCCTCATCAACCCCGTGTTCTCCCTCAAGTCGGGCGCCCTCGAGTGGGACGAAGGCTGCCTGTCGGTGCCGGGCGAAAGCGGTCTCGTCACCCGCGCCGCCAAGTGCCGCGTGGACTACATCGACGTCGACGGCAAGGCCCAGTTCATCGAGGCCGAGGGTCTCAAGAGCGTGGCCCTGCAACACGAATGCGACCATCTCGATGGCAAGCTGTTCGTCGATTACCTGAGCACGCTGAAGCGCTCAGTCATCAAGCGCAAAATGCTCAAGCTCATCGCCGACATCGCCGCCGACAACGCCTGACGGCATCGTCCAAGTGCTTGAATGATCGTGAGTCTTCGGGCCCCTACCGCCCGAAGGCCGCGACCTGACCCGAACTGACCCGAAGGTTGCCCGATGCTTGTCTGGATTGGCACGCCGCTGTTTCTGCTGGGCGCGGTGATGATGGTGCGGGGCTGGGTCTATACCCTCAGCCCCGACGGCCCCATGGCCCAGAAGCGCAAGAAGGTGAACCTGAAGCGCGGCTTCACGACGGACATGAAGGTCTTTGGCCGCAAGGTCCGTCGACTCGGGCTCATGATCATGCTGGTGGGCGCCGTCGTCCTCGGCTGGTACCGGTCCCAGGTCGTTGACGAGGCCATGAGCACACGGGCGCCAGCGACGGCGCCAGCGCCGACGACGCCGACGACGCCGACAGCGCCGACGACGCCGACAGCACCGACGACGCCGACAGCACCGACGACGCCGACGCAGCCCTGAGGGCTCAGGCCAGCTTCACTTCCGTGCGCCCCTTCGACACGCCGCCCGCGGCAACGTCGGCGAAGGTGCGGACGACGAACTTCACGTCGGGGTTGCCGACGGCGGCCTGGGGATCGGCGAAGCCGTTGGCGGCGAGGATGGCGGGGAGATCGAGGGAGTGGATGCTCCACGTCTGGGTGGCCTTGTCGCCTTTGCCCATCGTGTGGGGGAACGTGATGTTGGTGCCACCGAAGCTGACGCTCATGTTCTGCCAGCCGGCCCCTTCGACCTTGAGCTCGGGGTTCTGGTTCTTGGCGCACAGGGCCTCGACGGGGCCGTTCTTGGTGGCCATCTCGAGCCACAGCTCGTAGCGCGTGGCCGTCAGCTCGCAGGGTGCCTTGGCGGTGACGACGACGGTGCCCTTGCAGACGCTGTCGGTCACCGTGAACGAGGCGATGGAGGCGGGGTTGCCCTCGACGACGGTCGTCTCGATCTTGCAGGGGCCGGCCGTCGACGCGCCAATCTTGACCTCGGCCTCGGCGTCGGGGTCAAACGGGGAGCCTTCGACGTCGGAGGTGCAGCGCACCAGCAGCTTGATCTTCGGGTGGCCGGGGACGGCGGCGAGGTCGTTGTAGCTCTGGTTGCGCAGGTAGGTCTCGACGTCGATCTCGTTGATGACCCACTCGTGCTCGACGACCTCGCCGACCTTCATGTCGCGCCGCTGGATCTGCTTGCCCGAGCCCACGCCGATGTTGCCCCACTGGCCCTGGGGGTCCTGGGTGCGCAGCAAGACCTGGTAGTTCATCCCCAGCATGGTGCAGTCCTGCAGGGCGGTGACCGTCATGCGGCCCCTCGCGGTGCCATCGCTGATGGCGATGACGGCGTCAGCGGGGTTCTTCCCGTTGATTTCCGTGATGGCCACGGTGGCCGTGCTGCTGCCGGTGGCGAACTTTTTGATCTTGTCGAAGAAACCCATGGCGTGATCCTTGGTGCGTGGTCCAGCTCGGTGCGATGGCGGGACTGTGCGCCGGAACCGACGTCAGCCGCACGACACATGTCGGCTTTGGGCGCGCCAGACCGTGCCCGGGTCACATCGCACCCATAATATATTGATTTTATGCATATTTCCCAACGTGCAGGACTGCCCCTGCGCTGGCTCAGCGTCGGCGCCGACGCCACCACAGCAGACCAGCCAACAGGGGGAAGGCCGCCGCTGGATTGGCCTGGGCGCAGCCGCCGCCGCCAAGACGCTCATCCTCGCCAGGCTCACCTTCGCCTTCGCCTTCGCCCTCGGCGATGGGGGCGCAGGCGGCGATGTCGGCGGCGTCGCCCACGCACAGGCGGGGCCGGGCGGAGCTGCCCTCGCCACGGGTGTTGACGGCGAGCACGAGGAGGTCGGTGGCGCCCGCGGTGCTGAAGGCGGCGCCATCGGTGGCGTCGACGACGTCGCCGGGGCGGCCGTTGGTGAGGGGCAGCGCGAAGACACGCACACCGTCAGTGGCCGTGGCGGCACCGAAGAGCCCGACCTGCACCTCGCTGCGGCCGCCGAGGGGGGCCAGCAACAGCCGCGACGACGCCGTGAAGAGCACGAAGCTGGCCTCGTCGATGGGCAAGGTGCGGGGCTGGGCCTCGCGCTCGCTCATCTGGGCGCCGGATTCAAACGAGCGGGCGGCGTCGGCCCGGCGGCCCGTCAGCAACGTCCACGACGAGAACTCGGCGAAGGCCTCGGCGAAGGTGCTGCCCCTGGCGGCGAGGACGGCGTCGACCTCGGTGAACCAGAAGGCCTCGGGAGTGGTGCCCACCCGCTGCCAGAGTTCCAGGGTGACGTCGTCGTCGAAGCGTTCGCTCAGGTATTCGAAGAAGATGCCGGCGCCGTAGGTGAACGAATCGACGGGCCCACCGCGACCGCTGTCCAGCGGCGTGGCGGCGTTGTCGAGGTAGCCGTAGGCGTAGCCCTCGAGGTCCCGCAGGGTGGGGTCGAAGCGCTCGCTGGCCCACACCGCCGAGCCCTCGGCAAACACCGCGCCCTGGTCGACGTTGTAGGCGGCCTGGACGGCGTGAAACAGCTCGTGGCTGGCGACGGTGCGGTTGCCGACGGCGACGCTCGGATAGCCGTAGCCGGCGAAGTCGTTCTCCTGGACCATGTAGCCCGAGCACACCACGCCCTCGCAGCGCTCGGATCGGTAGGCGCCGTCGGCGCTGAGGGCGAAGTCGACGAGGTAGACGTCGAAGCGGCCGTCGCCACCGTTTTGGGGAAGGCCGTCATCGCTGACGGGCCCCAGAAAACCCAGCAGGGCATAGGCCGCCAGGGACCGTTCGTAGATGTCGGCGAGCCCCGCCACATGATCGGGGACGCCGTCGGCGTCGACGTCGGCCGCGGGCACGCGGTGGGTGCCCGCCGTCGTGTAGTGGATGCGGAAGTGCTCGGTGTCGAAGGCCTCGACGACGTCGCCCACGTCAAACGTGAACAGGTCGCTGCCGGGCACATCCGGTCGCGCCGAACCTGTCGTCGACGCCAGCATCGACACCACCGTGACCAGACCAAACAGCAACGGCCGAAGAGTGGGTGTGGTCACGGTGTTCCTGACTGGCAAGACATGCGGCTGACGACGACGACGACAACGATGACGGCGGCCTCGACGGGCCGAGGCCGGAAGACTCACTCGAAGAACGCGTAGCGGAGCTTGATGCGGGCGCCTTCGCCGGCGACCTCGAAGAGGTCGTTGCAGGCATCCTGGGCGCCGTCGCCGCCGTAGTACTGGGTGACGACGAGCTTCAGGCGACGGCCGTCCTTGAGGGAGAGCACGTAGACGTTGTTGGTGGTGGCCACGCAGCCGGGGTAGGTCCACCAGTTCTGCAGGACCACGCCGGGGGAGCCGAGCCCGGAACCGTCGGCGATGACGGTGCAGCCGTCGGGGTCGGACATGAACTCCTCGGTGTTGAAGCGCAGGTCGGCGGGGACGGCGGCGAGGGCGTCGAAGTCCGTGTCGGCGGCCGTGCGGGCGGCGGTGACGCAGGAGGGCCCGCCGTAGCCGCTGTTGACGCGGATGACGAAGCGGCGAAACGCGATGTCCCAGTCCATCGACCCCAGGCTGTCGATGTCGCTGATGTCGACCTTGAGGAGGCCGTCGTCGGTGAAGCGGCCGTAGACCCAGCCAGCGGTGCCCTGGAAGCCGCCGGCCGTGGCGTCGACGTCGACGTCGAAGACGCCATCGGCCGGGGTGCTCTCGATGAGGCCGGGGGCGTTGGCGTTCAGGTCCATGGTGAGGGCGACAAAGACCTCGTCCTCGCAGTCGACAACGGCCGGCTCGGTGCAGGTGGGCCCGACGTTCTCGCCTTCGCCTTCCCCTTCGCCCTCGGCGGCGGGCACGTCACAAGCGGCGGCCGCCCCGGCGAGGACGACGAGGAGGGCAAGGGACAGGGTCGAGAGCAACGTCTTGGGCGACTTCGTCAGCATCATCATGGCGGGCCTCATGGAGGGTTCGGGTCCAGGGTTTTGAACGAGCGACGTCGTTCAGACAGCAGGTCGGTCAGGGAACAAACGGTGGGTCGGCGTCGAGGGCGGTGCCGTTGATGACGGCGGTGGCGGGCGACACCAGCACCCGCAGGGGGTCGCCCACAATGGCGAGGTCCCAGCGGCGGGTGTTGCCGGGGCGCACGGGGCCGACCTCGGCGCTGTCGACGACGACCAGTCCCTCGTCGCGAAAGCCCAGATAGACCGGCAGGGTCGACGACACCGTCGACACATCAACGTCAAACTCGACGGCAGCGCCGACGCCGTCGACGTCGGCGACATCGAGGGCGCTCACGGTCTGGTCGGCGGTGTCGACGGCGTGGACGGCGACGGCGAAGCGCCAGCTGCTGGCGCCGACCTCAGAGACCGTGAAGCGGGCCAGGCGGAAGGCGCTCGTATAGGCCCACCAGGTGGTGTCGACGACGCGCGGCAAAGCGCCGAGGGCCTGGCCGGCCTCGGGGAGGTCGGGGGCGAAGCGGTCGAACTGCCAATCGGTGCTGTCAAAGCGGGGCGCGTCGTCGAGGGCGGCGATGGTGGCGGGGTCCGGCAGATCGGCGAGGGCGACGCCGTCGAAGCGGGCCACCTGCACGCCGTCGTGCAGAAAGATGGCGGGCTCGGCGACGGCGATGCCGGCGAAGACGCTCAAGCGGCTTTGGCTGACGAGGCGCAGGTGCCAGGGCTCGGGCCCGTCGCAGGCGCGGTCGGCGTTGTTGCCGGCCACGGCGGCCAACAGGTCGAGGCAGGTGTCGCCCTCTTTGACGTTGCCGCCGGCGACGACGACGACGCTGTCGCCCCAGGCGTCGCCCACCCGGGGGGCCACGTCGAAGTGAAAGACCCCGCTGTCACCGGTGGCGTCGTCGTAGATGCTGGTGATGCGGAAGGCGACGTGCTCGCCGTCGCTGGTCTTCAGAATCCAGGCCTCGCTCTTGGGTTCGAGGACGTGGCCGTCGACGCTGTACTCGTACCACTTGCCGCCGATGGCGGGCCGGTCCTGCAGGAAGCGGGGGAGGTCGACGGTGGCGCGCCCCGCCGCGGGCGCTGGCCCCGGTCCGCCCACGGGAGGGCGGTCGCAAGCCAGCGCCCCCACGGTCAGAAATACCATCGACGGACCGATGCGGCGCACCATGTAGGGAAGTGTAGCGGGTCCATGGCCCCCGTCCAGCCACCTCGCGGCGGTCGACGGGTGCTACGGTCGCCGCCGTGGCGGTGACCAAAGCACAAGCTCCCGAGGTGATGGTGCCCCGGGGAGGATTCGTCGGCGGGCCCTTCGTGGGCCACTACGAGGCCACCTCGCGGGGGCCCCGCCCCGACGGCCTCGCCCTCGACGCCCGCGTCCTCGACATCACCGTGTTGCGGGGCCACGTCCGCGACCTGCGGCCCATGCCCGCGCCCTCGATGACCCCCGCGTCGTCGACGTCGACCACGCCGTTGTTTCAGCCCTGGCTCGAGGTCCTCGCCGAGTTCGCCGACGACGTGCCCACGGTGCCCCTCGGCAAGAACGAGAGCGCCCCGACGGGCCGCATCGTCCACAATCTTCGCCTCCGTGATGCCTTCATCGTGGACTGGACGGTGGAGCCCCTCGCCGACGAGGTCCACGCCGCCCGCGGCATCATCCGCGGCACCCTCGTGGCCCGGGCGGGGCCGCGCCCCTGGAGCCTGTGGCACTGGCTGTTGTTGCTGCTGTTGTTGCTTGTGCTGTTGCTGGTCTTCCTGCTGTTTTCGCGCATCCCCGTCGTCGAGCCCTGGGCCCGACCCGTGCGTGAGCAGCTGGTGGAAACCTTCGAAGATGTCCGGGCCCGCATCACGGAGCCCGACCACGACGACGCCGACGCCGAGCTCATCGCCGAGGCCACCAAGGGTGCCGGCAGTGGAGGTGGTGCTGGCGGCGGCGGTGCTGGCGGCGGCGGTGCTGGCGGCGGCGGTGCTGGCGGCGGCGGTGCAGGCGGCGGCGGTGCTGGCGGCGGCGGTGCTGGCGGCGCAGGTGCGGGTGCTGGCGGCGCAGGTGCGGGTGCTGGCGGCGCAGGTGCGGGTGCAGGTGCTGGCGGCGCTGGTGCAGGTGCTGGCGGTGCGGGTGCTGGTGCGGGTGCAGGT
>Ga0247834_1004150_pt1 | contig 18709 bp, 17 predicted proteins | sample LaCruzMarch2015__8_FD_187118 | JGI IMG/M metagenome (GOLD analysis project Ga0247834, IMG submission 187118) | Freshwater microbial communities from meromictic Lake La Cruz, Castile-La Mancha, Spain - LaCruzMarch2015_12m | ecosystem: Environmental > Aquatic > Freshwater > Lake | place: Spain...
AAAAACCCAGCAGAAGGATTTCATACGGTTTCTGTGCGATGCGGTGCAGAAAAAAGCGCCCAAGGATGATGCCGATGAGTACGGCCGGAACTAACAAGATGTTGGTTTTTAGCGAATCCCAAGTCACCAAGCCCAGCGATGCACTAAAGGGAATCTTCAGGACGTTGATAATCAGAAAGTACCATGCGGCGGTGCCAACGAACTCCATTTTCCCGAGGCGACAGGCCAAAAGGTAGAGCGTCATGACCGCCCCTGCCGCGTTGGCCATCATGGTGGTAACGCCTGCTAACCACCCCGTCGGCCATGCGATCGCGGGATGGTGCATCGCAACGTTCGCAAGCGCCTTGCTGCGCTGCTGGACGATCACCAATGCGGTCAACAACAGCGTCAGCCAGCCAATAAAACGCCCAAATGCGTCGGCAGGAACCAAGGGCATGAGGAAGTAGCCGGTCACGATTCCTACCAGCGCCGGCGGGACCAGCCGGACGACGTGTGCAAAAACCGCATGGCGCCGGAACGCCTGCACTGCAAACAAATCCGCAACGATCAACAGCGGGAGGATAGCCCCGGTCGATTCACGAGGGGGCATCGCCTCGGCCATCAATAGCACGGCCACCATGCCCATCCCGCCAAATCCGGACTTCGAGAGGCCCACGCTCACCGCCGCGCATGCAGCGAGGATCCACTCGTTGGACGACACCTGCCCTTAAGTCCTCAATTCCCAGCGGTTCAGGGTTCGAGGGTGCTGGCCGCCCGAACCTTCAGTCGCAGGGCATTGAGGCGAATGAAACCCGTCGCGTCACTCTGATTGTACGCGGAAGTTGCGTCCGCCTCCATCGTGGCGATCTGCGGCCGATACAGACTGAACGGACTTTTCGATCCCGCAGCACGCACGCTGCCTTTGAAAAGTTTGACGCGAACGGTGCCGGTCACGCGCTTTTGGGATTCGGTTACGAGCGCCTGGAGAACCTCACGCTCAGGCGCGAACCAGAAACCGTTGTAGACCAGCTGGGCATACTTTGGAATCAGGCTGTCTCGCAGGTGCATGACCTCGCGATCCATCGTGAGCGCTTCCATCTGTCGATGGGCAAAGTGGAGGATGGCGCCCCCCGGCGTTTCGTACACGCCGCGGCTCTTCATGCCGACGAACCGGTTTTCGACCATATCGACCCGACCCACTCCGTGGCGCCCGCCGAGTTTGTTCAGGACCCGCATGACGTTCAGAGGAGAAAGTCGATCGGCGGCAGCGTCCGGGAGCCCCAGGATGTCCGCAGTCTCCGGATGCCTTACCCCCACACAGAGACCGTCCTCGAAGTCTAACTCAACGGTCTCCGCTTGATCCGGTGCCTGTTCTGGTGGAACGGCCAGCGTGAACAATTCCTTGTGCACGGGATCGCTGGAGTCAAACCACGGATCCTCCAGTAATCCGCTCTCGTAGCTGATGTGAAGGAGATTGCGATCCATCGAGTATGGCTTCTTCGCCGTCGCGGCGACGGGAATCTGGTGGGCCTCCGCGTACGCGATCATCTCGGCCCGCCCGGGAAATTGTTCGCGAAAACGCTCCTGACGCCACGGCGCGATGATTTCCAGGTTGGGCGCCAGTGCTGCGGCCGCAAGCTCAAAGCGTACCTGATCATTGCCCTTGCCGGTCGCGCCATGGGCGACCGCATCCGCGTTCTCCGCCTTCGCGATGTCCACCATGCGCTTGGCGATCAACGGCCGCGCAATGCTGGTGCCAAGAAAATACTGTCCCTCGTAAATCGCCCCCGCCTGCATCATCGGGAAAATGAAATCGCTCGCAAACTCGTCGCGAAGATCGTCGATGTACGCTTTCGCCGCCCCAGTCGTCAGGGCTTTCTCTTCAAGTCCGTCCAGTTCCTCTTCCTGCCCGATATCCGCGCAGAACGCGATGATCTCCGCACCATACGTCTCGCGAAGCCAGTTGAGCAGGACGGACGTATCAAGTCCGCCGGAATATGCCACGACGATTTTCATGGGAGAGGATTTAGGCGAAGATGTGGGAGAGAAATCGGGAACGCGTCAGTTGACGATCGTGACGGGCGTATTCATCGGCGCGTTGGCGAAGTAGATCTCGGCCATGTTGCGCGGCATCCGAATACAACCGTGCGAGTCCGGAACGCCAGGAAGGAAGCCCTGATGCATGCCAACCCCGCCATGCACCCGCATGAAAAATGGCATGGGAGCTCCGGCAAACACCGCGCCCGGAGGCTTCGGGTCCTTCTTCACATCGACGTCCCGCACCAGGATGTTCCCCTGAGCGTCCACGTAGTCGCCATAAAGGGTCGAGTGATGGTCAATGTTCTTCTGAATAATTTTAAATCGACCCGTAGGTGTTTCAAACCCCTCCCGGCCCGTTGAAATGGCAGAGACCCCCACCAGCTTGTCCCCCTTGTAGAACGAGGCCGTCTGATCACGGAGACGGATGATAATCGATGGACTTCCACTCACGTTCGATCCGTCCCAGTACGAGATGTTATCGACCGGTTGCCCTGAAGGCTTGGTGACAATGGACCCGTCCGACCCGAGGTATCGGGTCGAATTGTCCGTCAGGCGCTGGTCGTAGTTGGCACAGCCGGACGTCAGCAAGGTAAAGGCAGCGACGCAGACGGCGAAGGCGATGGATAGATGGCGGTTCATTGGAGTCCGTTCGGACTGGCGGAATAAAAAGAATTGCGGGCGCAACGTCAAGTTTCCAGAGACGAAGGTGGTGGTGCGGATTGCATCGAACCGCATTTCCCATACTGTAGCAGGTCTATGCCGACCTACGAATATGCATGTTCGAAATGCAAAAAGAGTTTCGATCTCTTTCAATCGATGAAGGATGACGCGCTCACGGTGTGTCCGAAGGAGAAGTGTCAGATGAAAACCTGGGGCAAAGGCACGGTGAAGCGCCAGATCGGGACCGGGGCGGGACTCATTTTCAAGGGCTCGGGATTTTACATCACGGATTACCGAAGCGAGGGCTACAAACAGGCGGCAAAAAACGACAGTGCGGCGGGCCAGCCCAAGGCCGATGCGGCGAAATCGGAGTCGAAATCGGAGTCGAAGTCCGACACCAAGCCCGCGCCCAAGGCCGATTCCAAGCCGGCCGCGTCTTCCTCCTCGACAAAATCGTCCAAGGATTGATGTTTGCCCCCGATGACCGTTTGCACCAGTTGTGGATACGAGAATGACGCCACCCGGGTCTTCTGCCAGAACTGCGGCATCCGGCTTCCGACCGACGGCGCCGGAAGTCAGCCGCCTCCGGTCCCCATTACGCAAAAGTCCGGAGGCCGCAAACAGAAGCCCGGGAATGAATCCAAAGAGGTCCGCGCCCCAGTCCAAGCCATCCGCCCCACATCTGCGGAAAAGTCTGTTTCGTTCGGAGCCCGGTTTTTTCGGGCGATCGTCAGCTCGCTGATTCTCGGATTCCTCGCGGCGCTCCTGATTCAGGCGATCCGCCCGCCGCTCAACATCGTCCCCGTGGTGCAGGCGGATCAGGCGAGGATCGACGCCGTTCGCGCCGAGCTTCAGGAGGGGGTCGATTCGACCTACCCCCGCGTGGTGAGAGTGAGCAACGCGGATATGAACACCGTGCTGGCGACCGTCCTCTCGGCTGAAGCGGGGGCGGGGTTGGTACGCTTTGATCGCGCGTACGTAGAATGCCGGGATGGCCGCTTCCGATTGACGCGGGTTGGGATCTACGGACCGGCGTCGGTTTACCTGATGGTGGAGGGAACGTTGTCGAAAGCAGATGCGTTCGAAGCGACGGTTACCGCTGGGGAGATCGGGCGTTTGCCGGTCGATCCCCGTCTCGCCGGACCGCTGGCCAAGTGGTTCGACCCGGTTGCCACGGGGCTGATCGACTTGTTTCCGATGGTGAATAGTGCGCGTTCCATCCGATGCACTCCGGACGGCCTGGAGCTTGACTTCGCCGGGAAGGCTTCGGTTCGTTGAGTGGATTTTTGGGATGGCTTTTCCTTGCCTCGCTGCGGGACGTGCCAACGCCGTTTGGGTCGGACTGTTTCGGGTCGCCTTGGTGACATGCTGTCTGTTTGCCGTTGTGGCGCGGGGGGCGGAGTTCGAAAACCGCACGGTGAGTGCATCGAAGCAGTTCGTTGTGTTCTGCGAATCCAAATCCCTTCGGAGCAAGATCGTGCTTCGAGCGGAAGCGGTGCGCGATCGCTGGACGCGCATCTTGAACGTGCAGAGTCGATCGGGGCGCACGATCGTCATCAATGTGATCCCGAAGGCGAAGGCGACGAACCGGACGCCCAAGAGTTCCCTTCGCCTTTCCGAAGCGGAGAACCGAACGGTGAAGGTCCAGCTGGATGTGCTCGAGACGGCGGTTGAGGGGGATCTCGACCTCGATCGTGAAATCCTGCGGGCGATCCTGCTCGAGCAAACGTATCGGAAAGTGGACAGCGTCGCGGGACTCCGTTACGAAATGCCGCCCCCCTGGCTGGTCGAGGGAACGGTGGGCGTTCTCAGGGTTCAAGAGCAGGCTCCGTCCCCCGAGTTGTTCCTCCGGATGGTGGAAAAAAACGATGTTCCGCGATTGGAAACCTTCCTGAAGATGAACCCCGGCCGGATGGATGCGACGTCGCTCGCGGTCTACCGTGCGCAGGCCATGGCCCTGCTCCGCGCGATTTTGGATCAGGAAAGAGGCACGGCGGAGCTTCAGGCGTACATCGCGGCGCTGGTGGACCGGCCGGCCGATCTGAAAGTGTTTCTGGACAGCATGCCGTGTCTCGGGGGCTCGCCGGATCGCGTGCGGCGCCTTTGGATCCTCATCATCGCCCGATACAGCGCCGCGACTCGAATGACGCCAGGAACCACTGGCGAAACAGCGAAGCAACTCGCGAAAATCCTTTCCGTCACGGTTCCCTTGGACCCCTCCAAACCGGACGGCAAACGCGTCTCCGGCTCCGAGGCGCTCCTCTTCCTCGGGAAGGATAAACGTTCCCGCGTGTATCTCGTCACGATCGAGGCCGAACTCGCAAAACTCAGTCTCAAAGCACATCCCGTCTGGCGGCCAATCGTCGAAGGCTATCGCGACATCGTCTTCCGGCTTTCCAAGGGGGACAGCCGGGGGGCGGAAAAGGGCCTTGCGGACCTCGATGCGCTCCGCGAGCAGTTGAAGGGTCGATCCTCGGAAATCGAGTCGTACATGGATTGGTTCGAGGCATCGAAAATGACGACGCCGAGCGGTGCATTCACGCCGATCGTTGAGCCGGAACTGCCGCTGGTCCCTCGCAATGATCCGATTTCCCGCCATATGGACGATGTGGAGCAGCGGGGTTGGTGAAACAGCGGAAAACTTTGCGTGTGTTGAAACCGACCGCTTGCGCCGCGCGGCCACCGCTATATGTTTTCCAGATGCTGTCGTTAACTCGCCGGGAAGGCAAGGTGCTGGCATTCTTGCTGTTGGCATTCGTGTTTGGGTGTGGGGTGAAGCAATGGCGCGCCACGCGCGATTGGTCCGGGGAGCCTCTTGCCGCGGTGGGGAAGAAGTAATGCAACCTGCAACCTTTGAAGACGCCGTCGAAGCGGTCAGCGCACGGGATCCCCGCTACCACAAGGATGCCTACCTGTTCCTTCGTGATGCGCTGGAGTTCTCGGTCAAGGGTCGAAAAAAGTCGGAGGGCGAACCCGCCACGCATGTGAGCGCCGCCGAGTTGCTCGACGCATTCCGCACGCTCGCAGTGAAGGAATATGGTCCCATGTCACGCACCGTGCTCGAATACTGGGGAGTGCGGGACTGTCAGGACGTCGGAGCCATGGTGTTCCGGTTGGTCGAAGAAGGAATTTTTGGCAAAACCGAGGACGATACGCCCGCAGCGTTCGAGGGTGGCTTCGATTTTTTTGAGGCGTTTGAGGCCCCTTATCTTCCCGATGCGAAAAAAATGAGCGATCGCGGGGACCGCACTGTCCAACGTGGGACATGAAGCGATCGTTTGTTCCCTTTGTTTGCATGCTTGCACTCAGCCTTCCCTCACTTCCCGCCGAAAAGCCTGATGCTAAGTCGGGTTCGTCCGTCCCCGCCATCCCAACGACCAAGGCTCAGATTCGGACGCTGCCGAACGGCCTGACGGTGATCGTCGAGGAGGACCGCAGCGCCCCGGTGGCCAGCGTGCAAGCCTGGTGCGGCACGGGCAGCATCGACGAAGGCAAACACCTCGGTGCGGGACTGAGTCACATCCTGGAGCACATGCTGTTCAAGGGCACCGAAAAACGAAAGGCCGGGCAGATTGCCAACCAAATTCAGGACCAGGGCGGCTACATCAACGCCTACACCACGTACGATCGGACCGTCTACTGGATCGATGTGCCGAAAACCGGGGTCAGCGAGGCCATCGCGATTCTTTCGGATGCGATGATGAATTCCACACTCCCGGAGGAGGAGTATGCGAAGGAGCAGGAAGTGATTCGGCGCGAATTTGCCATGGGATTTGATGACCCGAATCGCATGAGCTCGCAGCTGATGTTCCGGACGGTGTTTCAGCAAAGTCCGTACCGTCATCCGGTGATCGGTCACCTCGACGTCTACAACAAATTATCGCGCGAGGACGTCCTGGAGTACTACAAGTCGCGCTACGTTCCCAATAATCTGGCGCTTGTCATCGTCGGGGACGTCAACGCGGCGGAAGTGTTTGCCCAAGTCGAAAAGGAATTCGCGTCGGTCCCGCGGCGATCCCTCGAGCCCGTTTACATCCCTGAGGAACCGAAGCAACTGGGCCGCCGAACCGCGCACGAGGAATTCCCCACGGAGCTCACCCGGCTCTCGCTCTCCTGGCAGATCCCCGGACTCTCGGATGCCGATACGCCCGCATTGGATGTCCTCTCGACCGTGCTCGGTGGCGGCCGAAGCACGCCGCTGTACCGTGAATTGCGCGAGAAACAAGGAATCGTCCACACGATCTCCGCCGGAACGTACTCGCCTGCGAAAGCCGGTATCTTTGTCATCCAGGCCGTTTGCGACCCCGATAACCGCACCGCAGCGGAAACCGAGGCGCTAAAGGTGGTCGCCACCGTGCAGAAGAACGGAGTGAGCCGAGAGGAACTCGAGAAAGCAAAGAAGGGCATGATCTCGTCGCAGTTGGGTCAGTGGACGACCATGCGAGGAAAGGCTTCCGACCTGGGATCGAATTGGTCCCTGACGCGTAATCTCGATTTTTCCCGCGACTACCTCGAGGAAGTTGCGAAGCTTACACCGGAGGACATTCAGCGAGTCGCCCGGAAGTACCTCACCGCCGAAGCACTCTGCGTGACGTCGCTCAACCCAGTTGGTTCGCTCGCAAAAGGGGACACGCAACCGGTCGTGGCTTCCGAGTCATCGGTGCAAAAGTTCGAGCTGGCGAACGGGCTGCGTCTGCTCGTTCGCGAAGATCCGAGGCTGCCGCTGGTCTCGATCGTGGCAGCTTTCCGTGGCGGGTTGCTTGCGGAGCAAACTTCAAACAACGGCATTACGTCTCTCCTAGCCCGATCAATGATCAAGGGCACGAAGAATCGCACCGCCGCGCAGATCGCGGAAGAGATCGAAGCCGTGGGTGGGGCCATCGGAGCGGATTCGGGAAACAATTCGTTCACCGCAGAGGTCAGCGTCCTCAAGCCGGATCTCAAGCTGGGCATGAACCTGTTGGCGGATGTCTTGCTCCATCCCACGTTCCCGGAAGCAGAAGTGGGCCGCGAGAAAGCGGTGCAGATCGCAGGGATCAAAGCCGAACAGGACCAGATCACGACGGTCGCCCGCAATACGTTGCGCGAACACCTTTTCGGATCCCATCCCTACGCGCTCCGGTCGTCCGGAACCCAGGAATCCGTCGCATCCCTTACTCCCGCAGCCCTCAAGACGTTCCATAACCAATTGGGGACCGCCCGCAATGGCGTCATCGCCGTTTTCGGGGACGTGAAAGCCTCCGAAGTCAAAGCGCTCGCCGAAAAAGAGTTCGGATCTATGCCATCGGGCAGTCTCGCAATGGCGGACCCCGCCCAGCCGGCTCCGTTGACGAGTCGGGTCACCGTCGAGGAGAACCGAAACAAACAGCAGGCGGTGGTCATGATCGGCTATCCGGGCTTGACGGCGTCGGACCCCGATGCACCGGTTTTGGAACTGATCGAGTCGGCATCGAGTGATCTCGGGTCGCGCTTTTTCGACCGCATCCGGGAAAAGAACGCGCTGGCGTATTTTGTGGGGGCGTTTCAGTTCGCCGGCCTTGCTCCGGGTGTGTTCGGATTTTATCTCGGGACGGATCCGCTGAAGGTGGACAAAGCGAGGGAAGAGTTTCAGGACGAGATCTCGAAGCTTGCCGCGGAAGGTTTGACCGACGAAGAGCTCGTGCGAGCGAAGAAGAAGACGCTTGGTGAAGATGCGATCCAGCGTCAGGGCAACAGCGCGTTTGCGCGGGCCGTGGCGATCGATGAGTTGGTCGGGCTTGGTTACGACAATTATCTAAAGCGCGAATCGGAAATTGGTTCGGTGACGCTGGATGACACCAAGCGTGTGGCGAAACGAATCCTCCAAAATCCGGGAAGTGTGGAAGCCATTGTCAAGCCAGCCGCAACCGCGCAGACTCCTGCGAGTCCCCAAACTCCTTAACGTCCCGTCATTCACCCATTGACCTATTTTTCTGACACGACATTCAAAACCTGAGACATCTTAAAAACCATGCCTGAACACCAAAGCTCCACCGCAGCGTCCGGCGAAATGACGCAGCGATTCATCGAATTTGTCATGATGCAGGCCCAGCAGGCGGCCATGTTTCTGGGTCGGGGTCCTCGGGCCGGTTCCGGCCGCGTCGAAGTGAGCCTAGACTATGCCCGCCTGTTCATCGACCAGCTGGAGATGATCCGGGAAAAGACCAAGGGGAATCTCACGAAGGAGGAGACGGACATTCTCACCGGGGTGCTCTCCGACCTTCAAATGACCTTCGTCGAGGTCAGCGCCCAACAGGGTGACTTCTCCGCGGCCGTCGCCGCGTCGTCCGCGTCGTCAGAGGCTTCCCAGCCGAGCGAGACCGCTGCCGTGGCACCTGCGGAACCCGCCGTCGATGCACCAGTGGTCGATTCGGCTCCCGAGTCTTCAGGCGAGCCACCATCAGCGCCCGAGGAAAATCGCAAGCGCTTTTCAAAGTCATACGGTTGATCCGTCAGGGCCTCGCCAATGATGGCCCGCCAAGAGCGTTGCCCGGGGGGCGTCGTGTCGGCGGAATAGAATGCTTTCCATTCAAGTGGAATGCGGTCACCCTGCCGACTTCGCATTTTTATGGGTAAACTGGCGTTGCACTGGCAGATTTTGATCGGGATCGTGCTCGCGGTGATCGCGGGGTTGTTGTGCGGACCCGACGGAGCGATCCTAGGAGTCAAGGGCGTTGGGGTGTTCGATTTTATCGGTTCGCTCTTCTTGAGGGCGCTGCAGATGCTGGTTGTTCCGCTCATCCTGGGTGCGGTGATTCTCGCGGCGGCCCGGTTGGGTGTCGAAAAATCGATGGGACGCCTCGGGCTGAAAACGCTCGGCTATTACATGGGCACAGGCCTGGTCGCGATTCTCACGGCGCTGATCATCATCAATGTGGTGTCCCCGGGGCGAGTGGACCCCGCCATTTCCGAACGGCTCGTCAGTCTCGCAAAAACCGACGTCAAGGATGCCCAGGCGAAAATCGAGGGTCATTCCGCGGCGGATGTCGTCGGCATTCTTCAGCGGATGATCCCCGACAACGTCTTCGCGGCGGCGTCGGATAATCGGCAGATGTTGGGCTTAATCGTGTTCGGTCTGCTGTTCGGGTACTGCGCGGGCCGATTGCCCAATCCCCAGCGGACGGGCTTCCTTCAGTGGTGGCAGAGCTTTTACGACATCATGATGCAGATTACGGATATCGTCGTTCGCTTTGCTCCGATCGGTGTCTTCGGCTTGGTGGCGGAAACGGTGGCGACGACGGGGTTGGACACCGTCGGGCCGCTGTTTCGGTTTGCGTTGTGTGTCATCGCGGCGCTGGCGTTCCACATGTTCGTTTCGCTGCCGATCATTCTGCGACTGTTCGGAATTCATCCTTTCCGGCACTTTGCGGCGATGGCTCCGGCGTTATTAACGGCGGTCACGACGGCTTCCTCGAATGCGACGCTGCCGATGACGTTGGAGTGCCTTGAGAAACGTTCGGGTGTTTCCGAGCGCGTGCGTGGCTTCTTCATTCCGGTCGGCGCGAACATCAACACGGATGGAACCGCGTTGTATGAATGTGCGGCTGCGATGTTCATTGCCCAGATCTACGGGATTGAAATCACGTTGGCCGTCCAGTTCACCGTCGTCGCGCTGGCGCTTCTCACGTCCATTGGCGTGGCGGGAGTTCCCGCCGCGAGTCTTGTGGCGATCGCGATCATCCTGAATGCGATCGGGCTGCCATTGGAGGGAGTTGGCATGATTCTGGCCGTTGACCGCATCCTCGATATGTGTCGGACGTCCGTGAATGTGTACGGTGACAGTTGCGGGGCGGTGATCATCGCCCGCAGCGAAGGCGAAAAGCTCGCCTATTAGGTTAAAGCGGTTAGCTCGGACACTGAACCATGAAGGACATGAAGAGCATGAAGATGAATGACCCTTGTTCTGCCTTTTCCTTCATGACCTTCAGGCTCTTCATGGTGACATCGCTTTTCCAATCGCGGGACTTGGGTTGGTTTTTCTCTTGTATGAAAGAACACGTTGCCGATTCGCAAAATCGTCGCCTGCTGTTGATCAATGAACCTCGGGTCTAGTGCGAGTTTGTTGATCTCTTTAACACCTATCGGGGGAGGCATCCACCCGTCCGTTCGAGGGTCCAGGGGATTTAGGCCGTGCCAAGCAAATAGCGAAAGTCCTCCGCACTCAAACCCGATGCGCCCGCGAGGTCGGTCGCCGTCCGACCCTCGACCACGCTGTCGAAAAGCGCCTGCTTTCGCATTTTCAAATCCATCATTTTTTCCTCGATCGTGTGACGCATGAGGAGTCGGTGAATGAAGACGCTTTGTTTCTGCCCAATTCGGTGAGCGCGGTCGCTGGCCTGACGTTCCACTGCAGGATTCCACCACGGGTCCAAATGATAAACGTAACTTGCCCGGGTCAGGTTAAGTCCTGCGCCTCCGGTTTTGAGGCTGATCAGAAAGACGCCGGGACCCTCCCCAGATTGAAAAGACTCAATGTCGGCTTTCCGCTTCGATAGGGGTGTTCTGCCATCCATGCGAAGGAACGGAATCTCCGCTGCCTGGAGCGCCTCGGCCGTGAGATCCAGCGCCCGGACGAACTGGGAGAATACGAGAGCCGCATGCCCCTCGGCGCACAGTTCGGTTAGTTGCTCCGTGAGGTACTCCAGCTTCGGGGATTCCGAGGGTTCGGATCCAGGCAGCATCTCCGGAGAAATGCAGATCTGACGGAGTCGCAACAGTGCCGCAAGCGCAATCATTCCGGCCTGTTGCGCAGGCCGGTCTTCGTAAGCCGCCATGACCTCAGAGCGAACCTCCGCAACCGCGCGGGTATAGCATTCCTTTTGCGTGTCGTTCAGGTCGAAATACATGTCGGATTCCACCCGCGGCGGAAGTTCCTTCAGGATGGTTTGCTTGGTCCGACGAAGCAAAAACGGCGCGGCGCGGTTAAGGACGCCGATCCCGGCTTCGTGTTGCCTCAGGAAGAGCTTGCGCTCGCCGAAAAGACCGGGTACGGCCGCTTCCATGATGCTGTGGAACTCGCCAATGTGATTCTCGAGAGGAGTTCCGGTCAGGCACACCCGGAACCTTGCCCGGATCTCCCGCACGGCCGTGGTGCGCGCCGCAGCGCCGTTCTTGATTGCCTGAGCCTCATCAAACACCGCGATCTCAAACTCGCGCAATGAAAGGGTTTCAATGTTGCGGCGAACCCGGTCGTACGTGGTTAATACCACATCCGCGCCGTCGAAGTCGGTCGTTCCCTTAAGAGAATGCTCCACACACTTAAGTTCGGGGGAGAAGCGGCTAAGCTCGCTTTGCCAGTTGAAAAGGAGAGTCGGCGGAACCACGACGAGATGGGGTCCGACGCGCTCGCGAGAGCGGGATCCGCTGGCATGCATGAGAAGTGCGATCGCTTGCAGTGTCTTACCGAGGCCCATGTCGTCCGCCAGACAGGCGCCAAATCGATGCTCGTAAAGAAATGCCAGCCACTCAAAGCCGTGCCGTTGGTACTCGCGCAGTTCGGCGCGTAGATCCGCCGGAACAGGAATCGACGGAATCTGTTGCAGACCCGCTACGGTCTCCAAGGTGGTGGCATCCTCCGCGGGCAATTCGCAGGACACGCCCTCCCGTCGCAGCGCAAGCCAATCAAACAGCCTTAGCCTCGCGACACGGCGCGAATCCCCTTTGCCCTGCGTTTCGCCCCAGATGGCCTCCACACGCCCGAGGCGGTTCACGGCATCGGGTTCGGCAACCCAGATGGTCCCATCCGGACCGTCGGCTCGTCCACATTCAATCATTTTGCGCCACTGTTCCTGCGGGATGGTCCATGCACCCGCCGTGGCAGACGGATGCAACTCAAACCAATCAATCTCGCCCGCAGCCTCGACTCGCACGGAGACTTGAACGGACGTGGGACGAACCGTCTGCTCGTCGAACACGACGGGGATTCCAGACTCCTCCGCGCGACAGACGATCGCGTGAAGTTCGGACTTAAGTTCTGCTGCGGTGAGGCGGGAGTCTGACCCGAAAGGCCGCGCAAGATTAAGGGTAGATACGGCTTCGATCCATAACGCAACCAACCGCCGCGCCCATTCGCGAAATCCGCCAACGATTGCCCACGGTTCGGGTGTGGCCTCGCTGACCAGAAAATCTTCGGGAACTTGCAATGCTAGTAAAACGCGCTGTATGCACTTTGCAGCGTCGTTTCCGAAGATCGCCGGATTGACAAACGCTGGGTCATGAGCGGCTTGTTGGGAGATCTCTTCAAGCTCCGCAGGATCCGAAGTAGCAAGCGCAAGTTTCAACCACTGATTGAGTGCACGGCGATTCCCCGGGCTTTTCACGAGGGCATCGAAGCGGTGATCGGCGAACGCCTCAGCAATGCGTGACCAAAGAATGTTGTCGAGCCGGGTTCCACGCTGCGTGAGGATGCGAGGACGAACCACGGTTCTCTCCGAATCGCTCTCGAACGAAAGCACGGCCCGGACCGCTGTAGCCGCAACGGTGGAATCGCCGCCGGGGTTGCCTAGCAGGCGAACACTGCCTTTTGGAGGCGGGAGTGTCGCGGTGCAGTTGAAATCCGCCGGCTCCATTCGGAACTCGGAGGCGGAAACCTTCCGCGCTTTGGAGAGGAAAGCGTCCAGTCCCGACCAGCCCTCCTGCTGGGACGCCAACCCGAAAGCTCTTAACTTTGGCACGTAGACCAGACCTGCCCCCAAATCGATGCAGTCCGTCACCTGCTCCTTTTCCGCCGTCCACATGGTGCGGCGCAGCACGATCTCGTCGTGGTCCCGTGAGAGGGCGAGATCCACGCGGGTTTCGAGCACATTTGCCGAAGACAGGGAGGTGACTCCATCCGGCGTGTGGATCGCGATTTGCATCCGGGGCGGTTTGTTTGGCAGCCATTGGACGAACGCCGCTGGTACGAGTTCGGGGGATGCCCGTTGCAGGCGCAGCCACTCCAGACCGTCGGGTGGCTTCGTGACGTCCCACGAAGCCTGGCGACGGCCGGAGTCGTAATCGACCTCCAATCGTTCTCCGGGGCGTACGCGGAAAATCAGCGTTTGCTCAGAATCGTCATCCTTCGGTGCACGTAGTTGTTTTCGGAATGTCTCGATCTTGGATTTTGGCAGGTCGTCCGAATGAAAACGCGAGTCCTTCAAGACGCGAGCGATCGTCATGAGGGCGATCAGTTGATGGAGACAAACCCTGTCCTCGGCGGCCTCGCACGTGCAGGAAAGCTGCAGCGCATTGTCGTGGCAGGTCAGGACGACGTGCATCTCTTCTGCGTAACGAAACGATACCTGGAGGGATTTTCCGCTCTCGCCCCAGTCGAAACGATGCACGGCTCCCTTCGCGAAATCCGCAGCTGCTCGTTTGATCCTCTGAACGGAAGCCATCGTGTAAATCTCGTTCGGCTTCCACTCGAGGAGGACAGTAAGGAGTTCAGGCTTGGGTTTCACGGGCGAGGTTCGGGAAAGCGGGCAATTTCCGACTTTTTTAAACGAATTGCGATATCCAAGATACAGGAGTGCTCGCGCGAAGGCCGCGAAGGGTCGAGAATGTACCGAGTTCCTTTGCGTCCTCGGGACTTCGCGTGCAATGCCGACTTCGATGCTGTTCCATCAAACGAGGTCTCCTCCAGAAAATGAAACTGTTACATCGAGGTGTGCCGGAAACTCGCTGGCTTTGCGTTCCCGAACCGGGAAATCTGGACTATCTGGAGAACTGACATGAACGAACCGCATTTTCCTTCGAAGCAGGGAATTCTTGAAACCATGACGGTCAGCGAGGTGAGGGAATTTCACCCCGAGGTGATGATGATTCCTCTCGGATCCACTGAGCCGCATGGTCCTCATTTGCCTTACGGAACGGATGCGACCATCGCGGACCGGGTGAGTCGGGAAGCGGTGATGCGCGCAAATTTGCAAGGTGCCAAAGTTCTTCGCCTGCCGCCGCTGCCGTTTGGCAACAATGTCAATTTCAAGGAATTTCCGTTCGCCTGTCGGATTCGGGTGGAGACGCTAATGGCGGTCCTGATGGATTTGGTCGCTTTTGGGGTTGAAGAGGGTATTCGAAAAATCATCATTTTTAACTGTCACGGGGGTAACGATTCCACCGTCGCCGCCTCCATGAGGCAGATCTTTGACCGGTTTCAAAATGAAGCCTTTGTTGGCATGTGCGGTTGCGGCTCTTTTTCGGCAGGAATGTATCAGAAGTTGTTTTCCGATCACTCGCCGCATGCCGGCGATTTCGAGACAAGCCTCATGCAGTTTATCGCACCGGAGCAAATGCCGGCCGTGGGACCGCTCCCTTCCGCGATGCAGGGTCCTTCCCTTTCCGCTTTGGCCGACGAAAAAGTTACCTGGATTCGCAATTGGGCCCATCTCATGCCCGAGTCGTGCGGCGGTCGTCCGGATCTGGCTACCGCGGAGAAGGGGAGGCAGTTTTTTGAGGCGGATGTCGACGGGTTGTCGGATTTTCTTATTGAACTCAGCCGCGCCCCCTGGCATCCGCGCTTTCCTTATGCTCAAGCCCATTGAGCAGTCCAACGTCTTCCGTCGATTGACGGTGGCGCACGATGATTTGACATGAGTGTGCGTGAAGTCGCCGCCGCCACGGGTCTCTCCGTCGCCACCGTGTCCCGGGCTTTGCGCGATGATCCGAAGGTTAGTGCGATGACACGCGAGCGGGTACATGCCGCCGCCAGGGAGTTGGGTTATTCGCATAACCCTTATGTGGGCCAGATGATGTCATCCCTCCGGCGTCGGCATGGAGGTACGTTTCGTGGCAACATGGCCTTGGTGTGGAAGAATGTGCATCCGGGATTCGCTTTGGACGTCAGATTTCAGCGAGTGTTCGATGGCATTCGGGCGAGAGCTGCGGAACTCGGCTACTGCCTCAATGAGTTTGACCTCGCGGTCAACAAGCCCGAGTCCTTGAGAAGAATCCTCGTGAGCCGCGGAATCAGGGGAGTGCTCATTTTCATGCCTTCCTTCGCCGGTCAGAAAGGACGTTTCCGGATGAAGCTCGACCAGTTTGCCTGCGTCTCGTCGGGGTGGGGGCTTTGGCTGCCCCAGTTGGATACGGTGCGGGTGGACTACTTCGAGATGTTCCGTCTGGCCCTGCATCACACGCACCGTCAATTTGAGAAAGGAATTACCGCGATTTGGGATTTCAGAACGGACCGAGCCGCCCACAATGCCGGAAAGGCGTCCTTTATCACTCACCATCCGGCTGGCCCTGCGGCGGCCAACGAACTGTTTTTGTCCTCGCAGGAACTTTCGGAACCGTCCTTCGCCAAGATCGTCAAAAAACACGGCGTGCGCTGCGTGCTTCTCGGCTCCAGCGTTCAGCCCCCCGAATGGCTGGAAACATATGTCCCAGCGAAGCACTGGGTTTGGTTTCGCGATCCCGGCGAGGTCGATCATTTCGGCCGCGTCGACCCGCAGAACTACCTCACCGGCCAATGGTCCGTGAATCTCCTAGCCTCGAAAATTCAAATGAACGATTTCGGTATCCCTGAACACTGTCAAAAGGTTCTGGTGCCGCCGCGCTGGATTCCCGCTCGCTGAAAACGGGAGGGAGCAACTTGGAAAAGGTTAACTGTTACTAAATTCGCTATTTGTCAATGTTCGGGTGGAGTGCAAGGGTCCGCGATTAATGGTTGGAGTCCGTAAAAACCAACCTGCAGCAGCAGATTCTGATGAACGAAGCAACCGATTGGGGAGAATGTGCGTCTAAGGCGGTGACGGCGGAGGCATCGGAATGCATCGCCGCTCTGTGGCCAGAGGCGAGGGTCTTTCTGAGGGATCTCGTCGGAGAGAACAGCTATACGCTCAACCCCGATGGCGTTCGCAGGAACGCCCGGCGAATTGTACGGGAATTTGCTTCGCTGGAGTTTTCCCAGAGTTTCGTGTCCAGCAAAACGGAAGGATATGGGGAACATTTGATCTTGGATTCAGGCGGGGACGGTCCAGCGATCCTCTTAATCTCACATTTGGATACCGTTTATCCGCCCGCCGAGGAGAAAGCTGCCTACGCCGGATGGGACGACAGCCGCAATCGCATCGTCGGACCGGGCACCTACGACATCAAGGGAGGCACGGTGGCCATGTGGCTTTTGATCCAGTGTCTTTCCCGGTTGCAGCCGCAATTGTTTTCGCGGTTTCGTTGGATCCTCGCATGGAATGCCGCGGAGGAGCGGCTTTGCGCGGATTTCTCCGCCGCCGTCATAAACCTCGTCGATTCCGAACCCCTGGCCTGCCTGGTCTTTGAAGGCGACAACCGCAGACAGGAAGGTCTGGAGATTGTCATCGCACGGAGCGGTCTGGTGCGCTATCGGGTTTCCGTGCGGGGGCGCAGCACCCACAGCGGAAACGGACATGCTCATGGCGTTAATGCAATTCTGGGATTATCCGCTGTGGTTCGGGAGATCTCCGCTCTGACCGACTACAGCCGAAACACGACGGTCAATGTGGGTGTGATTCAGGGCGGGTCGGCCACCAACCGGGTCCCCGACTTTGCCGAGGCTCTGTTCGAAGTTCGCTATCGCGAACGAAACCACTACGAAGAGGTCAAGGCTAAGCTGCACGCTCTATGCGAGCCGGGCAGCTGTAGCGAGGACATCGCGGGTACACGTTGTGAGGTTTCGATGGAATTGTTCGACGAGATTCCGGCATGGCCGGAAGAACAACGTAACCTGGAACTGGCGGAAATGTGGAGCCGGGCAGGGAAGTCCTGCGGCCACCCAGTGGCGGTCGGATGTCGGAGCGGATTAAGTGATGCCAATTATTTTGCCTCCCATGTCCGGACGGTGGACGGACTGGGGCCTCGCGGCGGGAATGCCCATTCGACCGTGAAAGATGGACCGTCTGTCCGGATCACAGAGTTTGTGGATCAGGACTCGTTCCTCTCCAAAACCCTGGTCAATACGCTTGCGATTTTGGAACTCCTCGGCGCAGCCGACTTAACCGCTTCGGACAGCATCGAAAGTGTTGAGGTGTTTCGGAGGGGAGTGTTAACTAAGTAGTCGCCCTTCCCCGGTATCACGCATCGGCGCGGGTCAAATCCGCACGTTGCCGGTAGCGAGCCAGACGAAGGTAGAGACAGCGTTGCTATCGGACTCCCGCGAGAGGGCGGTTCTTGCATAAAGGCAAAAGGACCGTCGTTTGAAACCCAACTGCGAATTCTCTGACTTTGAATTAGGGCAAGCCTCGCAAACCCATTGCAGGCTTGAAGAAGGCTGGAACATGGTTAATCTCCTTGCATGAGCACGCTCGCCGAAATTGAAGAGGCCATCGGGCAACTGCCGCCGGAGCAATGGGCGGAGATTCGGCGGTGGATGGATGCTCAGATGCAGCAGCGTCGGACTTTTGCCGTAGCGTCATCAGTCGATTGGTCCCGCAGCGCGGCGGTGCGGCGGGAGCGCCCGGTGGAGTCTCGAGTCACCGCTGAGGTGATGCGGAAGGCACTGGCTACCGTGCGGGAATAAGCCGGGCAGTGATTCTTGCCGATACCAGTTTTTTGCTTTCTCTGGAGGGGAACGACACGAACAGTCCCGTGGCGGCGGCGCATGTCGCGACAATGAATGGCCCGATCGCGATCTGTGAGCTGAATCGGCTGGAATTTGAAAATGCGATTTCGCTTCTTCGGTTCCGCAAGGCCCTTACCGAGAAGGAGGCGTCGATTACTCTGGAGTCTTTTGCGGCTGATGAAGCAGCGGGTCGCATCGCAGTGGCTCCATGCGACTGGTCTGCGGTGCTTAGTGAATCGCTTCGCCTCAGCCGTAGGTATGCGGAGGCGGGCGGACATCGACTGCTGGATATCCTGCATGTCGCCATAGCGAAGGAGGCGAAGGCTGATTTGTTTCTCAGTTTCGACAAACGCCAGCGCGAACTCGCCCGGGCGGAGGGGTTGCCTGTTGGTCCATAGCTTCTTGGGGCAGTTTTTTGGGGGCTGCCTGAACGGGGCGGTGGGATTTGTGCGGGTCAAATCCGCACGCTGCCGGTGGCGAGCCAGACGAAGTAAGAGACAG
>Ga0247834_1004152_pt1 | contig 18703 bp, 13 predicted proteins | sample LaCruzMarch2015__8_FD_187118 | JGI IMG/M metagenome (GOLD analysis project Ga0247834, IMG submission 187118) | Freshwater microbial communities from meromictic Lake La Cruz, Castile-La Mancha, Spain - LaCruzMarch2015_12m | ecosystem: Environmental > Aquatic > Freshwater > Lake | place: Spain...
TTGTCACCTATGCAAACACAAGCTCCATCATTCCTCTCCGCAAAGCTTGTTGCATCCTGCCTTTGCTGTTTTACAGTGTGATTTATCTTTTGGAATACACCAATAATATTCTGTCGTATTGCATTCACCTTTAACCGGAATGACTCACCATGACGTGCCCTACGCAAAGCCAACACAAGAGCTGCATCTGCATCCTCAGAACTGCAATGCCCGTGGGATCCACACTGAATTTTTCTATGCAGCAAAACATTGGACAAATGCTTGAGACTGAACTTTCGGCCATTCGATCCACGGAAAATGACAGACGTATCAATAACTTTGTCGTGTATTAGCCGCAGTGCTCGTAGGTCATTTTCTAAAGAATGGCCTACGATGATATCGTCTTCATCTATCATGGCTAACAAGCGGACTTGGATATCTTCAATTCTTGTATCAATATCCTCAAGCATTATAGCGCTGATTCCAGAATATTCTGTGATGTAGTCTAGGACTTTTCTACAAGGTTTTACAAGCTCATCCAAGACGACCGTTGTTTTAGTCCGTTCGTCATTCTCCCCACCAATGAACATAAGGACAGACACACGTGCAAGTTCTGGATATTCAGACGAAGTTTTGACCATCTCACAATCAATTGCAAAGATTTTTCTTTGTACATCGTTGCCGCTGACTCTGTGACGGAACGTTTTGACATAATGCTCAGACTTCGACAGTTCATCACCTTTCTCCATGGCAATCTCGTCAACATCAATCATCACATCGGTGGACAATGTTCTAATTAATTCATCATTTAAGTGGTCATTCTTTATAATCACCCCTTCAGATTGCAGCGTTCGAGACATTTCAAGTATTTTACCTCTTGCCAATTCCACAGTCATAGTATTATCAGATCTCAATGGCACGGCAGTACGAGATAAATCTGCACTTGATGCAGCAATTGGAAATCGTTCAGCACGCATTTGTTTTAGTGTCAATGTCAAATTTTGCATTGAATGAAATATGTCATGCCCCTCTATAAACTTAGCCTCGCTCGAATCAGACGGAGGGAGGTACATTAATACATCTGACAAGCATCGAGGGCTATGATCATCTTGAAATAATTTGACCTTGCATGCTGTGGATATAGTACGTGTGACTTTGTCACTATCTCCCTCGATATTGCTATTGGTTGGACGTACTAGCGTAGTCCACACATTCTCGCACTTATCATTTACAGAGTCAATGATACGCCGTGATGGAAAGAGAGGACAGACTGTGTCGTCATTATCTTCGCCGCCAATTATTTCTATTTCCACAACAGCTACTCCACCGACACTTGCTAGATTAGATATATTCGACCAAGATGGTAAAGTTGGGACATGGATTGGTAATGATGAGTTGGCTCCAATTTGCCCAGACGTCGTGTGTGTCTTTCTTTTCTTTTGCTTACGGTTGTCGTCATTATCATCCTTCCCTTTGCCACCAAATAAAAGATTTATAAGCAAATCTCTATGATCAGATCCCTCCGTCATTTGCCAATTTTCTAATTGACTAAAGTCACGGTGTGGCTGAGTGACAAGACAAACATTCGGTCCTGGGAGTGGTCCTAACATACTTGTATCTAATGTCGCCACAGGTTCCCCACCTTGTTTCACATCTTCATATTCACCAGAACATGCATCATTGTCGCTGTTACCAGATGATACGCTCTGTTCAAAAGCTAACTGCAATTCGATTAGCTCTAGCCATTCAGATCTGGATGTAATACCAAGAGTAGTATCTTTTGCTCGACGCCATAATTTTTTTAACCGTCCTTTGGATGCTTTGCGTTTTTTATGCTTCCTCTTTGATGATGCAACATCATCTAATTCCAGAGACGTTGGTGCTGTCGATGTATCATTGCAGTACATAGTGCGTCGTCGTTATCCATTTGTTCATATATCATTTGGCGGGACTACAAAGAAAAAATGACGACAAAGTCACCACAGACCACGAAAAAAAAAATGGACAATCTTGGGATGAAATGACCCACTGCTGTGCAGAGTGCGGCGAGGAGGGGGGCATTGCTCTCAGGACGTGTAAGTTGTGCATGCTTGTCAAGTACTGCAACGCAAAATGTCAGAAGAATCATTGGCCAAAGCATAAAATCGGATGCAGACGACGTGCTGCTGAGCTACGCGACGAGGCGCTGTTTAAGGACCCACCGAATAAGGAAGACTGTTACATTTGCTTCCTACTCCCACCCGCGACTATATCGTCCATACCAATTTACGATTTTGCCGTTGCAAATGAGGAGTTGCAATGTTTGGGCACGGAACAATATTTCACCTGTTGCGGGAAGAGCATTTGTGGTGGATGCATCCACTCGTTTGGCAAGACAGGAAACAATTTGACGTGTCCATTTTGCAATTCCGAACGAGACAAAACAGAGGAAGAGCATGTTGAAGATTTAATGAAGAGGGCGGAAGCAAATGATCCTCTGCGATGAATGTACTGACATGATCCTCTGCGATTTATGCACTGGGTCATCTATATTACCAGGGAAGAGGGGTTGTGCAGCAGGATCAGACGAAGCCAATGGAACTGTACGCTAGGGCAGCAGAGCTAGGTTCCAGTAAGGCGCATTATCACTTAGGTAACAGATATCGTAAAGGGGGGAATTCAAAGAAAGCCAAGTTCCACTACGAGGCCGCCGCTATGTTAGGATGTGAAGTTGCAAGATGCAACCTTGGTAACATGGAGGCAAAGTCCGGAAACATGGAACGAGCTTTTAAGTATTGGACAACTGCCGCATCAGCTGGGAGTCATCAAGCCATTCATACCTTGCTAGTTTTATTCAATACCAGCTTGCTTAGTAGAGATACAATTGACTCATGTTTTACAGCATACAACAATTCTTGTGCTGAGATGCGAAGCGAAGCAAGAGAAAATTTCATTCGTGCGATTATCATTGGGGATGTGCAGTGCTAAATAATAAGTGAATACTAATATTTCTGAGTTTGCTACTCCAAGGCAGTACTTTTGATTTAGGACATGATATTAATCTAAGACTAACTTACTCCACTCACTTAATTCCCTGCCTCCAATCATCTCCCATTGGAGTAATATAATCACAATGGAGTAACATAATCACAATACTATAAAAAGAAATTACTGCCATCTACTGACAGACTTATTTTAGCCAAGCTAAGGCATTTGGTGTCAAGTCTACAAATGATGCAGTCCAAGAAGGGAGATCAGTGGTCAATTCAATCATTGATGCACCATCCAAGGAAGAGCCTGTGTCTATTTTTTCTGGCTTCTGGTCCATTAATTCATTCCCCTGGAAAGTTATACAATACTTGTATGAATGCAGATCAATTGCATGCCCCCCACCAAGCAGTTGTGCCGTATTAAATGATGTTCTGATTCCATCAATTCCTACGTTGCAGCACTTACATAATCGGATAGCAGATTCGACTTCAACAGAAGTTACTGTTGCCTCATGACAGCAAACTGATGTGGACGCAGAGACTCCCAACATTGATTGAGCCGAAACTAATTTCTTCTGTTCGTTCATACTCTCATTATTCACGCTATTTCCACCATATTCGACATCATTGTGGATGGGAAAGCCAATTAGCTGAAGATGCACACGTAGCTGGTGACCGCGACCAGTTATTGGGGCACATGATATCAACGATTGGTCAGTAGATTCATCGTAAGAAATAAGTTTGAATCGACTTGTGGAATGCTTGCCGTCGCATCGGACAGTGCGGTGCATCATCGTACTTGGTTGTTCTCCATCCTCGTGCTGTACATATATGGGTGCATTGACTTCAATAATATTCCCATCAGCACCACACCAAGCAATTGATGTGATACTTGCAACGTCATCGGGAATACGTGGACTTTCGACGACTGATTTCGGGAACTTGCCTTTGACTCTCGCCAAATACAGCTTCATCACTTCGTTTTGGGTTTTGCTTGCTATCTTCCCTTGAATCACCCCGGCTGCACTTGACGTGGTAGCACACAGCATTACCCCACTTGTGGCACGGTCAATACGATGAAGTGGGATAAGAGTCTTTGGTGGAAGCCCCTCTTGTGCTTCAACCATGAGAAGGAGAGAATTCGAGTAGTAAGGCCCCGCAGGATAGACTGGTACAGTTGATGGCTTATTAATGCAATATAGTGTTGGGTTGTCACTTGCTGCAAGTACATTCTCTGGAAGACGATGCTTTGATAGAGAAATCTTTTGTGGAACAATGACTGGAGGCTCGTGCCAGTGTACAATTCGTTCGAATGTATCGTTGTTTCGAAGCATTGCATCTAATGACTTCACCGGAACTCCATTGACACGGACCAGGCCGGCGGTAATAAGATGTTCTAAGCTCTCATCTGCATGTTCACGAGACACTCCAAACTCATTCTCAAGTACCCAGCCAACAGTCTTTCCACACCATCGTCCTTTCACTCTAGAGCGCAAGATACGTACAACAGGAGGAGGTACTCTCAAACCTGTGGCGTAGTTTCTGTGATGAGATGGTGGACAGCATAATTGAAGCGTCTCGATCTCCATCGCATCATTCTGGCGCTTGAGACGCTTTCCTTCTCGTTGATTGGATGACACGCGAGTAGTCTTTTTCCGCCTTCCAGAATTGATGTTGTTGTCCACATCACGGTTCATCTTTACTTTGTTCACCATTCTCGTATTGCCACCATGGAAGCCCCAACAATCGGAAGCACAGGTTGAAGATCCGCAATGTCGGCACTCAAATGTAGACTCCAACCAAGCTTTATTGGTCGTGTCACAACTCGTCAATTGAATCATGTAAGCTTCTATTTTCTCCATTTGCTTCCTCAGCGTCCGCCGCTTCTGTTTGCCTTTCCTTCCAAGTTCTTCTAGCATTTCATTGTACGATTGTAATTCTTTCAAGTGTCTAGTGCATTCGTCAACTGAGAAGCCAACCATGCTTGTGAAGTAGCATTTCTTGTATTGATAATGATCCTCGCAATGGTATTCAGTTATGCATGAGGCCATAGCTTCTGTGTCATTTCCCATGCAAGCATTCTCGTTCGACGGTACGATCTGTCCACGAAGAAATTGCTGTTCCCGACTCAGACTCAATTGACATCTTTCACATACCAAGACTGGCTCTCGACAGACAGTACAAACCGTCGCAGGATGAAATATGTCGTAAGGTTCACGACAGTATAAACACCTTCCAACTACCATATCGCCAACATTAACATCGTCGGCGGTCATTCCCTCAATCCCGTGTCCTTTTGCATCTAGTGCCCCACGTCTATCGAACACGAAGTTCTTTCCTACAAACAGGCATTCGTCGTTATCAACGCCTCCTCTGTCTTCTTCAGCATGTGAGTCCCGTCCTCCAAATTCCTCAAGATACTTATGAATTCCACCTTTCAAGTGATATACGCCCTTGTTCTCTGGTACTAATTCACGAATGTAGACTGATGCCTTCTCACACCTTATGCCTCCCGTGCAATAGAGCAATATCTTCTTATTAGTGAGTGTATTCGATGTTGAATTGTCCTTCACCCACTTGGGGAATTGGGCAAAAGTCTTGGTATTTGGATCAATAGATATGCCTGGCGCGAAGGATCCGATTTGACATTCCTTGTGATTCCTAACATCTATCACTATCGTGTCTATGTCATCATCATCATTGTTGTCTTTCTTCTCTTTGTTATCACCAGTCTCGTCATTGTCTTTCTTCGATCCCATTCCGTTCGAAATCATACTCAACTCACGTCGTTTCTCTTTGTCAACCAGCTTTCGCATTTCGTCATGCCACTCACGTGGAGATAGATATCCCACAGAAGTTTGGCTTGTGTTTATGTTCGCAAATGCACCCCCACTTGATATAATTTCATTCACAATCTTAATGTTCAAGTCAGGGAACCAATCCTCGTCACAATCGTCGTTATTCGAACTCCACTTGAAATCATCTGGACTATCGAGGAGTAATTCTGGACAATTCAATCGATGAAAGAATTGTTTGGAAGTATAACGAAAGGCAAGGACACTGTCTCGCCTCCTCCTCCAATTAATATTGTCTTCATCATCGTCACCTGCTTCCGTCAATGCATCGCATCGAACATCGCCACCGAGCATACAAGTAACATAGGCATCGACATCCTCTTTCATCCCCGCTAACGTTCCATTGATCCCCTCTCCATCATTTGACAGACCTATTAGTACACGCCCAGTCAAGTTGAGAGATGCACATAACGTCTCAGTGGCGGTACGATACATTTCCAATATGTCGCGGTCATTTGTCAATGGATGGTATTTGTAGAATAGGATGCAATAGCGCCGACTGCGACTCGTCATCAAGGGGACCCGAGTATTGATACAGGAGGCTCAAAGTGAAGTTGCCAAGAAGGACTTCGAAGCTGGCCCTAGGAAGAGGCTAGGATTAGGGACGGGCGGGAAGACTCCCGCTCATCGTTTTTTGTGTAGGTCGAGGCTGAGGGAGGAGGACGGAGCGGGGCTTGGAAAGGAGACATGCTTACACCCTCCGCTGGTGGCTCATCCCGCACCACTGCAGCAGTCGTCACTGCTCTGTCTGCCGTGACACGAAAAAACTCATCTATCATCTCCCTTCCTCCCAATTGGTCAGATGTCGCAACGCCCAAATCCAAGTCAGCTATCGCTATGGCATCAGCCATGGCATTACATTTCTTTGGGTATGAATTCGCACGTGGATCGAACATGGCACTCTTTACATCTGAAACACTTGGCTTTGGTTCTGCATCCGGATCATACTATCCACTGGCAATGACGTTGGTCAGTCCCGTTTCCATGGCACTATTGTTGATTTATGGACGACAATTGGATACCCAAGGCCCAAGACGTGCGTTACGGAATACCACAATCCTTTGTATATTTATGCTGGCATTATCGGGATTATCCGTTGCTGCCATGCAATACAATACAAATTGGGCAAGTATCAAATGTCTTTCATGGACATTATCACAATTGGTTGTATGGATATCATTCATCTTTCAGAATAGCTACGCACAATTAATGTATGCACAACAGTGGTCATTCCTGGGTAGTATATTCACACCAGCACAGGCAGGTAGGTATTACAGCTATATTTCCGGCATGAGTTCAATCTCGAGTATGATTGCTGGTGGCAGTGTGTCAATGGTGGTCAATAGAATAGGTCTACCGGGCTTATTGGGGATTGCGGCAGCATCTCTTATGTGCACGTGTTTCTTGGCCGATTGGGCATATTCGTTGTCAGAAAAGCATGGCTTTGGTCCTGAAGTAGAAAGACAACATGCAATTAGCAAGAAGGAGACGAATGTAACAACACAATCATTGCCATCAGATGTGAACAAACAACAGCAAACACAAACCAACAATTCACTTCTTGATATAGCAAGAAACGGCATATCACTAATACGACGAGTGCCCACCCTGGGAGCACTATTTCTTGAAGCATTTACATTTGAAAGCCTTGCAACAATTCTGAGCATGTCATTGGTCACACAACTAAAGGATGCCGTACCAAACGACGACAATCGTGCTGCATGGACCGGCACGTTTTACTCCACTGTTAATGGACTGTCTATGGTCTTTCAATTCTTGATTATGCCAACATTATCCAAACATACAGAACCTAAAATGTTATGGAGACTTATGCCTATCCTTCCATTACTTTGTGCTTTCGTACAATACTTACCCAAGACTTTATTTCCACAAAGCTCTACATTGGGGTTGTACCTTGTTGCAATTAGTTTCCTAACGGCCAAGACTTTGGGTTATTCACTACGAGGCATTTTGGCCGAAATGGCATACATGCCTCTATCATTTGATGCACGATTTCGAGGTAAAGAAATTGTGGCTGTATTTGCAAATAGGATGGGAAAGTCAGGAATGGCGCTGGTTCTGTCTGGACTGCAATTCTCAAGTGGCGGAAGACTGGGTTTGTCAGGGCTAACGTTGTTCGCGACATTGGGCTGGCTATCATCGGTGGTTTGTCTGAGTAATTTGATTCCAAGTAAGGCAGAGGCAGAGTTGCTCGTGGCACAGAGAAATGATGGAGAAGCTAAAAAGGAACAATAACATACGAATACAGCATAAACATTTAGGTTAAGACGAACCCTTCATCTAATGTACAGGCATCTGATGGTATCTCGCTAAGAAAGCCTGAACCATCCCTCAGCGATAATTTCAAGTCGTGATGAGCAAGCAGGGTGGGTCGATGCCCGACAGAAATGTAGGTCAAACCACCTCCTGATGGCTCCGCACCAGAAGATAATTCTTTCAACATTTTGTACATGGCTGTTTCACCCGGTACATCTAACGCCGACGTACTCTCGTCCATAATAACTAACCGCGGTCGATTGACAACAAGTCTACCAAAAGCCAATCTCTGTTGCTCTCCCAGCGACAATGTATTGCTCCAATCTAGTTTAGTATTCAGTCCTGCATACGGGTCTCCATCGCCAGCCCTGCTAGCTAAGTCTGGGAGGTCAACACTACGCAACACCGCAATCAGTTCATCATCAGTCCAATCTTTGTGTAGCCTTCGTTCATCCTTGGGCCTAGGACCACCATCCGGACGATGCTCACTCCCGTCTATCAGCACATAGGGATCATCTCTGTTAAAGCTAGTGCTGGGATAGAGTAGCTGATCACGTAGCGTCCCAGGAGGGCAGTACGGTTTCTGTGGCAGGAAGTAAACATGCTCAGAGCCTGGACGGACGATTTCACCAGCACCAGTATCCCAAAGCCCGGCAATAGCTCTCAATAGTGAAGACTTCCCAGAACCACTGGCTCCAACGATGAGTAGATGTTTGCCATTCATCAGCGATAGATTAAGGTTCTCAATGAGCGACCTTTTGTTGTCAGGAGTAGCAACACTAAGGCGATCAATTGACAGTATTGATGATTGTGGACTCCCCCCTGGAGATGTGCCCAATAATGGATCGAATTCTTTGACCCGAATAGCTGGAGCAGGAGTAGTGTACGAGATACGTGTTTCTTGTTTGAATATCGCTCCTTCACTATCAGCAGGTGCGCTCAATAGCGAGGCCATGGATCTTCGTTTAGGATCAAGCACCGCTATTGCATTCAAGAAGGAATACAGCCGAGCTATCCCCGCACTAAACTGACTTATGTCAGTAAAGGAATTTACAATGAGAGACATGTCATCAAGTATATGACCAAAGGCCGAACTGGCTTGAGATATAACTCCGAGCTCAACGTTGCCGGCAAAGTACTGAGGTGCGATGACCAAAATCGGCAATATCCAAGTCAGATAATTGTAGTAGGTTGTCACGAGTTCTAGATTCCTCTGTGCCACATTTATCATACTCATATTGGTAATGACGTTTTCAAATCGTCGATCAGTCTCTCGTTCTTCGACATTCTCACCAGCATAGAATGCAATGCTCTCCGAGTTCTCGCGTACCCGCACGAGAGAGAAACGAAAGTCAGCCTCTTTGCGTAGCGCATCGTAATTAAACCGTATAAGAACCTTGCCGACAACTACTGTCAGCACCGTCCCAATAGTAGCAAAGAGGAGAATTGCGATGAAGAGCTCTGGCATTATGGTGAAAAGGATTATGCTGAAGCAGACCAAATCAATGACGGAGGTTATAATGCTCAGGAAGAATGTGAGGCTAAACTCCGTGAAGCTCCGTATGTCCTCTGATATGCGTTGATCGGGGTTGTCCACCTCATTCGTCATCGATGTTGCATTTGCGCCGGGATATGTTGAACTCTTCGTAGGGATACCATCGTTACTCGACGATGAACATCGTCTTTCGAGCATGTAATACACCTTGTTTGTAAAGTATAACCTCAAGACACGTCCAGTCATCCACTTACGCCAAGCAATTGCAAGTCTCTGTCTCTGATATCTGTAAGCGACGGTAATTGGTGCCAACAATATCATTGCTCCTAGAAATTTACACATGATATTGTAGAACGTATTCGCATCCTTTTCTTGCAATGCACTCCAAAAATCACGTGCGAGGTAGGAAAAGAAGACACGCACTGCACTATTGGCTAGTGTTAGTATAACAATTGCCGCTAGGAGGTTCCGACCATTACGATTTTCGCGAAAGTATGGCATGGCCATGCATTTAAAGTTGTGGAACTGCTCACGTAGACGCAGACTGAGATCATCGTCGACGGTCTTCTTCGCCTTACGTGTAGTGTTGTCGTCGCCGCTTGCGAGATCGACGAAGCCGCCGCGTCCTACGTCGTCCATTTACGAAGATACAACCTCTCTTTATAAGAACGATGTGACGATGATGTTGTAGGATCCCACTACTAGTGGCGAGGAGCTACTTACTGCCGATACCTACTGCCGATACCTACATCGTCAGAAAGAAAGAAGAAGGCAAGATTACTTCGCAGGCGAAGGTGAACTCAGAAAGTCTTCTATCATGAGAAAAAAAACATGACCTCCCTCCTCCACGAGTACGACGACATTGCCTTCTTCTCCCCAATCCAACCATAGAACGAACATCCCTCCGCAAAGACGTAGCCTAACGAACTAGGAGACAAATTCAAGACATCAATCATGGGCTGGTTTAACGATAACATGGACAGTGATGGCTCCGAGTTTGGATCAAGCAAGGGAATGGATCCTCCTAACCATATTGATCCAGCAACAGGTTATATTAAGACTGGCTATCGAAAATGCAGTCACTGCACTTCGTACAAGTATCGGACTGGGTTCACCAAGGAGGAAGCGAAGAAACCTGCTGCTAAAAGGTTGTGCAATGATTGCATTGTAAGCGGTGCTACTACTGTCAAGAGTAAGCCAAAGGCTCCATCAACCACCAAGACATCGGCTGCCACCATCAGCAAGGCTGTAATTCCCCAGCTTGACATCGATCAAAGAGATGAAGGAGGAGCTAGAATCTCATGGTGTATACACAAAAGCAATGATCGAAAAGAGTGAATTATCGATGCGCTTACGATTGCCAGGGAAACAAGCAAATGCACTGCTCTCACTTTGGTGGACATTCAAGCTCTAACGGTACAGGGTCTCAAGGAAGAACTCAAGGCGCGTGGCCTACCTGTGTCGGGATTGAAGGCTGTCCTGCAACAGCGTCTTATCGATGCTGTCGGCGTATCAACATGTACCACTGAATCCAGTGGCAAGGAGGAGGCATCGACAGAGGAGATTCCAGTCAAGACGACTGTTGCGCCGGAGAAAACTACGAGTAAAGAGCAGGACAAAGAGAATGTTCCTCAAACGAATAAGAAGGAAGCAAAGAAAGAGAAGAATGGCTCTAAGATGGAAAGTGCCTTCATGAAGGACTTGGGGATAAAGTTGAAACGCGAAAAAGAGGACTACCTATCGTCTATTGGTAGAGGAAATGGCAAGCTGCCGTACCCGTGTAAATTCTTTGCCATTGGACAATGTCGCTATGGGGATGCATGTCGCTTTTCTCATGTGCAACCGGATGACGCTGTTGGAGGAACTGGATTTGGTGGCAGCAAATCGGGCCATGGTCCTTACCGTGGATCCATTTGGAGTCACCCAGATGTTACCGCTGGGATGAAGAGTTACAGGGCGTCTAAACCAAGCTGGGATTGGAATCGCTGAATATCGTGCTGTGTGTGCATAAGTCAGACTCTCCCGGTATTGTTTGACATTTCGAGAGAAGTAAATAAGGCCATAAGTAGATGTAGAAGTCTATGATACTAAATTTATTATCATAAAGGTTACCTTCTTTCCGTCTGCATCCCATGACCTTGTCTATCATGAGCCATCTGTGAGTGATAACGATCCAATAACGAGTACTGTTGGTCTGATCTGACCTTCAGTATTGATGCTGACTGATCATCCATTGGAACGAGACTTCCCGTTAACGAATGTTGTAGAAAAGAACCATCATCCATCGGTACTAAACTACCTGTGAAAGACAAATGTGATGCAGTTGGATCGTAGAGTGTAGATGTATTCAACAACCCTCTAAGCTCCATGGAGAGACCAGCGTCTGTATAGTGCATCACATTTCCCCTTGCTTGACTGCTATTATTTGCAACATAATAGGGGGATGAAGCTCTGACAGCGTAGTTTGAAGAGGAATGTGAAAATGCATAAGGCGGAGGTGCAAATGAATTAGCCGATTCCTCAATAAATTCTTGTTGATTATGAAACACAGCATTTGGCAGAGATCCAAGTGAGTCATCATCACTTGACGCATCATCTGAGTAGTTTGTTAGATTTGCGATTAGCGGGCCACCACCACTATCTGGGCCTGATGATGCCGAAGCTGAACGAATTCGTCGTTCATCAAGATGCCCAGTGAGACCAGCCGATGCTCTTCTTTCCCTCTCTATCTCGAGCCGGCGGAGTGTTTCAAATTGTGCCGCAGCTGCCTCGATGTGGAGTCTCCTCTCACGAGCTGCATCCTGTTTTTGTCGATAAGATTCAATTTTGGCGACAAGATTAAACCCGGACAAGGGCATTTTCCAGTTGGGATTCATACCCTTGAAGTTAAAGAAGCTCTTCTCCATCTTTCCATGAAGCGTCTTCGGCCTATCGTTGACCTTGAATATAAGACGTTCAACGTTCTCACGTTCCGATTGTCTCACACTATGATCCGTGCTCTTGTCCGTCCAATTCTCGTCCTCGAACGAATCAAAGTCAAAAGTTGAATAGCCAACCACGTCTCCAATGCTAGTTACTTCAACCTTCGTGTCTCTTACAAACGTACAAATGTTTTCTGCACATCGAGGCAACGATACACACAGTATGATTGGCGCGAACACAATGGATAGAAATTCGTGTGCAAAATGCGATGCTTTGTATTTGAACAAAGATGCAACCTCATTCTTCGTTCTTGTTATTGCCGCTCTTTTCCTCCACGTGTCGGGGAGGAAATGCGTGTATGTGGCCAACTTCTCCAACTCCAAATTCATGTCAACTATTAGATTGCGTCTCGCATGACCATAGTGCGGATTCGTAACTTTAGGCAACATGCTCCTACCGACGGAGAAACATGTACCCAGCATTCCCGCGTACCAAAGGAGATTCCGATCTCCAATCCTCACATGCAGCAAAATTGCATCATTCATGGTCGCGAATACGAGCATCAGTGCACCTAGAGACCCCGACAAAAAAACCAGCAAGCGTGCAATTGCCACCTTCACTGCCTTGGGTCTATTAAACAAGTCGAGGTACGAAGCAGCGGACTTGTACGATGGTTCCATTCTCCGTTCAAACGAATGAGGATACTCATTAAACTCTCGAAATGTCCATCGCGCTAACGACGACCATTCTCTAGGTCCGAGATATTCTTTAGTAGACTGCCAATCGTAAACATTCGACATGAAGAAGTGCAATGTCACGAAGAACAGTAAGAATGGCATAAATACCGCATGCGCTATCCCACACAGCATAAATCGTCGACGTAATGACGATGGGTCAGCGTAAAAAGCTGGTCGGACTTTCCGCGAGTGATTAAACATGTAGTTCAGCACACAAAAGTAGATACTCCACTCAATACTCTTTGAGAAGAATATTGGAGCTTCTTCTTTTGGTCGATTCGTTAACACTGTCAGTGGCCATAGACTCACTTTACCCAGTCTTGGGGGCAGATGTGGAAGGGTAAGATCGAGCAATCCTCGATTGATAAATGCGATCATGTAATTTTCACGTCGCATAATCCGTTGAGCAACGACCAAATGACTAGTAGGACCGTCCATTACTTCTCCTTCAGGGCCAGCCAGGCCATGAACACCAGTACTGCCGGGCAGGATGGCTACACGACACTTTCCTACCCGTTGAGCCTCACTCATCCGTTCGACAATATCTCCCCATTCCACACCCCCAACCTCTAGATCTCTATCACTCACACCCAACACTTCCTCCATGAAAACTTTGCATTCCAACGATGCAAGTATAGACTGGAAGTACTGTATTACACAAAATACACCGTACACCGTAAACAGTAGACAGTAAATGACGATCCATGCATTCCGTAACAAATGTCCCCCTCCTTTCCATGTCAAGAATGGATCATGTATAATGTACGCCGTTAAGAAATCATCCTTGCATGTATATTCATCATGACAGCTCTGCAATTCCGTCCAATCTATGTATGCAAATAGTATTAAACTCAGCCATAGTGTGAAGAATAATGATAGTATTTCGACTGCACCTTTACCAATAATCGACCCTAGACCACGATTATAGTAATAGTTGTATAATGCAGTGAAGAATGCATCTAGGTCCGAAACGTATGCATATCCATCATGCTTGGGTAATAGACGTAACCGGCGGAGTAAGACGAAACCAAATCCCTTGTCGACATTATCATCATTATAGATAATATTAAAATCATCAATCATGTTGTTGTTATTATCGGATATATCACTTCGTGTATGGCGGGGCAATTTGCGTTTCCGTGATGGTGCAAACATTAACTCATCCACGTCCACATGCTCCTCTCCTCCCCCGCCGGCTAATAGCGGTTCGCAGAACCCCCGATGATCGGGAGCGAAGCCAAAGTCGGCCAAGTCTTCGCTAGCGTCATCATCGTCATCATCGTGGTGTTCGTCAACGGAGTATAGCGGTGGACTACTGTCCCCTCCTCCCCACCGACCGAGCTTCCTAACCGCCGCGTTGATCATCTACCCATCCTGTTCTTTGTTCTTTCCTTCTCGCGCGTTTTGGTGGTGGAGTCAGCTCAAACAAATCATACGCGAGCATGGACGAGGATGATAGATATGAGGTGCGGGTCTAGTCCGCAGCTAGCATCGAATCGTTGTCCGGTGGGATGAACCAGATAAACGCCTGCTGTGCAGAGTGCGGCGAGGAGGGGTCAGGCATCATCATTCTCAAGGCATGCAAATCGTGCATGCTTGTCAAGTACTGCAACGCCATATGTCAGAAGAAGCATTGGGAAAGCATAAAATCGAATGCAGACGACGTGCTGCTGAGCTACGCGACTAGGCGCTCTTCAAAGACCCACCGCCGAAGGAGGATTGTCCCATTTGCTTTTTTACCGATGCCAACGAGATCCATCTGCGACTATATCATCTGTACCAATCAAAGATTTCGCGGATGGGCGGGTTGGCAGATAAGGATATGGAAGAATATTTCACCTGTTGCGGGAAGAGCATTTGTGGTGGATGCATCCACTCCTTTGGCAAGACAGGAAACAATTTGATGTGTCCGTTTTGCAATTCCGACCGAGACAAAACAGAGGAAGAGCATATTGAAGATTTAATGAAGAGGGCGGAGACAAATGATCCTCTGCGATGAATGTACTGACCGTTATTATCACCATGGACGAGGGGCTGTGCAGCAGGATCAGACAAAGTCAATGGAACTGTACGCTTTGGTAGCAGAGCTAGGTTCCAGTAAGGCGCATTATCACTTGGGTATTGAGTATCATCAAAGGGGAGATTCGAAGAAGGCCACGTTTCACTACGAGACCGCGGCTATGGCAGGACACAAACTGGCCAGATGCAACCTTGGTGACATGGAGGACGACTGCCGCATCAGCTGGGGACTTTGGTGCCATGCATAACTTGCTAGCTGCTTTGTGGAATGGTCACATTAGTAGAGAATCAATCGACTCTCAAACTTCCACATCCATAGCAATCCAAGATGAATAATATCAATGCTAATGATGACAATCCAAAGCCACTCATGCTGCTTGATGAATTCATATCAATATTAGAAAGATTGGATTTCAATGTACCAATATGGACCGATCAGATAAGATGTTTTTATTTATGGTCTTTGTAAAGCAGGATGGATCATTTGGTTTATCAGATAAGGAGAGCTTTACTGCCAAGACATGCATTTATAAGAACGATGAAGACCTGTATCTCTTTTTAAACGCAATATAAAGGCTAGTAAGCAATATAGACTGATTAAGGATACAAGATAAAAACAAAATTTATTTCGTTTAATACCTCATTATTATCAAGGAAGTAAAAGATAAGGTAACGACCAAGATAGTTCAAGTGCTAGGTTTATAGGAGCTGTGTGCACAATCAAGGAAGACAAATTGTTCCATTGCTTATTATGATATTCTTGTTTCCTGCTTCTTAGACACCTCTCGTGCTATATGGAGCAATTGTGAAATGATATGGAGACGTTTAATCAAGTTTGTGATACTAACTATAATAAAAATGGTAAAACATGTTGAATGACAACATCAGCTCCACAAGTTACGCGGCATTGACTGCGAAAACTTGACTCATCAGTCTTCATTTTCTTCTGGTGACAATTTGTTCCATCTTCTTTGGGGTGGCTCTTTTCATTCACCTTCATCGTCCACAATGTAAGCTCCAGTATGGTTGTGGCCTCCTCCAGTCTAGACAGTTCAGCTTGAAAGTAGGCAAGCTTCTCTCGAATCTCACCTAAAATATCCTGACTTTCCCTGTTCCCGAAGTTGGCAGTCTGAATCATACTTGTGATGTGATCACGCCAAAATGTAAAGGGAAGGGCTCTCACATGCTCCGACATACCACACATGAACAGAAATTGCATCCTTTCTCTAAAATCTCTAAAAAGTGCTCCATAGCGATAACAAGGAATATCTGAACTTAAAGCAAACTCAACAAGAAGATATTCCCAATCGAGTGGCTGCTCAGGAAAGTGTATTTGTTTCACACAGAGCAGATTCTCAATTCTTTCCTTTGGGGTATCACGCCGCCCCAGTGTCTCCACCATCATTGTCCAATTGAATATATGATCAGGGTAGAGTGATTGATAGCTATCGAGAAGGAGTTGGATAATCTCAGTTGATGCAGCCCCCCACAATGCATACAGCAGTGGTAGCGCCCCCCATCCATCTTCAGTGATGAGATTTGTGGGATACCTCTCTACAATCACACGATACATCTCCAAGTCATGTACAGACGAGCATGCCAAAATATGTAGTGGAGTCATTCCTAGACAATCTTGTTGATTGCCAGTTGGATCTAATCTTCCAGCAAGGAGTCGCTGCAGTACTCCCTCATGATAAGACTGATAATATACCCAGCTGTGGACTGGTAGTTCATCAAATCGATGTCTCAGCTCTCTTACAATTCTTTCTTCTGAACCAAACAGTTCTTGAAGATCTGTCCATTTGCACTTTTTGTACGAGCGCTGGAACTCATCGGACTTGCCCTCCAGCTGTTGATTCTGCTCTTGTTGCCATTTCTCATGCATGAAGATAGAATTGCCAAAGACGGCGTCAGGAGGAAAGGCCACATTTCGTAGAGAGTAACAATATTCAAAAGCACCATTTTCAATCTCAGTTACGATTTCGGGAAGCTCGACGGAAATTACGGAATTACAGCCTTGCAACAAGCTCGCGGGAATCACGGTGATGAGGGATGGGACTCTAAAATTCGTGAATATACAGTAACCAAATGCGCCCTCTCCAATGCTTTCAATATCATCGTGAAGGCGAATCGAAGTTCGAAGAGAGCGATAGAAGGCAAAATCATCAATCCACCTGAGAGTTGTGGGAATATTTATCATTCTTATGGAAACGTCGCACTCATCGAAGGCTTGTCTTCCGATAAAAATGAGCCCTTCACACAGCTCCACCTCGATCAACTTCTTGCGATAGAAAAATGCTTGATCAGGGATCGACGTGACGGATGGATCAACTCGAAGACGGACCACATCACGAGGAGCTTGCACTCCTCCCTCCCCCCTGTAGACGAAGACGTCAGCATTGGGATTCTCATAAATACCGTCGGTCGACATCACACCAACATCACCTCGTCATTGTTTCCTTCCACCCGCGTGTTGTCATCGTGTCGTACGACATGTCGGGTTGAGTCAGCTCAAACATCCACCACCCCACCCAATCGTCGGTGTCATGGCATCATCTTGGCGTTGGGACGACCCAATGCTGTGCCGACTGCGGCGTTGCGGGGGGTGTTAGTCTCAAGGTGTGCAAGTCGTGTATGCAAGTCAAGTACTGCAACGCCGATTGTCAGAAGAATCATTGGGCGACGCATAAAAAAGATTGTAAGCTACGTGCCGCCGAGCTACACGATGAGGCGCTATTTAAGGACCCGCCAGCTAAGGAAGACTGTCCCATCTGCTTCCTATCGATGCCAATAAATTTAGTATCTTGTGTCTCGCTTCCACCTGCGACTATAACGTCCGTACCAATTTTCGATTATGCGATGACAAATGAGGGCGAGGGGTTGCAACGTTTGGGTATCAAACACTACTATTCATGTTGCGGGAAGAGCATTTGTAAAGGGTGCTTGCACTCCTCCATTGTGACTGGAAACGTTAAGAACTGTCCGTATTGCAAGACAGATAGGGATGGTAAAACAGGGGAAGAAAAAATTGAAGAACTGATGAAGCGGGTGGAAGCAAATGATGCCGATGCGATGTATCAAATGGGTAGTCATTATTCTGGTGGAGCACATGGTTTGCAACAGGATCAGGAGAGGGCAATGGAATTATGGAAACAGGCCTCACAGCTTGGTTCCATGGATGCGCATTACTTCTTGGGTAACATGTTTTCTGCTGAAGGGGGGAATTTGAAGAAGGCCAAGTTCCATTTTGAGACCGCAGCTATGGCTGGACACGAAGTGGCGAGGTACATGTTGGGCTTCATGGATGCTGAAGAAGGTAAGGATGCGAGAGCCGTTAAGCATTGGATTATTGCAGCATCAGCTGGGAATCAACATGCCATGCATCAATTGAGGGAATTCTTCAAAGAAGGTATTGTCAATAGAAATACAATCGACTCAACTTTAACAGCC
>Ga0247834_1004160_pt1 | contig 18670 bp, 24 predicted proteins | sample LaCruzMarch2015__8_FD_187118 | JGI IMG/M metagenome (GOLD analysis project Ga0247834, IMG submission 187118) | Freshwater microbial communities from meromictic Lake La Cruz, Castile-La Mancha, Spain - LaCruzMarch2015_12m | ecosystem: Environmental > Aquatic > Freshwater > Lake | place: Spain...
TGTTGTTTATGAGTTGCAATGTTTCCCATTTGGATGATTGCAAGGAATATTCAAAATCCGTATCAATCAATGATTCTGGGTTGGATACCCGAATGCGCTCCACTGCATCATTTTGCACTGGCTTGATGAAATTGTCTGGATTTAAGATGCTGGCATCCACAATCAAATCATTGTCTATCAAATAGGAGGTCAACGGAGGCAATGATGAAATGGTGAGACTGTCAATAAGGGTTTGACCGGCAATCTTCTTGTTGACATTTGTGGGGGAACTAACTATGGGTATGATATCTGCAGCTCCCAGGGCAGAAGCCGATGGCAAATCAGTGAATTTACGTTGTATCAGAGCCATATGAGTTATTTATTTAAACAAATGCAATGTTCCAGTTGTATTATTTAAACAAAATCACTCTATAATCATAGGTAATTGTGTTGTTTATGAGGTCATTTGTGGGGTTGTGTGCTCTGATGGTGATTGTATTTGCAGAGGAAACTAAGCAATCAAAGAATAGATTCACATCAAAAGGATTTATTGTTCGGTCCACACTAGTACATGCGACAAATACAGCATCACCTATGGCTGCTCCATTCAGAGATATGTATTGGTCTGCATAACATCTAGCTGATACACTACCAAAACTTAAGGATGCGAAGGCTGAGCTTCTGCTCCACCCTGCACTGAGACCCACCACAGTATCAGTTGTGGAATTCCAGGCAGGGTAACCAGCAATGTTGCTGTCCACCATGAGCAGACTGTCTTCAGTTATGAATTCATCCCCTGTTTCACTTATCACATATGTAAACAATTCATTCACAGCTGCATCATAGAAACTACTGTTGGCATTGAAAGTGGTGTATGCACCAGACCAATTGGCACTGTTGGAGGTTAGATTGGAATACGCTTCAGACCAATTGGCGCTGTTACTGTTAGTTGTGGTGTAATTGCTGTTCCAAGAACCTGAAGCTGCAGCAAGGGCTGACAAGTCATACCCACTCAAATATGCAGCACTGTTGGAGGTTAGATTGGAATACGCTTCAGACCAATTGGCGCTGTTACTGTTAGTTGTTGTGTAGTTAGATTCATATTTGCCACTGTTGGCTTTGAATGTGGTGTTGATTGCAGACAGGCTAACTGTATTGCCATTAGAAATAGATAATTGTGCATCACTCTCGTTAAACGACAAGGTCTGATTATCTGAATCAGGTTGTGAAGCGAATATGTCCAACAAGTTGACACCTCCTGACAGATAATTGCCATTCACATTCAAATTGCCATTCATGATGCCCCCATTGGCATATTGCACTGCATTGGTGCCTCCACCTGATTCACCCATCATACCAACAGCTTTCTTGATGTACTTTTCTGCATACTCTTCAATGAGCTTCTCGATCTCTGTTACTTTTGTATCTTCTTTTTCCACCTGAATACCATCTTTGATTTTCTCCAGCTCTTCAACATAATTTTGTGTCTTTTTATTGTTGTTAGTTTTGGGTTGATTCAAGACATTTACATATTTCTTGACATCCTGTTGCTCTTCACTTTTAACAGCAGATGCAGACACAGACGAAACAGAAGATGTGGATGCTGCATCTGCAGACATTTCTCTTGGCTTGTCAAGAATGCCTTTGAGCTTGCCTACAAAGTCTTGAAAATTGCTTTCTTCTTCAGAAACAACTTTCACTATGCTGCTTGTTAATGGGGTTGTTTGAGTGGTGGAGAGTGCAGGTACACTTTCTTTGGTTGTTACAGTGGACTCTATTTTTTGCTTAATTGTTAAAATTAAATTATCCAAAGAAGCTTTGGATTCATCACCACTAACTTTTGAGTCGTTACCCCTTTCCATAATTTGCTTATGCTCTCTATTGATTCTTATCTTTTCTGAGAGATCAGATATAAAATTTAAAAAAGGGTCTTTTTCCACTATTATATTTAATATTTCCTGATAATATTCAATTACTTATCTATAAAAAACCTATCAAAATAGTCATAATTACTCGACAAAAGTACATCTATGGGTGCCATGCCTCTGAAAGATTTGTTTGACGTTGACATCCACATGTCAAGCTGATCATCACTCTCCAGTGACAGTCTTATTTTACTGACTATTTCTCTTTGTTTTTCGCTTAAAATTGATAAATCCATACACCTTTATACTTGAATTAATTAACAAATTTATGTATTTTGCAACAATGTTGGGTGCATTGTATTTTCTTATCTACCATGGGTATCAACATGCATATGATGTCTTGTTGCTTAACGGCTAGTGTGTCGTAATTCATTGAGTTTATACACGAGTTTCAGCACCCAACCAAACAACACCACAGGCACAAAGAATATGATGGCACACATGCCACTCACATCTTTCCTTTTAATCCACCAAGCATAAGTATCTTCATTCACATGAGTAATTATGCCATTTATTCACATATATCAATAAAGATCTTTAAATTGTTGAAACTTTCATAAATAATTCTAATGTCTGGGGATATATTTCAAATACGCAGAAACACTAAGTTCGAAGTGCGCAGATCCACTGGAATGATACCAATCTCGCCCATACTGCCTTCGCCCACTCCCACTGCCTCACCAACGCCCACCATGACGCCCACCATGACACCCACAGTGACAAACACCAGCACCCCTTCACACACTCCAACTAACACTCCTTCAAACACACAAACTCCTTCACACTCACCCACAACCACCAACACTCCTTCCAATACCCCTTCAATTTCACCTACGGTTTCACTTTCACCTTCAATTACCCCAACAAATACACCCACAACATCAATCACTCCTACGATCACACCCACTTCTACCATTACACCAACTGCGACTATTACGCCAACAGTCACTCCAACTGCAACTGCTACCATGACGCCTACACCTTCAAGAACTGCTTCTGCGACCCCAACTCCCACCATGACACCCACGCGTACATCAACACCTTCCAAGACACCAACAAGAACACCAACACCTACAATTTCGCCCACACTCACACAATCTGTTACTCCTACCCATACGCCCACAAACACAAGGACACCCACCATCACCCCATCCATTTCTCTCACACCCACCATAACCAGGACTGCTTCTCCCACACCCTCTCTCACACTCACAAGAACACCCACACCTTCCATTACACCCACACACACACCTACTCCTTCAGTGACACGCACAAGAACGCCCACTCCTACAGGCACTCCCACAAGCACTCCTCCAGCTGCTTCTCCTTCTCAAACACCCTCACATACACCCACTGTGACGCCCTCCAGTCCATATCTGTTCTCATTCACATTGACAGGATGCGAACAGTCAAGAAATCACAACACCCCCACATTTTCTTCACCTTCTGTGGTATTCCGTTCCTTGCATGGCATTTCCGTCCCGCCAATCACTTGTCCTGTTGAAGGTGCACCAGAGTTATATTACTACAATGTGCCATCAGCAGAAAGTACTTCTTTCTCAACATTAATGTTCATATACAACTCACCTATTAAAGTAACTGCCAATCAAGTAGCCCAATTGACAGTGCCTGATAATTGGGGTGTTGCAGGCAATTACTTTGGATTCAGGTTCTTTGAAGGAGGCCCCACATATGTGGCTCCTGTGTCCTCTTACGGTCGCTTTACTTTCCCCGGTGATCAAACATTTATTATACCTTGAAAAATATAATAAATTACACCGTTGAGATATAAATATTAGTATGGCAACACCTCCTAGTTTTAGAGACTTAGCAAGATTCAAGCAGTCGGCAGCAAGTGAATTCTCGTCTTTCAAAGGGGTGTCTCTGCGTGGTGTTGCAGCTGCTGTGAATGGTGGGTTACCTCCTCCTACACCTTCTCACACACCCACTCCTACTCAGACTCCTTCCATTACACCATCTCCCACACGTACTCAGACTCCTTCCATTACACCCTCTACAACACCCACAAACACAATGACACCTTCTGTGACACCCACAAACACAATGACACCTTCTGTGACACCCACTTTCACGCCCACACCTTCTGTGACTCCTTCTAACACACCCAGCCCTGCAGTGCTCTCCACTAGTGTGATGGTTGGGACTACAGATTATACAGCCAAGGTCGGAATGTTAGGTGACAGTGCCACATATCCAACCATGGCCATATATTTTAATAACAACAGCTCAACTTGGGAATCTCCTATCAACATGTACATATTCTTGGATGGTGTGCAAATTTGCACAGTTGCTTACAATTCTGACAGAGTCAACACACCATACTACATAGTAACTGCAACAGGTGGATTCAGATACTATCAAAACTTCTCCAACGGAAGAGTCGATTTTTATTCCGCTTGATATAAATTAGTACATGACATTTCACATAGAACAAGGCATCACTCAATCAGTTTTTCAAGGCACTTCGGCAGTCATGCTGGTGGATTATGCTGACTATCTTGAAGATGTCTTTGACATGTCTGTAGATCCACCGGGGTGTTGGGTGTTAGGATCACCTTTCAATGATTTTGATGCTGTGAATTCAGGCACTCTTTATCAATGGCATGCCCCACAAGCGTTTGATATAATTACTTGAGCTGTTCAGTAATTAACCCATATAAAATAAATATATTAAGATAAATAATTGATATATGGCAACTGTTTCAGTAATCAAACTTAAAGTAAGAAGAGGTACTGATACCGAAAGACGCCAGATCACTCTGGACACAGGTGAAATTGGTTACACCACAGATGTGACATCACGCAGATTGTTTGTGGGCGATGGCAGCACCAAAGGTGGTTCTCCAGCAGGCACCAAGTTTTTCTCTGGCAATATACAAAATCCCGATCCAAGCCTGACAACAGTTCAAGTGGGTGATGTGGTGTTCAACACAACAGACAATAAATTGTATGCTCTGACAGGTGTCAATTTGCAGAATTTTCCAAACTACACAGTGCCTGCTGCATATCAATTCATTGGCCCGCGGGTGGATAATTCTACTATTGTGTATGATACTGGGGGCAATTTAAAATTGAAAGACAATGCAGTGACCAACACAAAAGTGGACAACAGTGTGTTTGATTATGCCAATGGGTTCACACGACCTGCAGGCAATGGCCCTGTGGCCATTAACTATGACAACAACACCATCAAAATAGTCAGTGGAGCTCTCACTGTGAATCCTGCAGCCATCAATCTGGCTTCCATCAACACCAGAGATCAAGCCATTGATGCATTCAACATTGCATTTCAAAACTTACCAGGTGCAGCAGGTGTTGCCGGTTCATATAAACTTTGGAAGGATGCTAGTGGATTCTTAAGGGTGTCATAATGGCCATAGAAATCACATCTGACACAGTAGTAAAAGTTCTTATTCGCAGAGGATTGGAATCCGAGCGCACATTAACTGTATTAACAGAAGGTGAACTGGGGTACAGCATAGATTCACAAAGATTGTTCATTGGTGATGGCATCACAGCAGGAGGTGTGGTTGCTGGCAACAAGTTCTTGGGTGTGACCACCAACAAAGATGTGTACACATCAGTGGCACAAGTGGGGGACACAGTTTTTCAATCTGCAAACAACACTCTGTATGGATTCAATGCACCTGGGGCATTGGAAAGTTGGCAGAACATTCATCCAATACCTTTCACAGGCACATCACCCGGTCTTCGTTCCATAGAGCAGACGCCCGCAGATGGCACATGGAGAGTTTCCAATGAACTCATTGGTGATGGTTTGGCTTTGGTGTATGAAGGATCAGCAAGTCCATTGTACACCATTCAACAATTGAACAACAGGATTGATTTTGATTCAAGATATCTTTCTCTGTGTGCTAACCCAGTGGCACCTTATGATGGTTCCAGCTTTTATTTTGGTAATGTAGCTGCAAAATATGTTGCAAACAATCTGGATGCCACCGTTAATGTGTCAGATTCATTGTTTGTGAATGGCAATCAACCCAGCAACACATCACAAATGCAACTGCTGGCTGTGGATCCTGATCATGCAGATGCAACTGTGTTGTATTCCAGCAATGCAAATCTGCACTTGAACAGCACAGATGATGTGAGCATTTTCACACAAGGCAAAGAAGGCTACCGGTTAACGTACAACAGTTCATTGAATTTGTTGACCACAATTCTGTCCTCTCAAAACAATGGTTCATTGGGATATCCCAATTTTGACATCAGAGGGGTGCCAGTGTTCAGAAACAATGTAATATTTGATTCATCTTCCAATGTGACCATGCTGGGCAATCTGTCTGTGTTTGGTGACACCACATATTTTGAAACCACAGTCACCACATCCAGTGCATTGAGTGTCATAAATCACAATTACAATGAATCTGCCATGGTGGTAGCCCAGTTGTCTTATGATGGAGGTGCTTATGATCAGACTGTGGCACGCTTTGAAGAGGGTCAACTATTCACTCCTGAAAATCTCAGATGTTCCATTCTGGCAGTGCGAGAAAATCAATTTGTGGGCATAGGTGTCACCCCCTCTACCATTTATAGTACATATGGCGCAAACTTGGTGGTGTCTGGAGCAAGTTTATTCAGACCTCATCCAGGGTTCTTGCATGGCAGTGATGGCTGGCCAGGTCACATTGTGGACATGCGCGCTGGCAGTGATGTAAACAATGGCAACATTGAATTTTATTCAGCAGGCAGTGGGCAGATATTGCTCTCAAACACAGGAGGAGGCATAACTCTGGATGTGGGTGCTGCCACAAACTCTGTTGCCATCAGTGGCAATTTGCGAGTGTCTGAAGACGTCATTGCATTCTCGTTGTCTGATGTGAAGTACAAGAAGAATGTTAAGAAAATTGGTTCTGCTCTGGACAAATTAGATAAAATTAATGGAGTTAACTTTGAATGGAACAATGCTGCTCCATACAGTGGCAAGGACATTGGTGTACTGGCTCATGAAATTGAAGAAATTATTCCAGAAGCAGTCACAACCAGACGCAATGGTGCCAAAGCTGTAAGATATGAAAAGATCATTCCTCTTCTGATTGAAGCAATCAAGGAACTTAAGAACAGGTGATATGGCGTACTTTACACAACCACTCTCTGCAACAGTTTCTCTCACGGACAGTCTGTTTGGCTTCAGTGTAGCATTGAATGGATCCAGGGCTGCCATTGGAGCACCCAAAGCTGATGCTTTTCGTGGCAGAGTTTATATTTTTGACAGAGATGTGAATGGTTATTACACACAATCTGCTAACATACAGCTTCCTGTGAGTTATGGCACACAAGCAGGTGCAGGGTATTCAGTTGCATTAAACGGTGATCATCTGTACATTGGTGCTACCAAAGCCACATGCAGTGATGGTGAAGACAGAGGAGCAGTTTTTGAATATGTTTATTCAGGCAGCACATGGACCTTGACACAAACAATTTCATCATTGGAGCACAATTCATTGAGGTATGCTGGGGCTTTTGGGTATTCCTTTGCTTTGTCCGGAGGTGATTACAACATGTTTGTGGGTGCTCCAAGTGCACAGAACACATGTGGTGCAGTATTTCAATACAGGCGTACCAACAACACCAGTCCTTGGACATTTGTTGATGTGTTCAGTGCTGATCTGGTCACCACACCCAAGTACAGTTATCTTGGTTCATCTGTTGCAGTCACGGATGATGGCATTGCAGGCCATGAAGAATTTTTTGCTGGTGCACCTGGCACTCCCACATATGATCCCACATATGCATCATTAACTCCAAGCACTCCTGGCAATGTGCTGTGCTGGAGATATTACAACAGCCCTGCCAATGAGTATCTCCCTGCAGTACTTTCACTTGGAGGCAATTGGCGCGCAACAAATGGTGATCGCTATGGTCATCGATTGGAAGCATACAATGGCACCTTGCTCATTGGCGCCCCAAGGAAATATGTGGGCACTCTGTTAGGAGGTGCCACTTACAGTGGAGCTGCTTTTGTTGCTTCCAGAGTAGGATTAGGTTACACATTGCAAAGCATTATTTCTTCTGATATTTTAGACACCGATGACAGTCTTGGGTGTGCATTGGCTCTCAGTGGCACTCCTGCAACAGGAGCCACAGTGGCCCTTGTTGGAGCAAAATATGCAACCTCCTTCGCGGCTGGCAAAGTGTATGCATACAATATCACCGCTCCTGCAACTCCTCAACTGTATTTTACCATTGACTCTTTTTTGCCTGATAATATTGCAAGAGAGTTTGGCACTGCATTGAGTATTCTGCCTGCAACAGGCAATGGAGTGTTGCTAACAGGAGCACAGGGTAATGTACTGAGCCCTCCTGGAGCAGGTGATGGCGATAGAATTGGTCAAGCTTTTATTTCCAACGACATAGGTCTTATACAGCCCACGCCCACACCTACAATCACCCCTCCATTAGCTTCTCCCACACCCACACCCACACCTCAACCCACCCCGCGCTTTCTTGCTCCCAATTGGTATGGACTTGCTTCCCTGGATCCCATAAGCTTCAAGACAGGAGCGGGCAACACAAGTGCAAACTACCCCAAAGTGCCTTCCAAAGGTGGACCTGGCAGAACATTCAGCATAATTCAAGAATTAGGCAGCAAAGCGCCTCTGAGTGTTACTAATTACTATTTAACTGCACTTGCAGCCATTTATAGAACCTGGACTGTTGCACCCAATCTCAATTCCAGTGCAGACACAGCCATGAGTGAGTTTGGCGGAGCACGGGGCTATTCACTTGCTTTTGGTGTTAATTTTTCGTCAACTGCAGTAACGCCTACCAAATATCACACAATAAGAGACGGTACAGCAACAGTATCTGTAACAAATAATCCTATGCGCGCCAGCACATACAATATCACTGTTGCAGACGAGACCTGCTTAAACGCCACCACGTGCACTAGGACCGCTATAGATAACGGCACATATACTTGGACAGTTGAAGACACTGTAACAGGTTATGTCAGAACAGGCACAGTGGATGTGACCTATGGTGGGGGCGCCAGATCAGGCTCTGTTGATTATAAAGTGCTTTGTGCCTTTAATCCTCCTACATAATATTGAATCTGCAGAAATCGTGGTTAAATAACATCATGGATGATCTAATCAAATATTCAGAAATATTCATTTGCAATGTGCAGTTCATTCTGGACAATGAAGCATGCATAGGTTTAATTACGCGCAATCCAAGATTTTATAAACTCAAAAACAGCAACACATTTTATGACCTGCTTCGCAACAAATATGTCACAATTACACCAGAGAATTATTTAAATTTTTGCTTGTGGTTCAAACCAGAAAAAACATTCTTTGACATATTAAATGGTAATTATACACAAGCTGACATGCAGCCTCATTTGGATAATCACGTGAAGCTTGTTGATGAGTATAATAAAAAAATAAAAACCAATATTACTGAAAAGATAAATGAATGGAGCAAAGAAGAAGTTAATGGGCTATATGAGATATGTATTGAAGAGCTTTTCTTTAAACCATTCTGGACTGGCAAACAGGATATGATCAATGAAATGAAGGACAGGTTGAGTTTCTTATCTCTCACAGTTGACCACGGCATTATATCCAAGTTACTGGCTATTTTCGAAATACCGGAAGATAAACTACTATCAAAAGATGTCCAAGTAGTAGAGCAGTGCAAATCCAAATGGAAGGGTGTCATAGAATTTTACGTTGACAAGGCTTCCAGAGTACTTGACAGAGAATTGGCATCTGGATTCAATGAAGATCTTCAAATTGAAGTGACAGAAATTAAGAAACTATTAACAGAAATTGCATCTGAAATTGATGCCAAAGTTTTCGAGACGCCCAAGGATGTGGCTTCATATTGGCCTGAGCTCCTGAAACCTACCCCGAGATATGTTTTCCAGAAACCAATTTGATGGGTTGCATGATATCATCACTACAACAGTAAGTGATAATTACAGAGAACTCACTCTCAACTGGATAGCTAATTTAGGCAAGTTTAACTTAAAAGATAACATAGTAATTTTTTGCCTGGATAATGACATTTACAATTGCATTTTAGAGCAAAATGTCAAGGCATATAAATTATTAGATAATGTAGTTATTGGTGATCGGGGTGATTGGATAGAGTTAGAAAAGCATCACAAAGCAACTGGTCCCATAATGCTTGCGGATATGTTGCATAAAAATATTTTATTTTCTGATGTGGATGTCATTTTTCTTAAGAACCCATTGCATTACTTTCAATCAATTGATTCAGATATCATAGTAACTGATGACAAGAGATATGACCGGTTTCATTTGGCAAGAACACACAATCACATTATTACCATTCAAGACAACATGCCAAGAGATTGGGGTGCAACAGATCAAAGCAAATTCGGCAATCTCAATGGTGCAGTTGGTTACTATCGCTACAACAAAGATACCACAGCATTCTTTAAGAATATTTTTGCCAAAGAAAATGTAGCCAACTATCCCCAAAAAATTGAAGATGGAGCAGCTCAAACCATATTCAATGATGGTGTGAAGCAACATCAGATCAGTGTTCAAGTGGCAAGTGTCTTTGATTTTGCCAATGGCAGTTTATTGGATGTGCCTTATTTGAAGAAAAAAGTCATGGAATCTGCAGTGGGAATACACTATAATTACTGTGATAGTGATCCATACAAAGGTTATAGAGAAAAAATAGACAAAATAAAGAAAGATAATTTTTGGTACATATGATTTCCACACGCGAATTTAATTTTAATGATGAAGCAGATTGCAGGTTTGCTTATGATATCTTGCAAGACAGGTATGCACATCCTGAAACACTCATACAGGGTCTCACGCCCATTAATGTACCATCATATGCAGAACACAAGCGTAACATTGAAACGTACTTTAGTGTGCTTCGCATTGCAATGATTGATGTGTTTAACATAGGATTGTGCTACATTGACAAGCGCGATTGTGTGGGGTTCTTTTACAACAGACAAGAGTTACGACATGCACTAAAAGCCACCAAGTTGAAGGGCATGGACATATCAAAATTTTATCTCACAGACACATTGTCCCGGGCACCCAAGAATGCAGTACTGCATGCGCGTGTGAGCTCCCAGAACAAACTTGCAAATAAAACGGCAAGCCGTCTCATGCAACTGGTATCACACAGCAGCACCTACATCACATACATGTATGTTAATAAATGAATATTCTCTAGTTGATCTTTTTGAAAAGACCATTGCTGCATATGCTGGTGCAAAGTATGCTGTGGCTGTGGATAGCTGCTCCAGTGCGCTTTTTCTTGCTCTAATGCATTGTGGAGCTAAAAATAAACAGATATCTGTTCCTGCTAAAACATACATTTCTGTGCCTTGTTCCATTATACATGCAGGAGGCACACCTGCTTTTAACAAGCAAAGATGGTCAGGCATATATCAGCTTGCTCCTCTGCCCATAGTGGATGGTGCATTGCGGTTCACAAAAAACATGTATGTCAAAGGCACGCTGCATTGCCTCTCGTTTCATATCAAAAAGCATCTTAAAATTGGCAAAGGGGGCATGATATTAACAGACAGCATTGAGGCATACAAGTGGTTGAAGCTGGCCCGGTACAACGGCAGGGAAGGCAAGGACTACATGCAAGAGCAGTTTAAACTGGTGGGTTGGAACTGCTACATGACACCAGAAGATGCAGCCAGAGGATTAAGAATCTTTAAAACCCTGCCTGCTGTGAATAAAGACATTAAAAACGACTATCAAGATCTATCCAAATACAAGTTTGCATCAAGTGGAATGGAGATACTGCATAATGAATAAACTACCTTTGTTATTAATATTATCGTGCCAAAAAAACGAGCAACAGCGTGCTGTAATAAAGCAGTGTTTGACTAAAAAAAATGCTGACTTTTTAATTGTCTCCGGGGGCGATAAATTGATACAGACTGATAATGAAGTACAATTACCTGTAGACGATAGCTATGAAATGTTGCATTTGAAGCTTGTAGCAGCAATTGAATATGTAGCAAAATTAAAAAGAGACATTATTAAACTGGATGATGACAGCTTTATTGATTTGAGCAAACTGCTTACAACTAAGTTCGACTGTGATTACGGTGGCTTTATAGCATCTGGTCTTCATAGTAAATATACATACCATAGCGATAAAGTAACTGATAAGCGGTATGATTCGCCTATCATAGACGAACAAGGCACTCCTCCTTATGATTTTGCTCACGGAGGCGGTTACTATATGAGCTTTAAGGCTCAAAAACTATTCCTAAAAAATTACAAAAAGTCCAAAGAATATAATAATCATCTATCATTTAAGAAAGGCAGGGAAGATCGTCTTGTTGGACAAACATTAACCCCGTTTTTTAGTAAGCTAAAGATTTTTAATAATGGATACTGGGTTAACGACAAATTATTTTCAGCTCTTAATGATTGTGTATTCCATTCCATTCCTGTGGACTATTTGGCATCTGTATATTCCAAGCAACTGCCAAAATACTTTATACTCAATTTGTCAAGAGATATGGCTTGGAAATAAAAAATACATATATGAAATCCGATGTCTTAAAGTATAGTGTAAACTCTCGAGATATATCTCTCAAGGTTGCTGCAGATGATATAGTTATCGGTCAAGACAAAATTTTATATAATCATGATGGACCATCAATTAATAATGATTGGCAAAAAGAAGGATACAAGATAACAAAGTTTTTAGATAATCAAAAATTTACTGATTTCTATGAATTTGTTTACATGTTTTTTATTAAAAATCTTAAAAAAATAAAAACGATTGACACCAGTACTTTTACACTGGAAAAATACCATAGGTATGTTAATGATAAAGAACATTTAGCCTTTATTAAATGTGTGGCTGCTGGTGGTTTAGGTGCATCGGGCATTCCTCTATCAATGCTTCCTTTTAATTACAAAGAATTAGACAACCTGGTGAGCGATTTATGCAAGAAAAAATTTACATGCAAAAAAACATTTTACTATCTATTTACTAATAAGCATTTTTGGTTGAGAGTTGTGAGGCCCAAGAGCAAAGATAATAATCCTCCTCATCGAGACAATCATTTAAAACGTAATAAAAAAATTATCAATATATATGCTCCAATAGCGGGCAGTAATGAGCTCTCGTCTTTGCCATTAATACCCGGAAGTCATTTTTGGCCTGATAGTGAATTAAGAATAACCCAGGGACAGGCTTATGTGGAAAATATAAAGTTTACTAATCCTGCTATTGTATCAGCCAAGCAAGGCTTGAATATGACTACACCTAATCCAAAGATAGGTGAGCTCATGGTCTTTACACCATACTTAATACACGGTGGGGGAAGAAACTTTAATGACGATCTTACAAGGATTTCTCTAGAAATGAGATTTTGGCCGCTATGATCAAGATGTTAATGAACTTGTTTGAGAAGGCCGTAGAGAGCCATGCACCAACACCTACCTTTTATAACCCGGAAGAATTTGCTATTGTGCATGCACTGCAAGTAAACAAAAAAGCAATCCTTGAAGAATTTGAAAATGTTAGGGGTGTAAAGCTATTTAAGGAAATATCGCCAGAAACAGCTCCAGATAAATACTTTAAAAATGCAAATTGGAATGTTTTTTTTCTTAAAGCATATAATAAACCTATAGAAGAAAATATTAAAAAATGCCCAGTTACATATAGCGTTATTAGCAAGTACAGAGACGTAGCTACTGCTATGTTTTCTATTTTACCTGCGGGTTCAGAGATGGACTTTCATAGAGGACCATACAAAGGGGTTCTTCGGTGTCTGTTTAAACTCAAGTTAGACGATAATAGCAGCAGCGTTGGCCTTATTGTAAAAGATAAAGAAATACAATGGAACAGAACGGAGTGTGTTATTTTTGATGATACACTTGTTCATAAAGCATGGAACCATTCTTCTGGAACACGTGTTGTTCTTTTTTTAGATATAATCAGGAAGCTTCCGTTTTGGCTCAATGCAATTAATCGTATATTTTTGTTTCTTATTCAGCATAATAACCGTGTTAAGCAAATATACCAATTCTATAAAGAAGAGAATAATTTGAAAGATTAATGAGTACAATTAAAAACTACAACAGAGACAAGATAAAATTTATTGATTTCTCAGAATCATTTAATTTAGCTACAAATAAATTAGAATTTATTAACCTCAAGCATAGCTTCTGCAAAAAAGATTTTAATAAAATTAATTCTTATATTGAAGATAACGAAGAAAAAATAGTTTATAAGCATATTAATAGAGATATTTTTTATAATGCATTTAGACAGTATCTAACATCAGACACATTAGATTATAAATACTGTAGATTTTACTGCAGGTTATTAAAATTTGTAGAAACAAACGATTTTTTAAATTCGTTTGTCAATTTACAGATTACTGACATAGAGCGCAATCTTGTTAAAGATAGGTTAGCATATTTTAAGAAATTATATGATAATAGATTGCAAGATTGTAAACCAATACAGGGCATAATACGCAAAGATGATTTTATCATTTATGATGGAGTGCATCGAGCTGTTATATATCATATGCTCGAAGATTCAAATTTAAATTTCGACATAGTACCATGAAGACTGCCTTTGTTACTGTTTTAAATGATAACTACATTCTGGGTGCTTTGACTACCTTTTATAGTTTAATAAAAAATACGCCAGGATTTAATTGTGATATTATAATACTAGATTGGGGTGATTTGTCTGAACACAATAAAAGTAAATTGAAAAGAATTTATAACAACATAACCTTTAGACCAATTGAAACACATTTGTATAGCAAGTGCACTTACGATGCATCTGATAGATTATGGGAATATAACTGTAATTACCGGTTTGATGTATTCTGTATAACAGGGTATGATAAGTTAATCTTTATAGATACAGACTTTTTAATACAAACAAGTGTGCAGCCATTGATTGACATTGATTGTGATTTTGGTGTTGCAGAGTCTCTTTCTGAATATGTACCGCAGTACAAAGGCACAGAGTGTTTTGATGCTGGGTTGATGATTGTAGGTAGAGCTTACCTTAACCCTCATGTAAGAGATGGGCTTATTAAATTGGGCCTCTCTCCTGCTCCTGCAATGAGAAACGGCTCAATACTATGGTCAAGCGATGAGCCAATATTAAACACATATTTTGAAAAATTAAATAAAAAAATTATATCACAGCAATACAACTTTCTTACCTCTCTATTAACCAAAGAGACAGACATTTATAATAATAATTTTCAGTTCAATGGTCCTCTGAAACCTTGGATGTCAACTAGATTGGAAGATTGCTTCAACGAATTTACTCGACAGCGTATTTTAACCCAATATGGTACAGCCAATGGATTGTTGATATTGTTGAGATTACATAGACTCTACTTAAAGTATATGAATGAGGCTGTAAGAGCTTCATGTATATGAAAAACAAAAATATATTGGCAGTATTTCCCCATGGTGATGATGAAGCTCTAGGCATGGGTGGCACTCTGCACAAGCTATCCGCAGACAACAACATAACTGTTATTATTTGCCGTGGGGAAGAAGACGAAAGAACAAAACAGCAATTTAAGGACATAGATCGTGCCAAAGAAATTTTAGGCTATCAGCATCTAATAAAACTCAACTACACAGAAAAGCACCTCTCTTGCAACAAATTACAATTGTTCAAGAAGCTAGAGCAGCTTACATTGACAATAAATCCCGATGTGTTATTCATTCCATTTTGGGGTGATGTGCATCAAGACCATGCAACTGTGTATGAAGCCATGATACGCTCCTCCAGAACATGGGGATTTAGCAATGTGAAGCAAATTTATTGTTGTGAGATCATAAGCAGCACAGATCAAGGCTTTCCGCAGAGTTACATGAAATTCAATCCCAACATGTACATGAAACTTACCAAACATGAAATTGATAAAAAAGTTGATGCATTATTATGCTATTCTGGAGAGGTTGTAAAGTACCCGCATCCTCGCAGTGCTGAGGGGGTGTACAACAAAGCTAAACAGCGAGGCTCAGAGAGCAAGATGCAGTATGCAGAGGCATTCATGTGCATCAGACACTTCCATGAATGAAGTTCTTATCATTGGGCATGGTCATGTGGGCTCTGCCATATCTTCCATTTTCAAAACAGGTGAAAAGATCATCATTGATCCCAAGTACAACAAATGCAAAATAAGCGATTATGCAAGTAAAACGTTTAGCGTTATTTTTGTCTGTGTTGATACTCCCAAGAATGAAAAGTTTAAAAAGTTGCATGCTGTATTAACTGAGCTCAATAGCACATTTCATGGCGCCATCGTTTGCTGCAAGTCTACAGCTTCACCACAATTTTATTCAAATGCTGAAAAGACATTTAAAAATATTAGACTAATTTTTTCTCCAGAGTTTTTGTCGCATAAAACTAATATTGTCGATTTTAACAATCAAAAATTTTTAATTTTTGGAGGCAACAAGGCAGCTTGCTTAAAAGTTGCAAACATATTGAAACCCAGATTGAAAACAGTTAAGAACATAGCTTACACAGATATACAAACAGCTGCACTTGTGAAGTACACCAGCAATTCTTTTCTGGCATGCAAAATAACTTTCTTCAATGAAATGTGGCTGTTGCATAAAAAATTAGGTTGCATCTCTTCTTTTGAAGAGTATACAAAACTGGTTAGCTTAGATGAGCGGGTAGGAGCTTCTCATATGATTGTGCCAGGCACAGACACAAAGTTTGGCTGGGGAGGTCACTGTTATGACAAAGATATACATGAATTAGCAACATTTTCCAAGAGTGCTCTTATACAGTACATAACAGTGTTAAATAACAAACATAGAAAACACATGGAGAACGGCAAAGGCGCTACATAAGTAATTGCATGAGAGATGTTAATGCCATTGTGGAAGAGTTCTTTAATTTGGAAAGACCATGTCCTTCTGAAATACATTTGTGCGAAAAAGTGAGAGATGCATATAAAGCTGAATTGGATAAGCTCAACAGTAGCCCGGGTGGATGTTCCCAATGTGCAAAAACAGGATTGAAGTCTAAATATCTGGAATCTGTATGGAAGGAAGCGATTACATCTGTTACGCAACAGGGCTCTTAATAACACTGTCAGCATTGTTGCTGTGGTTTTATAGCCCTTTGCAGGTCACATTGGCTCAGATTTTTATTCATAAGAATCTATACTCACATGACCAAGTCAATACTGCTCTCATGTTGAAGAGCCAATTCCTGGCCAAGTTGCTGGGATGTTACATTTGTTGTTCATTTTGGACCGCCTTGCTGGTGGGCATGGGATTTGCATTGTTTACTGATGTTCCAAAATATTTTCCATTGCTCACCTGGGCAACTTACCCCAGTCTATGCTATCTTTACAAGTCTATAGTCGACCGCCGTTCTTAAAATACACATAGTATCGCATCATCTGTCGCACATATTTTCTTTCAAACACACGTGCATCTTTTTCATATTTATTGCTCCAATAAGCATGTGCATTCTTGTCCACATCCTCCTGTGTGTATTCAAGTTGTTTGTCTTTGATTTTGAATATCTTGGACTGCATCCAGTGTCTGAATTCGTGTAAAAAATGCAAAAATATTACAAACTTTTTCTGCTGAAGAGATGTAGCTTTGGGATCAGGATCACTGCAAATTTTTATTTTGTTTGTTCCAAATACATAACTGCTTTCATAAGGACTGTCCACTTGCAACACCAACGCTATCTTTTTATATTTTCTGCATTTATGAATGTCTGCAAATAAAGCTGAAATTGCAAAAGAAAGTGCGGCATGGTCAATTTTATATGTTGCTAACCATCTCACTGTCTTTTTTGTAGGCTTAACTTCAAATATCCACATATGTTAAATAATGTATTGATCTTTCAATAAAATTATATATAATACTATTATGTTATTTATAGATCGATTCACAGTAATCATAAAAGATGTTTGTGGCAAGCGAGTTAAGCGAGTACGCATAGATGCTGATGACGTTTTCCAAGCACACAAATTGTCACTCACAGAATACAACGAATTGGCTCAAGACATTATTAAGATCGTGGACGCTGACGGCAATGAAGCGTACACTTTGGAAAATGGCTTTGTATATTGAATAGTTTTATGCAAGAAGCACAAGTAAAAGAAGTATCTTCAAATTTAACTATCTCGGACATGAGAGTAATAAGTACTCTCATAGAAGGTGCTGCTGCAAAAGGACTCATTAGACCAGAAACATACACCACATTTGGAAGCATATACGACAAGATACAAGCCCTGCTAAAGACAGAACATGATTTTAATAGTTGACTCTAATGAATAAAATAACCTTGCAGAAGGTTTATTCCTCTGGGAATAGTTATCATGTAAAAGTTCTCGTGAATGGGAACGATGTGGGCATTCTGTACCTCAAAGAGGAAGAAGTGGATATTATTCTGAATTCACTGCGTCATGGCATTCGCGATTCAGAAACCATAATTGATTCCAATATTTATGACGACAATGATGAAGATTTTGATGATGATAATGACATCTGAAAAGATTAAATATATGTATGAAAGCGGCCCCGCTCAGTGTGGCAGTTTGTGAAGAGTTTACTAACACTTTATTAGTGGACAGTAAAAGAGGCAGCATTTTGTTCAACATTGACAAGGCTTGGTTTGATATTTTGGATACCCGTCTCAAGCAGCTTGGTTACTCCTTGGCGCACAAATCCAAGATTGGTGAGGGTTACACTTGCACGTACGTGTTCAAGATTAGTTGATAA
>Ga0247834_1004171_pt1 | contig 18632 bp, 17 predicted proteins | sample LaCruzMarch2015__8_FD_187118 | JGI IMG/M metagenome (GOLD analysis project Ga0247834, IMG submission 187118) | Freshwater microbial communities from meromictic Lake La Cruz, Castile-La Mancha, Spain - LaCruzMarch2015_12m | ecosystem: Environmental > Aquatic > Freshwater > Lake | place: Spain...
GCCGTGCATCGTCACCCACTTCCGAACGCCAACCCCAATCGAGGCGATTTTTCGATCCTGAACCCACACGCCCGTCAGCCCCTCCCGGCGGCCCGCATCAATCTGAAGTACGGCAAGCGCCGCAATCAGCACATCTTCCAGCGCACGCAGATAAACGTGGAGATCGCGGCCCCGGGAGCGAAGGTCTAGGAGCGGATAGCCGACCAACTGACCAGGTCCATGCCAGGTAGCCTGACCTCCCCGGTTTGTCTCGAGAACAGGGTAGGGGAGCACCGCGGGATCGCGAAGACTGGACGTGTCCCTTGTTCGTCCGATGGTGTAAATCGCATCGTGTTCCAGGAGAAGCAGACGTTCCGGTTCATCGCCAAGCGAAATGCGCTCCACCAACGCATCCTGCATCGCCAGCGCCTCCGCGTAACCGACCCTTCCGAGCCACTCCACTGTGAGTTGATTGGTCAGAGACATGGCAGGGGTTGTCTTCGGGCGACAGCGGCATCGAACGCGTGAAAATGGGCGAGACCGATGGCGATGGCGTCGGCCGCGTCGGGGTCCGGCGTCTCGGTCATTCCTAGGACGGCACGCACCATGAAAGCGACCTGACCCTTGGATGCCGCCCCGCGTCCCACGACCGCCTGCTTCGCGCGCCTTGGCGCGTACTCGTGGACGGGCAACCCAAGTTGTGCCGCGGCAAGGATCGCGGAACCGCGTGCAGCGCCCAGCGTGATCGCGGTCTGGTAGCTTTGAACGAAGATCACGCCTTCAATCGCCAAAGCGGAGGGTCTCCACTCGATGAGGAGGCCGGAGATCGCGGTGTGAATCGCCGCCAGGCATCCGGGGAAGGAGAGTTCGCGCTTGTTCCGAATCGTGCCATGCAGGCGGCAAACGGGCTTGACTCCCGTGCGCTCGAGAATCGCATATCCGGTGTTTCGCAGCGCAGGATCCACGGCGAGGATGCGGATGGGATCAGTTTGAACCGGGGTCATTTTCCCTGCGACGATGTGCGGAATCGGCCCGGGTTTAAAACAAAAAAGCCGACGCCATATCCGGCGTCGGCTTTTTGTTGAGTGGGAATGGGGTTACAGACCGACGGATTGACCGTTAAGGTACTCCACGTCTTCGACGCCAGGAGGGCGGCCATAGGCGTTGAGGAAGCGATAGTAAGCGGCGGAGTCGTTGTAATACTTCGCAAAGGCTGCGAAATAGGCATAGTAGCTGTATCCTTGGCTGAGGATGATGTCCGGCGTGTCATACGCTTGGAAGTAGTATCCGGCATACAGCGCGTAGAAGTCCGCATAGCCCTGGTAGGTGGCCGCATATCCGGCATTCACTTGTCCGGCATTGAAGAAGTTCGTGCCGTTTGTGAAATTCGCTGCGGCGAGTTCGTCCTGCACCGTGATGAAATAACGGGTTGTGCCGTTCGCATCGCCGTACTCAATGATGCCGCCGTCGATGTTAAATGCGGTCTGATCCTCGAACGCTTCGTTGATGGCATCCACGTAATCGTCAACGACGTCCAGAGTTCCGATGGGGGCCGCGAGTGTCTCGTCAGGGAAGATGCTCAAGGCAGAGGCCAGAGCTTCAGATGCCGCAGTGGACTCGTCCGATGTCGAGGGGATTTGATCGATGCTTCCGGATGCGTATGCTGCCAGAACGGTTTCGCCGCTCGTGAGGGAGATCGGTCCATCGGCATAGGTGTAGGAGAAGCTTCCGCCACTGAAAAAAGCTGCCGCGTTCTCGTTGAAGAAGTCCGCCTCCACTGAACTTGCATAGACCGCTGAGAGTCCGGTATATGACGCGCCCTCATCCTGTGGGACGAGCCCGGAGTTGTAGATGAGCGAGAAGTCGTTAATCGAGGTGTACGCGGCATTCGCAGCGTAGAAAGCTTTCAGATACGAGAAGGCCAGCATGAGAAAGCCACTATTCACGCTCGTGGCGTCCTGATCGAAAGTGTAGGTATCAACGGATCCGTTTGTGGACGCCGTGTAGTTGTAGTTAAAATCGAACGCCAATTCGTAGTAGCCGAGGTACGAAGCCAAGTTCGTGTCGGTAAACACGACGATCGCATTTGCCCGGGGGGCCGTCATTGCGCCCGCAAGGAGCACCAGGGAGAGAGCGAGGAATCGGATGGTTTTCATGATGGTTGTTCTTTCAGAGACCATCCCTTAGCAATCGCGTAATCGCTTGTCAAACAAGCATTTAGGCAACGCTTTTGTCACAAGTTTCGTCTTGACGTGAACAAACGACGAATCCTAGCATATTTCTTCTTTCCGAGAAGTTCGTGCCCGGCACCGCAGATTTTCGCCGATGCTCGGAGATTTTACAGAGAAAGACCTAGCTTACGCCGTGCTCGGTGCCGCGACGGAAGGGCATCGCGAACTTTGCCGTCTCCTCGTTGGCATACAAGAGCCTGGTTTTGAGCCGGGAGAAAATCTGCGCAAATCCTGGGAATCTGCGGTTATCCCACCCGTCCCCGGAACCACGCTTAACTCATCAGTAGTGAAGATCTTTGGGCAATGAGCTTGATTTCATTAGCCTTTACGGTCTTCCAACAGCCCCAGTTGGGAAAGTCGGGTTAATGTCCATTGCGCCACCGGCGCACAAAGCCTCGCAAAAGTCGGAAGCCGCAGCATAAGCATCAACTTTCCGGATGATCCGCCTTTTCCTTTCCATGCCGAGTGCATCATTTCTTTCCAGCCGTTACCCCCTTTGTTCCGTCAGTTCGCGAGGAAGATATAACGCTGGTAAATTCGCACGGAATTGCGGATCGGCGTGGGGAGCGGATTCACGCTGTTTGTCGGATTGTCATCCAGGAAGGCGTTCCACGTGGTTAAGAGATCCTGACCAGGCATCGCGTCCGGAAAGCGCTCCATGAGGGAGCTGATGGAACCCGCATTGAGCGTCTTGCGAGCGTTACGGTCCAACGCGGCCACTCCGACGATGATCGCGCGGATTGTTCCCGCAGGGTTCGATGGAACGGGCGTCGCGAAGCTGCCAACGAACGAAGACGCGGAGTTTTGAATCGGTACCCCGGCCCGATCGGCGATCGTTCCATCCCCCATGAGGAACGCGACTTCCATCCGGAAAACCTCAGCGGAGAGGACTTCGAAATTCGAGCTGTTTAATTCCAGATAGTTCCCGTTGGTCCCGGCGCTGCCCAGCGTTGTGAATCCAAGGATGTTGGGGCCTGTGTTATCCCACCCGACCGCTTCGATCCCACGCTCAAGGGTGTCGTTTTCGATCCGGTATCCCACCACAGAGATTCCTCGTCCCGCCGTGTATCCTTCAGATTCGGTGAGGAACGTCAACCGGTCACTGCCGTCGACCTTATCGACCCGGAAAGGGAGATCCGACCGCACAACCGCTCGCGACAGATCGGCCGCGATGCGGTCCAGTCCCTGTCGCGCACTGTCTGCCGCGGTGATCTGTCTCTGAGACCCGCTGCTGATGCGCATCGCGCTGTCTGCCACCCCCACCACCATGACCGCCAGGAGAGCGAGCACCGTCATAGCCACCAAAAGCTCAAGGAGCGAGAATCCAAAGTCTCGCCGCGCGCAAGCGCATCTCCTGTCAGCGCCGCGGAAGGCATTACACCCAGTACAGTTCATCGCAAGTCCACCGGTTGCTAATTAGGATTCTGAGCCAGAATGACAAGGGCATCCAAAGACCCCGAGGGCACCGTGGCGCGGCTCGGCCACGTCACAACGATGGAGGCGAGGGGAGGGGCCTGCGTGCTCCTTGCCGCGATCGTCCATGAGGCGGTATAGACCGCATCATCGTAAGGACCGCCGTTTCCAAGCCACTTCCCCTCAGCATTAAAATAAGCCTTGCCGGAATTTGCCGTCCCTACCGGAATCTGGTGGATGGCGGAGCTCCCAGCCGTGGATTCCATGGAGCGAAGATCCGCACTGATTGCCCTCGCAATGCTGGCCGCCGTGGTCTCATCCGCACTTTCCTTCACGAGATTCAGACCGGTGGGGAGAAGACCCAATAGCGTGATCAGGCCAAACGCGACAATTCCCAATGAAAGCGTGACTTCCACCAACGAAAACCCGGCAATCCGATGCGATTCGCGCGTTTTCATGGTCGATAGACAGAAACGGAACCCGACAAGCCATTGATCTGAATGGCGACGAAGTTCTCGCTGTTCCGAATCGTGCCTCCCGCTGAGGCCTGGAGTCCGATCTCGACCACCTTGCTAAGTTGCGTGGGACTTAGCCTGGCCTCCCCGCGGCTGTTCCACTGAATGACCTGTTGATTAAAAGTGACCCCCGGAGACGGAAAGGTGAACGTCATCGGTGAACTCGAAGCGGATGCAAGGGAAACCACCCCGCTGCCGCCGGGGCGGGTACTGGAGGAGGGAATGCTCACAAGTTGGACGTTCTCGAAGCGGGACAATTTACTGATCGCCGCGACGTCGACGGACGGGTCTGCAATGCCTGTTTTTGACGCAATGACTCCGACGACCAGGGTGTCCAATCCCTCCTTTCGGAAACCCACCCAAACATAAGTATTCTGCGCCATGGCGTAGCCGCGAGCCTGTTCAAGAATGCCGGCGATGTCGCTCCCAGTCTTCGTAATGCCGCCAGCTCCGCGCAGAGAACTGAGCGCGGGAACCGCCAGAACCGCGATCACAGAAACGATGGCAATGACGGTCAGGAGTTCGATGAGCGTGAATGCGAGAAGCCGCCGGTTGCGAATAGTCGTGTTCACTGAGGGATGTTGTACCGCTGTTTCTCTTTTGCGACACTCTCTGCGTACTGGCGGGCGACTTCCTGTAAAGAGGCAGGCAACGCAACAGGCGGGGACGAGACACTTCGTCCGTAAAGCCTCGTCTCGTAGATGGTTTCATAAGCAATCGGCTGCATGGTTTCCTTGTCGATCCACACGGTGCCAAGAACCGGTGCCTTCGTCACGTCCTCAACGTCCGTTGCCGCGACTCCAGTCACTGAACTCGGAGGTTCCACACCAGGTTCCGTCGGCGGCAGTGATTGAGGAGCGAACTGACGGTACACGTAACACGCCGTGCCGTCGTAGTTGGCAACCCCCACGTAATACTTATCGGTGACCCAATCGAGCTCCGTGCGTCTGTTGACTCCTGAGGTGGAAGTGATCGCTGCATTTGCCGCATCTTCCATCACCGGCGCTCCCGTTCTGCGATCTTCATAAAAAACAAGACCGTGCGTCACATAGCGAACGAATTGTGATCCATCCCGATAATGGATGGTTTCCCTTCTAACCCCGGACGAGTACGCATTCTCCACGCGCTCCACCGTGGTTGACGCGAAATTCCCCAAGTCGACCGGCTTGACAAGTTCACTCTTCGCGGGATCCGCTCGCTTCTCCCCGGGCATCTTAACAGTCGTTGTCCAGGCCGTGCGCTCCGGGATGATATTTACGAATGGCTTGGAGGGTCGTTCCGAAAGGGTGGGCGCCGAACCCGTTTGCTGAGCCCAACAGTTCCCGGAGAAAATCGCCATCATCGTGGCCGCGCCCACATTCGCGACAATCGCAGCGATCGCGACAGACGCGCGGAACGGCGAATGCAACCGGCGGCAATCTTCGTGCCCGGGTTGTTTCACTGACCGCACATCACCACGCCCTCTTATCCGGGGAATCTCGAGAATGGGTTTCTGATGGTTAAGTCTACTCATTGACAACCTCCCGATAGATTTCCGTCACCTCGCCACTCATCCGATCAATGGCGCAATGGATCCACACGCGTTCTTCCCCCTGAACCAGGAAGTCGTTACCGCTTCTCGACATCGAAGTAAATCGTCCGGTCTGTACAATGAGATCGATGAGGAAGGTCCAGGTGCGGGTCGTTCCGAGTTCCGCGAGAGCGCGAATCGATGCTTCCCTGACAGGCTTGAAGTTCGCTCCCGCCAAGGGGTCTGGGGCGTTCGTACTGTTTAACACGCGAGTGACCAAGTCTCCGCGGTCGGAGAATGGCCTGACGGTGCTCTCGCTGACAATCGCCTGAGCGATGCTTTGCGCTTCGGTCGTGGATAGCGCGGAAGCAGGAACACCGGGATTCACGCCGTCCAATTGTTTCGAGGCATTTCGCAAAAGCGCGGCCAATGCCGCAGTTTGGCGGGTATTCAAATTGATCTGACCGGCCGTTAGCGGCGGATTAGCCTCTGTCTCCGAAATACTGAACAAGTCGAGGAGTCCGAGGTCGGCCGATCTCCAGGTAAAGAAATCGAGGGTCTTCCACGGGATATCCCGGAAGACATACCCCAACTCGCCCACCGAGCGGAATGGCCGATTCAGGATGATGGGACGCACCGCGAGTTGACCGGGTACCGTGGGCAAAGTGCCGAAGACTCCATCACCCGGGCGCACCACCCCGTCCGGATCCGAATAACGCACCGGAAAATCCGTTGAGAGCGTATCAGGATTGTTCCCAACAAGTCCGTAAAGACCGATCTGAAAACGGTTGGTTTGCGGCGGACGCTCAAAGTTCTGGAAGACTTGAAATCCGGGTGCCAGGATTGTCGGCGCGTCCCTGCCCACAGCGTTGACCCCACCGGGGAAGGCCCACTGGGAGGAATTGTTTACTGTGTTGCCCCGCACGTCGCTTAGGAACGCCGACGGCAGAGCTCCCGTCGACGAACGCACGGAGAAGCCGAGAAAATCGGTCGGCGAACCGCCAGTAGTAGTCTGGCTCCAACCGGAGAAGCCCAGTCGGTTAGTTCTTGGATCCGCCTTGACCATTCCGACCGTGGTCCCCCTGCTCCTCCACGAATAAAACTCGTTTGTCAGCGTAGCCCCCGCCGAACCATGCTGCGTGTTCAGGGGTAGATTGGCTTCTGCGTCTCCACTGAGCGGACAGGTCATGATGTCGGATAGATTCAGGCAGAAATTCTCAAATGTTTGGTAAGTAACCCACGTATTTGCGGGGTCTCCGGATTTATGAAGTTGAAGAGCGAATTCCCAGCCCTTGTTCGCAGGGGGCGAGGGAGAGCTCCTTAACCTGCAGGTGTTATAGGCTTTTAGTCCAACGGTCCTTCCGGAACTTGCCTCCAGAGAAGCAATCGTTGTTTGCAGGCTTGGATGGCGGTCGGCAGCAGGGGGGATCGCGATCCCGGGTCTGCACTGAATGACGAGCACCCCCGGCGTGTCTGCCATTGAGGTCGGAGTGCCTCCAAGAGTCGTTGGCTCCGAATAGTCCTGTGTCGCGGAGAAGGACAGGGTTCGCCCGGAGTTCAAACTGACCATGTCATTCGTCGCCGTCTGAACTTCCGAAAACAAAGTACCTCCGGCTGATGGAATTTTCCGGCTGAGTTCTAATGCCTCGGGAAGTGAGGTGTTGCACGTGTAATAAAGGTTCACCCAGCCGGTGCCGCCAGTCGGCACAATCCGGAATCCATCAATTCCGACCGGAGGGGTCCGCGCGTTCTGATGAGGGTTCCACACATCGAAGAGCGCCCAGACCTGGAAAAGATCCCGGTCGTACGTGGGACGCCACGCCACCAACGCGATCTGACTCACATAAGGGAGGTTCTCGGTTCCGAAGCTTGACAGATACTCCCCCGGATTTCCGGAAGGGTACTGGATGCAAGTCGGGATGTCGTCGGCGTCCCATTGGTCAATAATGTTGGCGGCAATTTGGACGATCTGGAGGTTCTGCAAGCTGTCCCGACTCTGAACAGCCGTATAAGTGTTGACGCCGCTGCGCCCAAGCGAGCCCGTCAGCATGCCCGCCTGGAGAACCTCGAAAAAATTAGGCTCGCGGCCCAAATTCGCGATTTCACTTAGTCTGGCAATGCGCCCATCAGACGTGGTGCGGGTGTATCTCCAAGTGTGGTCATTCACTTTGGTGAGCCCAAAATAATAAAGCAGTTGATCCGGGTCGGACTCCGCGAAGAGGTTAAGTTTGTTTAGAGGGAACCGTCGAAGCATCACCGGGGTGCCTGACTTTACCTCAAGGGTCGCTGATCCGGGTCGCGTGAGCGAGCTGTTCGTGGCGTGGCGGACCGAAAGCACCGCCGGATTCATGGCATCGGCGTTCGGGGTGGCAGGGATTTTGGATCGAACCGAACTTGGCTCGAACGACGGGGCGTTGACGTCGGTGCCCATGACCGTGAGGAACGGAAGCGCATCTCCGGGAATAGGGCTCCCCGGGCGGGACGCATAGCTGATCAGATCCTGTCGGCTCACAAACGCCTGCTCTCCCGATGGCACGTCCTGGAAGGTTCGCTTCGGGTCAAAAAGCCCGCCTGCGCCGGGCGTGACATTGGTGTTCGTCCGCGAGTCTGCGGACCTCCATGAGACAAAGTCTTGAAAGGATGGAATCGGCACCCCTCCGATCCCATTCGTGAGGGAGGCCTGATGCAGTCGGCCACGGCGGGAATTCTCAGACTCCGTAAGTCCGTTTCCCACGACGTTGATGTCGACCAATCCACCGACGTCGTAGATCACATACGCATAGCGTCCGATCACGACTGCCGTGTTGGTGGGCGACGTGGAACTCATGGCGGATAACTGATTCGTACTGAATCCCTGAGGATTTCCTCCCGAACGGTCGACATAGATCCAGTCCGGGGGGGTGAACGCAGCAAGTTCGGAACTGCTCATCAACCGCGGCCGGTTCCAGCGTGCGAGCGGAACCGATCGTCCATTCAAAGACGCATTCGTCGTGGAGATGCTTGATGAACGGGCGAGGCCGGAGTCGCTTCGTTGCGGAATGGATGTGCGGTATCCGCTTCCCGTGGTGAAGAACGGCTGAGCGCCGCGACTCACCTTGACAATGTTGGTGATCCCCTGGGCCGCCACGCGCTGTGGTGCCATCGATGGCGCGACCGGCACTCCGATGGCTGGGTCGACCACGAAATTCGGGCGTGTCATCCGTAAGCTCACGTTGGTCATCGAATCGGCTAACGAACCGGCTTCGATTTCATGTTGAATGTCGTCGAGAATGAAGCCCTCTGCGGTCCTGGAAAACAGCTGGGCCTTGGCACTCCCGGCGCTCGCAGAGCTGATTTGGCGATGCAGGGCCGTTCGCGAGAAGTAGGCAAGGACCACGATGAGAACCAGGACCAACATCGAAAGAACAAAGACGAGCGCGAAACCGGCCCGCTGCCTTGCCCTGCGAAAATGCCTTGATGCCCGTGTTGAATCCATTTGCTCAATACCCGAAGGAGGAAGAAAGTGCGCATAGCGCACGGAATACCTCTAATCGAACTATCTTTTGCGGCGGTCGGAGTGTCAAGCGCAACTTGGGTTCGCCGCGCGACCGCACCCTCCGTCTTCCGGCCCGCCATGTGCATGCGATCCGGGAGGAAAGCCACACACGACCTTTGAGTGTGCGATACGCGCACTCATGTGCGAATATCGATTTTTCCTCTTGCCCGGGATCGTGGGTGAAGATAGTCACTCATTCATGGTCTCCCGTGCAGGTCGGCAATCCTTAACCTCCCCTGGCGGCGGCACCCGCCGGGGTCCCGTTTCGTCACAAATTCAATGAAACTGGGAATCATTGGTCTCGGCGGGAGGATGAACTCGATCATCAACCTGTTGGCGAAGGCGGATCCGGAACTGGCGATTGTGGGTCTGGTCGACTCCGATCCCGATGCGGCGCTAGAGCGGGTCCCGGCGAAGGATCGTGAGAGCGTGAAAACTTTCGAGTCCCTCGGAGAAATGGTGACCTCCGTTCGACCCGACGCGTTGGCGATTGGAACCCGTTGCGATAGCCATGCCCGGTTGGCGATGGAGTCGGCGGCGTTCGGGTTGCCAATCTTTTTGGAGAAACCGGTCGCAACCCGAATGGAGGATGCCGTTGCACTGGAGCGCGCGTTCCAAGTCCATCCCACCCCGGTGCTAGTGAGTTTTCCGCTTCGGGCATCGCTCGTCTGTACGCAGGCGAAGCGATTGATCGGGGTAAACGCCACAGGCCGCGTGGAGCATGTGCTGGCGGTAAACTACGTTCCTTACGGAGATGTTTACTTCAGCCGGTGGTATCGGGATTACGGTGTGACACAGGGTCTGTTCCTGCAGAAATCCACTCATGATTTCGATTATCTTGCGGATCTGGTGGGCGCGCCAATTGTAAGAGTCGCCGCGATGGTTTCCTGTGGACGTGCGCATCAGGATATCAGTCGGAGGCCAGAACCAGCCGATCCCGATGTATTGTACTTCGAGGCTATTGGTTCACCGGAAACCGGCATGAACGAGGATTCCTCCAGTGTGTTGCTGGAGTTTGCCAATGGAGTGAAGGGGGTCTATACGCAGGTCTTCTTTTCCAAACGCGGTGCAAAACGCGGTGCGGTTCTCTCGGGGGTTAGGGGCACGGTTGAGTTCGATTTTTACACGGCGCAGATCCGATCCACGATGCATCGCGAACCGGTGGACGCCACTGTGACGATTGAAGGGAAAGGGGCCCACTTCGGAGGAGATGAACGGCTCGTCGAAAACTTCGTCCACATGGTTCGCGACGGAACTCCTTCGATGGCTCCTCTCAATGCGGGTCTGCAGAGCGTCTATGCCTGCCTCGCCGCAAAAGAGTCCGGGGCGACCGGACGATTCGTGGATGTGCGGACACTCGGCCAATAGTCCAGGTGCGACCCCATCCCCCCGATTTTCAAAACATGACGCTTCTTCTGCCATCGTCGCCCACATTGGAATCCCTGACGTCCCGCGAGTACCGCCGTTTCCTGTTGGAAAACACCTTGGAGTCCGGCATCAGACTCATCCTGCAGCGGCACTCCGAACCCATGGAATGGCCGTTCATCGACACGAAGTTCAATCCTAATACGGGTGAAGAACTCCCTGCAGAAAATCGACAGAAGATCTACGCATGGTTCCTGGGCAGAGGCACGGAAGCCCTGACACTCCATCTTGAGGCATTAGATCAACTCGATCTCTCTGGCGAAGAGAAGGTGCAGGCGCGCATCCTTTTTCCGCGTCTCATCGAGAACATGTCAGCCGCCATCCTGGAGATTACCCGGCGCCATCGCGGGCGATGCCCTTTCCTGCTGGAAAGAAACTTTGAAATCGTGCCGGGTTGGCCGGAACCCAATCCGGAATGGACGGGGGCCGGGGATTTGTTCTGCGCCAAGGGTCTTCTGTTGAGCGGGGATCCCGGAATTCGTCGTCAGGGCGCTGCGATGCTTGAGGTCGTGGCCGATCGCATTCAGGCGGGGCAGTTCGGTCTGGAAGGCGCACGGCTCCCGGCCCAGGGACTAAGTCAGGGCATGCGAATGCTTTTTCTGTCGGTCCCCCGGTTGGTCGCGCTGCGGAACGGGTTGGAATCGGTTAAAGAAATAATGTTTGCCCGCGCCTGCTCTTTTTTGGCGTTCGTTCTGGATCATCATTGGGTGCCATCTACGGGCCGCTTCAGTGAATACGTCGACCCTGTCACCTTCGAGCCGGGAGAGTTTCTGGACCCCGGGCATTGCACGGAGTTTGTGGGTTTGGGGTTGTCGGCCGTTCACGCGATGGAACGCGATGGAGCCGGGATGGACGACGCACGGCGCGCACTCTTCGAGCGCGCCCGACGGGAAATGCCGGACATTTTGGTGAGTGCGATGAAGCTTGGATTCAACGAACGCCACGGGGGCATGTTCAAAGCGGTGAATCATCGGACCGGGGAGGTCATCGATTCGGAGATGCCGTGGTGGAATATGCCGGAGACCATGCGCGGGGCGTTCTTTGCGGCGGTCGGCACACAGAATGCCGCCAAACGCGCCGCCTGTCTGGAGGTTTTCTCCAAGTGCCACAACGCCTACTTTACCCATTACCTTAACCCGAATCTCATGAGCTTCCCGTTCCAAACCCGAAGCGGCGAGACCGGGCAGGTGATCGACGCCGCTCCCTCCATTCCGGAAGGGGATCCGCTCTACCACAGCAACCTTTGCTTCCTCGATATCCTGCCGCATCTCGACCGCGGTATTCAGGCTGTTCCGAACGAGCCCCTCGGTGCTTCCGTGCTCCGCAAGAGCGACTTTGCGCGGCAATTATTATGAAAAAACCTAAGATCGGATTGTGCATCATGTATCCTTCACCCGGCGTTGTGGAACGTATCGGGCCGGATTGGGATTGGATCTGGATCGACGGCCAGCATGGTCAGATCGGAACCTACAATGATGTGATCGCAATGGTTCGTGCGTGCGGCTTCATCGGCAGGCAGGCCTTCGTCAGGGTGGCCGGGCACGATTTATCCGCCATCACGGTTGCACTCGATATGGCAGCGGATGGGGTGATTGTTCCGCAGGTGGAGAATGCGGAAGAGGCTCGGCGATTGGTGCGCGCGGCGAAGTTTCCACCGATCGGTGATCGCTCGTATGGAGCGAGGCGCAGTATTGACCTCGGCGGTCGCCTTTTTGTGACGACGGCCAACGATGCGACCGAGCTGATTTGTCAGATCGAGTCCCCGGAAGCCGTGGAGCGGGCGGAGGAAATTGCCGCTGTGCCGGGAGTCGGTGGCTTGTTTCTGGGACCCGATGACTACATGTTGCGCAAGGGCTTAACCATGGACCATCCGCGATCGTTATCGTCCTTGGGAGACGCGCTCGAAAAGGTGTGCAAAGCCTGTCATAATCAGGGGAAGAAGGGGATGGCTGTCGGTCTCGGGGAGGGGATCGCCAGACATTGTGTCGAACTTGGATACGATTACATCGCCGGGGGAGCGGATGTGGGATTTCTTGCCAACGCCTCCAAGGACGCTTCAGCAGAACTGCGGGGTCTCATTGATGACTCCGGGACAAACTGAATGTCGCCTATTCCCGTTTGCCCACTGCCCGTGTGCTCGCGCGGTGGAAACGCTGAGACGAGCCTAAGTGTGGCTTTCGAGGATGCTCTGATCGGATAGATCTTTGCCTCCATGCGAGATCACAAGGCTGGCGCCCACGAAGCGCTTGATGGGCAGGGATGCAAGGGGATTGACGATGTGGGCCAGCGTGGGAAGTTGCTCCCAGGTGGAAGGCAAAAATTCAAAGCGACCCTTTGCCGTAAAGCATTTCTCGACGACAAACGCTGGATTTGCGGCCGGGGTCATCACAGCGTAGGCCGCATCAGCTTCGCCGGGACAGCCGGTCTTCGGAATGTACTTGTAGTGCAGGAGCGGCCTGCGCGGCGAAACGGGCGAGGAGGATTCGGTCAACTCCTCGAGCTCGAGCGTCGCAAAGCAATGGCCCAGCCAATTGGCAGCATATTCTCTCCGGTTCCCAATCTGGGTGGTTTCCTCAATAGAGCACCACAGTTTGGCAAATCCCAGTTCCTCGCGTCCGCTGATGATTGGATCCGCGAGGTTTTCCCAGAGGACGGCGAGAAAATCGCCTTCAATGGCCTCCGTGCCGCGGCGATAGAGCGCGGGAAACTTTACCCCGAGCGTCGAATAGCCCCGCCCGGCAAGCCAGTCGAGGTTTTCCAACTGCTGCACTTCGACCGTCACGGTCGGAATAGTCCCCGGTTCGAAACAACTCGGCAGCAGATTCCTAATGGCTTCGGTTTCTGTTTCGCAGGTCACCGCGGCAATGGTTCGCCGGCTGGAGGTGGGATCCCGACGGCCAGGGTGGGGGATTTGCCTTGGACCGGGAAAGGGTCCGAATCCGACCGGCATCCGATGAATGGGTTGGGCGCCGTCGCGTGGAAAATCTGGTGGTGCGTAGCGGGCGGAATCCGGATGAGACATGGTCGTTGTTGATGCCCGGCCTCGATACACGTTTCGCTCCGGCCCGCGCCGGACGAGCGTTGGGGATCATTTCGGGCCAGGAAGGGCAGGTCAAGGATGTCCGAGGCGGTTCGCAGATATGACCAGTTGAGAGGTTCGCAAAAGCGGACTTGCCTGCGGTGACGATAGTGCGTATACCGCACATATCGATGAATGCTACGACAGACAAGCCCTATGATCAGCGCAATCACCTTGTCGGATTGGAGAAGGGTCTGGCGGTGATTGAGTGCTTTGATGCGACCCACCAGAAGTTAACCATCGCCGAGGTTGCGCAGGCGGTAGGACTTTCCCGCGCCGCAGCCCGTCGATGCCTTCTGACACTTGCTCATCTGGGTTATGCGGATTACGACGGCAAGTTCTTCCGCCTGACGGTGCATGCGATGCGGTTGGGCTACGCATACTTGGCGTCGACGACCACTCCTCAGATTCTGCAAACCTTTGTCGAACGGCTTTCGGAGGAAACTAATGAACCCAGTTCGGCGGCCACGTTGGATGGCAACGAGATGGTGTACGTGGCCAGGGCGGCGGTTAAGCGTATCTTGTCCATTAACGTAAATGTCGGCACCCGACTTCCTCTCTTTTGCACGTCGTTGGGACGGGTTTTGCTTGCATCGCTTGATCCGGCGGATGCGGAAAAGCGGTTGGCGGAGGCTCCGCGGCCGGAGTTCACGCAGCATACCATCACCAGCATTCCGCAGATCCGGCGTCAACTGGCACAGGTGCGGGCCAATGGATACAGTCTGGTGGAAGAGGAGCTTCAGGTTGGGCTGATCTCGCTGTCCGTGCCCGTGTACAACTCGAAGGGACAAACCGTTGCATCCATCGGAATCGCCTCGCAGGTGCATCGCAGCGGTCCGAAGCGAATGATTGAGGTCGTTTTGCCCATCCTCCTAAAACATCAGGAAGCGCTTGCCACGATGCTTCAGTAGGAATCTCGGATCCGTTCGCTAGTGCTGCGGCTCGACCGCGTCGAAGGACCAGGGACTAATAGACGGTTCACCGGGTCACCGGGGCGCAGTGCGCTCCGCGAGGGACTCCGCCGCGCAGAACTGCGGAATGACTCGAATTTGGCGGACCGGGGACGGGCCCTCGGTGGCCATTTCCACCGCCATGCGGGAGAGTTTCGATGCAATCCTCCGCAGAGGCGAGATGTAGTGCGCGATCGGGGTGGAAATCGAATCAAGGACGGGATCGTGATCGCGTGCAATGATGGAGATGTCCTGCGGAATGCGGAATCCCTTGGAAAGCAGATGCGTGACCAGCGTGGTGGTCGCCAGCGCATTGATCGCAAAAAACGCGGTGGGCGGATTGCGATCGGCAAAGAGTTCTTCGATCTTGTGAATTAGTTCCCGGCTCGAAGAGCCATGACGGATGATGCGACACCGCACGTCCGGGTGGCCAGAGTTCCTCAAGGCCTTAAAAAAGCTGTCCGCCGTCTCCAAGTCGCCCGCGTGATTGGCATCGGGAATCATCCACACAATTTCTCGGTGAGACCTTCCCATGAGAAGGCCCGCGGCGTGATGCCCCATGGAATGATAGTCGATGTCCACCGAAGGCATGGGGATGCCGGGGAAAGTGGATCCAAGCGCGATCACCGGAAGTCCCTTTTCACAGAACCACTCCTGGACAGAGCGGGAGGAGAGGGTGAGCACGAACGCCCGGAACTGACCCCTCTCGCTCAAATGCTGCAGTCCACGCGCCGGGCGGTTGGTGCCAAATGAGGGATGCGACACAACCTCCAAAAACAGACCTCGCTCCCGGAGCACGCGCTGCATGTAGTCGATCTGGAAAATCCGATTGCGGCTCATCGAATAGACAGGCAACTTTGAGATGAGGGCAATCGACTTAGTTTTCGATCGGAGTCCCCTATGCTTTTGTTTCAGGATCGCCGTTTTTCTGCCCTGTTTGACCTCGATCCTGCCCTCCTGTTGAACAATTTCAAGCGCGGCACGGAGCGTCGGCCTGCTCACCTGAAAGAGCGAGCAAAGCTGGCGCTCACCGGGCAGGTAATCCTTCCATGCGCCGGAATCAATTCCCTCGCGGAGGACATCCGCCGTCTGCTTGCTCAGGGTTAGGCGCCTCGGGATTTTTAACATGGCACTCACTCATCACTGCCCGGAACTAAAGGAAAAGGAAAGTCTCTTTGTAACTTTTCAACAGGAAATGCGCATCGAAATGCTTGCCACACTGGAAGGCAGCACACTTGCGCAGACAAAGAGCATACAGGTAAGGGTATGTTACCAGCGAAATCCCATTGCCTGCTGGTTGAGAAGGGAAGAACATTCACTTGTGAGAGGAAGGCTTAGTCTCCGACCCCTATGGGGCCTCTCAATCGCTGGCATCCTGCGAGTTCCCACCTCGTCCACGCTCCATTGACCGGGATGCTTCGCCCATCTACTTCAACCTCGCGGGGCTGTTTTTCAAGACCTATACCGACCTAACTTCATGAACGAGTCCGATCTCCTCCCTTCTATTCAGCGGCAAATTCTTATTCCTCACACCGATGCGGTTCCACGTTCGGGCGAAGGAACGGCCGTCCTTCGCCGTGACGGGAGCATTCTCCTGGTTCACACTCGCTTCGTGGAGGGCGGGGCGGATCACGATCCCGCAGAACTCGTCGGGGGAACGTTGGATCTGGATGCGGGGGTGTTGCGGGAGGAAAGGGTGTTTTTTCCCGATGAGAACGCGGTCAATCAGATGTGCGCGGGGCTGGAGCGCCTCGCAGATGGCGATCTGGGAATGATCTTCGTTCGGCGTACCGCCCGCGATGAGGACGACATCTTCTTTAGCCGAAGTAGGGACGAAGGCGAAACGTGGTCGACCCCGGTTAAGGTAAACGCCTGCTGCGACGAAAAGTTCATCGTGGTAAACAACGATCGGCTGCGTCAGTTCACGACCGGACGCATCGCCATCCCCGTGGCCTTGTATCCTGACCGTTCTGACCGGAGTCGCCCATGCACGTTGGCAATGTTTTACTCTGATGACGGGGGCGTGACGTGGGCCATTTCCCAGCGGATCAAGATCCTTGAGAAGAACATTGCGCCTCCACACGCCTTGCACGCGGGTGCCGAGCAGGTCTGGAAGGACGGCTGCGAGTACTACGCGAAGGAGCAGGAACCCGGCGTCGAGGAACTGGCGGATGGGCGACTCCTCATGTACTGCCGAACGTACATCGCGTACATGTACCAGGCGTACTCGGACGATGGGGGCGAGAGTTGGTCGGAGTTAAGGGCCGCCACGCAGATCGTTTCTCCCTGCAGCCCTCAGTCGATCCGCAGAGTGCCGGGCCGACGTCGGCTCGTCTGTGTTTTCAACCACCGCCGCCATATTGCCTATGGGGACACGGGGCGATTTTGGTCGTGGCGCACCCCGTTGACTTTGGCGATCAGTGACGACGATGCGGCGAGCTGGACGATCCTCGGGAACATCGAGGATGAATCCCATAACTATTGTTATGTCAGCATGCTGTTTCTGGGGGAGCGACTTCTTCTCACGTATTATGCGTCAAGAAATCTGATCGAGGATGGCAAGCCGGTGCGCCGGGATTTGTCCTCTCTGAAAATGCAGGTGCTCGATATCGGAGCGTTTTGAGTAAGGAGGCTCGCGCGAAGATGCGAATGCGCGATCAACTGGGGCGCGGAATCGAAGCCGTGGAGGCGATTTTAGGGAAGTATGAACCTAAATCCCGCAGTTCAAACCCAAGAAATGGTCAGATTCACCATGAAGTTCATGAAGGACATGAAGGGACAGAAGAATAGACGGCTCAGAAAATTGGCCCGCAACTTCACCCAAAAGGGGAAGACCCGTGGAGCCCGGGAACATGCCTCATTCATTCCTCTTCCTGATCTTCAAGTGCTTCATGGTAATTCAAGCTGCGGTTTATAGGTTGAAATGTGCGGAATGTGAGTAGTTGTGCGAATATCGCATTTATGGTTGACTATCGCACGTTGATTGAGTGAAACTTTGGGGGTGCAGATGGTGCACCGAAAGGTCAGTTCCCATGAAGACAGCGCTCCTTGTTTGTGCGGTAGGTTTGTTTGGTTGGAATGTCGCGCAAGCGGATCTTTCTGAACGAGATCAGGCGATGGCCCTTTCGAAAGCGGGGGACCAGAAGGGGGCGATTGCCGTCTTTGTGAAGATGGCGGCGGGGACGAAGAACGAGACGAATAAGTCGGAGTGCCTGCTCGAGGCGGCGCGCTGTGCGGTGAAGATGAAAGATTTTCCTGCTGCGACGGAGCTTGCGGGTCAGATTCCGTCGGTCCCGTATGCGACGTTCTGCACGATGGAGATCCTGCGAGGTAAGGCGCAGCGGGAGCAATTGGTGGCGGTGACCGAGAAGGAGGATTTCAGCGCGTGGCCTGAAAAGTTGATTTATCCGGCGCTGTTGATTCGCGGAGAGGCCTACCTGTCGCTTGGGCGAACCGCCGAAGCGGAGGCGGATTTTGCGGAGGCCGCAGAGCAAACAATGTCGCTGCAGCAGAAGGGAAGAGCCATGCTGTACCAGGCGGAGGTGATGGCCCGGCAGGGCAAGAGCCCTGAGGAACTCTTGGCATTTTATGGTCGCATCATGGAGTTGGTGCCCAAGGGTGGGGGAATCCTGCCGCGGGCACGTCTGGCCCGGGCCCGCCTGTTTGCCGGGGCAGGGCAGGAGAAACTCGCGATCGATGAAATTGTCGCGGTGGAGACGTTAGGCGGCAAGGAACCCTATTGGATCGCCGCGACGAACCTCGCCTACGGTGAAGTATTCGAGGCCGCTGGAAAGCCGTCGGATGCGGCGGGCCGTTATCAAAACGTCATCACTTTCGCCGATTCACCCGAAGAAATCAAAGTTCAGGCACAGGAGCGTCTCGAGAAATTGCAGGCATCTCAAAAAACCATCTCGAAATGAAAGCCATCCCCTTCATCGCAGTCATTCTTAGCTTTTGCTCGACAGCGATTGCGGTCACTCTTGTCGAAGACGGGA
>Ga0247834_1004175_pt1 | contig 18625 bp, 14 predicted proteins | sample LaCruzMarch2015__8_FD_187118 | JGI IMG/M metagenome (GOLD analysis project Ga0247834, IMG submission 187118) | Freshwater microbial communities from meromictic Lake La Cruz, Castile-La Mancha, Spain - LaCruzMarch2015_12m | ecosystem: Environmental > Aquatic > Freshwater > Lake | place: Spain...
AAACCAATTATCGAGTCCGAACACGACAGCGGTGGCATGGAGGAGGGGGATGAGACTGTATTCGACAGGGGAGAGCGGCCGTAGCCGATGATAGGCGACCAACGCCTCCGGCCAGCGATCCAACAGCGGGAGCCCCTCACGTCCGTCGGACGGCTTCCAACTCCCCATCAGCCGGGACAGATCGGTGGCGGGTGTATCGATCCCAGCCGCGTGCAGATCGATGATCGCGGTGACCTCGTCGCGGCACGCTTCCGCGAACAACACGTGGTCGCACCAGATATCGCGAACGACTGGCTGCACCATGCAGCGAGTGGGACGCAGGCCAGCCACCCATGACACAAAGTCTTCGCCGCCGCAGTCGGCGAAGATTGACACCGCTGAGTCGAAACGGCCGCTGAGTTCGCCCGTAAAGCCGTTCGGCAGCCGCTGGCCGGTGACCGTCGACAACGCCATGCGGCGGGCCCGCCACGGCATCGCGCGGAGCTGTTCAGCCTGCGTGATCCGGCGGCAGAGCCCGGGTGAGACATCCTCGCGGGGCGGGTGGCCGGTGAGCCGGGAGGCGGCGATGTGCAGCTGGGCCAGGGCGGTGGCGGCGGCCACCGTCTGCGGCACAGTGGGGCTCGGGACGGCCACCCCCGGCATGAAGCGGGCCAGTTCCCAGAGCGTGCCCGCGGCATCGGCCACGACCGTGTCGTTGTCGAGGGTGGGCATCACTTCGGGCACCTGTCGGATGCCCTCGGCGCGGAGGTGTTGCACGAGCCGCTGGACAAACCTGGCCTGGTCACAGGAGGCCCCGGCAGGAAAACTCTTGAGCACCAGTCGTCCGGCAGTGCCGGGCAGCTCCACCGCGTAGACCTGTGAGCCACTAAAACCGGACTGGGAGCCGGACTGGGAGCCGGCCGTGCCCAGTGCCGCGATACGTGTCGGCGGCAACGCACTCCAGCGCCGGCAGACTGATGCGAGTAGCGTTGGGGAGGGCATGCGACGGTCTCTTTCTGGTGATACGAACCAGCTTGCAATCGCTGACTTGGAATCACCAACTTGGAATCACCAACCTGGAATCACCAACCTGTACATGATTACCTGTAGATGATTGATGATTACCTGTAGATAATTATAGAACGCGGGGATTCAGACAGCCCGACATCACGCTCGGCCACCCAAAACAGACCCGCAGGCCTGAAGAGGGTCTCAATCAGGCCCGTAGCAGGCCGGCAGCAGGCCCGAAATTGGTCGGCGGCGATGGGCGATGCTAGTCTTGAGTATCTCCCGCCAGCGAAGGCTCCGGGAGACAAGTCCCCACAGCAAACAAGGGAGCGATGCTCGCGATGCACATCAAGCGGACAATGAGTCGGGTGATGGTGGTGGCTGGAAGCGTGTGCATGGCCGCGTGCCTCGGCGGCCTTGGTATGGCCGACGATGCCCCCGCGAAGGCCGACACGCCGAACCCGCCCGCGCCTGCCCCCGCGACCAAAGATGCCGCCGCTTCCAAGACCGATGCGAGTGCCGACACGAAGGCCGACAGCAAGAGCAACAAGCCCGCCTTCGCCGTGCTCCTCAAGGACGCGACCAGGGTCAATGGCGTCATTCCGCTCTGGCGGAAAGACGACAAGGTCTATGCGGAGCTCACTGACTCCCTGCTCGGCAAGGAGTTCTTCGTGCTGATCTCAATCGCACGGGGGATCGGCGACCGGTTCCTGCTCGGCGGCATGAGCCTCGGCTTTGGCGACGACTGGGTATGGCAGTTTCGCAAGGTCGACGACAATATCCAGATCGTGCGCAAGAACGTCCGGTTCTTCGCCGATAAGGGAAGCCCTGAGGAGAAGGCGGTCGACCTCGCCTACACCGACAGCGTGCTCTTCAGTCTGCCGATTGCGACGATCGGCCCCGCGGGTGGCCATGTCATCGACCTCGGGCAGGTCTTCCTCTCCGACCTGCCTCAGATCGCCAAGGAACTGCCCGGCTTTTCCTTCGCGCGGGATCGCTCTACCTGGTCCCGGGTCAAGGGGTTTCCAGACAACGTCGAACTCGAGGTGGCCGCCACCTACGGGTCGAGCGGCAGCCGGGACATCGACACCGTGCCCGACTCTCGGGGCGCCACGATCACCGTGCACTATTCGCTCAGCCTGCTCCCGCAGAATAGCTACCGGCCACGGCTGGCAGACGACCGGGTCGGCTACTTCGTGACGGCACTCAAAGACTTTTCGCAGAACGTTGATGAAGACCGGTTCGTCCGCTTCATCAACCGCTGGAACCTGGAGAAGGCCGACCCCACAGCCCCGGTCTCACCCCCGAAAAAACCGATCGTCTTCTGGATCGAGAAGACCGTCCCATTCAAGTACCGGCAGCCGATCCGAGAAGGCATCGAGGCATGGAACGGAGCCTTCGAGAAGGCGGGCTTTGCCACCGCGATCGAGGTCCGACAGCAGCCAGAGGTGACCGACTGGGATCCCGAAGACGTGAACTACAACACGTTCCGCTGGATCACCGCCGGCGCGAGCTTCGCGATGGGACCATCGCGGGTGAATCCGAGGACCGGACAGATCCTCGACGCTGACATTATTTTTGACGGTGATTTCCTGCGGTTTTGGCGGACGGAATACGAGACCTTCACCCCGCAGAGTGTAGCCCTGCTCACCGGTGGCACGGCCCGCGCGCATGCCCAGACGCACACCCAGGCCCATGCCTGTGGCCTCTGCTCCCTGCTTGGCGGCCACGCCCGTGAGACGGCACTGGCGGCGACGGCGTTGGCCACGACGGCCGAGGGTGGCCTGTCCGAGGCCAATAAGGAGAAACTCGTCGTGCAGGGGCTGACGCTCGTCGCGATGCACGAGGTCGGGCATACGCTGGGCCTGCGACACAACTTCAAGGGCAGCGCGTATAAGTCACTCGCCGACATCAACGATATCGCGAAGACCGCCGCATCGGGCGCGAGCACGAGCGTGATGGACTACATCCCGGTGAATGTCATGCCGAAGGGACAGACGCAGGGCGACTACTACACCGCGAAGCTCGGCCCCTACGACGCGTGGGCGATCGAGTATGGCTACAAGCCGATCGCAGCCGGCAGCCCCGAGGGCGAACTGCCGGAACTCGAGAAGATCGCCACCCGCAGCGGCGAGCCGGCGCTCGCCTACGCCACCGACGAGGAGACCGAGTTTGGTGATCCCGACCCGCTCTCCAACCGGTTCGACCTGGGGAACGACCCGCTGGAATTCGCGAAGAGCCGGGCCGAACTGGTGGCGCAGGTGATGCCCCTGATCGCCGACCGGATGACGGCCAAGGAGAAGGACGGGCGGTTCGGAGGCTATGAACGGGTGCGGCAGGCCTTCGGGGTGCTGCTGGCGGCCCATGGGCAGGCGATGTATACGGCCTCCCGGATGGTCGGCGGCCTGCATACGTCGCGGAGCCACAAGGGGGATGCCGATGCTCCCGCGCCGTTTCGCGTCGTCGAGCCGCAGAAGCAGCGGGAGGCACTCAGCCTGCTCGAGCAGCAGATGTTCAGCTCGCAGCCGTTCACGTTTTCGCCGGAGCTCTACAACCAGCTCGTGGCCACGAACTGGACGCACTGGGGCACCAATCCCCCGGACCGTGAAGACTATCCTGTTCACGACGCGATCCTGATGTGGCAGGCCCGCGTGCTCGGCAGACTGCTCAATCCGATCACCCTCGACCGGATCCGCGACTCGGAACTGAAGGTGCCAGCGGATCAGGACGCCTTCACCACCGCCGAACTGCTCGACCGGCTCACGAAGTCGATCATGGCGGAGGTCGATGCGACCCCGCCGGGTGACTACACCGTCCGAAAGCCGGCAGTGGGAAGCCTCCGGCGTGGCCTGCAGCGGCAATACATCTCCCGGCTCGCGTCGCTGGCCATCGCGCCCAGCGGTACATCCCCCGATGCGCAGGCGATCGCGGCGGCGCAACTGCGGTCGCTCGAGTCGAGGATTGGTACGCTCCTGGCGAAAAACGACGTCAAGCTCGACGACTATTCACGGGCACATCTGGGCGATCTTCAGGGGCGGATCCGGAAAGTGCTCGATGCCAGCCTTGAACTGACCGGCCCGTGAGGCCGAAAGCCCGGCCTCTCGAAAGGCGACGGGGGTGCGGCTGCTCTCTCTACGCCGTTCTTTCCACGCCCGTTTTCGCCACGCCCGTTCTCTCCACTTTGCCTGAGCCTGCTGGAGCCTCGTGATGCGTCTGATCGTTGCAGTGCTCAAGCCCTCCCATCTGGAGGCCGTGCGGCAGGCCCTGGCCGCCGTGCACGTCACCCGTCTGACGATCTGTGACGCGCAGGGCTATGGTGCGGTCTTCCCCTCGGGCTGCGACGCGGGCTACGATGCCGACCGTGTCGGGGTCGTGCAGCAGTCGGTGATGGAGATCGCGGTGAACGATGACTTTCTGGAACGCACCGTCGACACGATTCGGAGGGCGATGCGGATGGGCAACGCGGCACGTGGCGGTGGGGCGGACGATCTGCCGAGCCTCGACGAGCAGCTGTTCGTGCTGCCGATCCACGACGCCGTGCAGATCTACCGCGAAGTTCGCGGACCGGAGGCGGTATGACGGTATCGATCAATAGCCCGACGACACACGCGGAGAGGGGCGGCGACGGACCGCAGATCCTGCTCGTCTCGCCAGACCTGCTTTCCACCAGCCGCATTGCGGGGCTTGCGCGGGAGGCAGGGGGCCACATGGACACGCTCCGCAGCCTCGATGACCCGCTGCCTGGCGGCCCCTATGATCTGGTGCTGCTCGACCTGCAGGCGGTCAACGGAGACCCGGCCGTCTTGGTGACGCGGGTGCTATCCATTCTCGAGCCCCAGCGGGCGGGACCGAAAAAGGCTGTCCGGCTCGTGGCATTCGGGCCGCACGTGGCCAAGGAACGGCTCGATCAGGCGAAGGCCGCGGGCGCCGATGCGGCGGTGAGCCGTGGCGAACTCCTCGGCGGCTTTCCCGCCTTCATCAAGCGATGGTACGGCTGAGTCAGGCCTCGCCGGCCGGTTCTTCGAGCACCACTTCGTCGAATTCGGTGCCATCGACGTCGTGTCGGAGCAGCAGGTAGCCCGCGGTGGCGATCGCCCAGAAATAGCCCCACCCAAACGACGACAAGAGCCATTGCAGCCCTCGCATCCAGAAGGCGATGGCCTGCGCGCCCCACGGGGCCGCCTGCGCCGACGGTCCGGCGGCATTGATTCCCTCCATGGCCATCATGACCGTCGCGGTGCGGTCGTGCCCCATGCCAAAACTGGTGGCCCACATCGCGAGGGTGCCGGTGGCGTCGGCGAAGACGCCCGCGGCAGCCAGTGCCGGCAGGGCCACGAGCAGGGCGATCAGGCCGTAAAAGGCATAGTGCAGAGGTCGCTGGTAGAGATACGAAAACGACGTGGAGATGGCCTGAAAACTATCGCCGCGCTCCACTCCGACGGCCGCCACCATGAGCGGCCAGCCGGCCGCGAGGCCGATGGCGAGGATCGCCAGCACGACAGCGCCCAGCAACACCAGCGGCCAGACCGCTCCAGCCACCGCCAGCCCCCAGTCGGACCGCATCAGCAGACCAAGCAGGGCCCCGGGCACCGACAAGCTGACCATGCCCAGCAGCACGAATGCGACTGCGTTGAACGACGAGAGCCATTTCCGCGTGCCGTACCAGATCGCACCGAACAGCCCTGGAGCGTCTTCGCCGACGAGTTTGAGTGCCACGTGCCGGGTGATGGCGGTGCCGAAGATCGACCAGACGAGCACAAACCAGCCGATCCGCACGAGGGCACCGGTCATCTGGGCAAGGGTCGCCGAGGGACGAAATGGCACTGCCACGAGCCGGATCACGTCGGCAGCGGTGGAGGGCAGACGGTCGACCAGGCCCGCCAGTGCAGGCAGCACGTCCTGGCTTGGCGTCAGCAGGTGGCCACCTGCGCGGAGCATGGTGGAACCTGTGGGAACGATCGTGGAGCCTGGCGGAAGACTCGTGGAACTTGGCGGAAAACTCGTGGAACTTGGCGGAAGGACCAGGCCATCGGCCGCCGGTTGGTGACGTGTCGCGGCCCCGGCGATCAGATCGGCTGCGTGGTCGACGCCGGCCAGGTGCATGCGATCGGCAAGAGACCATCCGGCCCACGTTGCCAAGGATCCAAGTGCGGCCAGAAGGATCACGGTCGGGGCGAAAGCGCTGCCCGCGGCACGAAACAGCAGCCACCACGGGAGTGCTTCGCTCCACTGGATCTCGTGCACGATCCTGCCTGCCTGCGCGCCATTCTGCGCGACATTTTGGGCGGCTTCCTGCGCGACTTCTCGGGAAAGGCCCTGCTGGATTTGGGTCGGACTTGTGGTGTCGGACATGGTTTCATCCTCGTCATTCATGCAGATGGAGGCCTTGAATGCAGCATCGTGGATCGTCCACGAAACCGATCCTCCACGCGGGCTGTTTTCCTACGGGCCGGGAGTATACGCCGAAGCACCGCATTCGGCAGCGTGCCCGTTGGAATCCGTGAGACGGGGAATCCCATCGCTCACGCTCCGGGCTTGTATTCCCATACGATCCCCCGGCGTAAGCCGGGGGATCGGAAGCCACACGCAGCGTTGTACCAAACGTCACGCCGACACAATCGCTTACGCTCCGGGCTTGTATCCTACTCGTCGCTCTCTTCGTCGTCGGTCGACTGCTTGTCGTCCGGCACCGCATAGGCCTCGTCGAGCCAGCGACCAAGATCGATCAACCTACATCGGTCACTGCAGAAGGGGGCAGTCGGCGTGGAGTCGAGCCTGACGTCGGCATCGCACAACGGGCATCTGGGCATCGTTCACTCCGATCCCTTTGAACCGCCGCCACCAGAGTCCGATTTGCCAGAGTCCGATTTGCCCGAGTCGGGCTTCTTGTCCCCCTCGGGCTTCCCGCCGGAATCGGCGGCGGCACCCTTCTTGTACGACTCACTGCGGTAGTCGGTCTTGTAGAAGCCGGATCCCTTGAACACGATCGCCCCGCCGGCCCCGATCAGCCGTCGCAGCTTTTTTTTGCCGCATTCGGGACAGGTCTTCTTCACGCTGTCGGTCATGGACTGGAAGAGTTCAAAGGCGTGCCCGCAGCCGTCACAGACATAATCGTAGGTTGGCATGGGTTCACTCTCCCTTGGAAACAAAGACCTGAGCCGGTCGTACCACCCGATCGTGCAGCCGGTAGCCCTGGCTGGCGACCCCCACCACGATGCCCGGCGCTACCCCGGGCACGACCTGTTGCAGAATCGCCTCGTGGACATTGGGATCGAAAGGCTGTCCGTCAGTTTCGATCGTTCTGCAGCCATGCCCGTCGAGCACCTTCTCGAGTTGTTGGGCCGTCATCCGGAATCCCGACCGCAGGCTGTCGACGTCGGCTGTATTGTCGCTGGCCTCGATCGCCCGACGAACGGTGTCGAGCACCGGAAGAAGGTCCCGGAGCAGGTCGATCTCCCGGTAGCGGAGCGCATCCTCGTATTCCCGACGCGAACGCTTGCGAAAATTTTCGAGTTCCGCCTGGGCCCGAAGGACGCGATCCTCCGCGTCCCGCACCTGTTGGGCGAGGGCATGGCCGGCCGGCACCTGGCCGGCAACCGACTCGTCCCCCTCCGATCCGGCGAACCGCTCCTCTGACGTGTCATCGGAATCGTGATGATCGCCTCGCGTCATGACCTGTTCTCCTTCTTCGCCTTGGGTTTCTCGTCACGGGGTTTCTCGTCACGGGGCTTATCGGCCGGGCTGACGGTTTCTTTTGGCTGGAAATATTCAGCCAGCGTGCTGAAAAAGCTGGACCGTTTCGGGCTCACGGCCTTCTGTTCCTCGGCCGCCAGATCCCGCAACAGTTGTTCGGCTTTGGGGGAGAGCGTCTTTGGCACCTCGACGTGCACATGCACGTGAAGATCGCCGATGCCCCGGCCCCGCACCTCCGGCATGCCGAGCCCCTTGACCCGGATCACGGCGCCCGCAGCCGTGCCGCGGGCGATGGCCAGCGGTTTGGCCCCGTCGAGTGTCGGCACCTCCACCGTCGCCCCCAGGGCAGCCTGGCTGAACGTGATCGGCACCTCACAGTGCAGGTCGCGGCCCTCGCGGGAGAGAAACGGATGCTCCTCAATTTCGATCACGCAGTAACAGTCGCCCGGGGGCCCGCCGTGGGCTCCCGGCTCCCCTTCGCCCGCCAGTCGCACCCGCACGTCACGGTCGACCCCGGCTGGAATCGTCACCCGACGCTCGACATGTTCGATGGTCAGACCCTCGCCGCCACACTCGGGGCACTTCTCCCGGATAACGGTGCCCGCGCCACGGCAGGAAGGGCAGGTCGTCTGCAACCGAAAGACGCCCGCGGATTGAATCACCTGCCCGTGCCCCGCGCAATATTCGCACGGCTGCGGCTTCGTGCCCTTCTTCGCACCGCTGCCGTCGCAGGTGCTGCAGGGCTCGTGCCGGGAAAACTCGACCGTCTTCGCAGCCCCCCGGGCCGCCTCCAACAAGGAGAGCGAAACGCTCGAAAAAACATCGCGTCCCTGCCTGGCCCGATTGCCACGGCGGCCACCGCCAGCGGCCCCACCGAAGGCCCCACCTCCGAACAGGTCGCCGAAGGCGTCGAAGATATCGGACAGATCGTTGAACTCGTGCCGGCCACCCCCCTGAAGACCCGCATGGCCATACCGGTCATAGCGGGCCCGCAGTTCATCGTTCGACAGCACCTCGAAGGCACGGGCCGCCTCCTTGAAGCGGTCTGATGCCTCGGCGTTGCCGGGATTCTTATCGGGATGAAAGCGGATCGCCAGTTTGCGGTATGCGTCGGCGATCTCCGCACCACCGGCGCGGCGTTCCACCCCAAGCACTTCGTAGTAATCGCGCTCGTTGGCCATGTCGCGGCGGTCAAGACGTAAACGCGGACAGTGTCACCGCGTCAGCGTCGCCTTCCTTGTCAGAGGCGCTGGATGAAAGCCGCTGGATGAGAGCCACTGGGAAGTCCCTCAACGAGAGGCACTGGGGGCGGAGCGTTTCAGCGAACGCTGCCCTCAGCCCGATGTTTCTTGGCGTCATCCTTGTCAAGGTTTGTCACGAGCGCCTCGGTCGTCAGCATCAGACCGGCAATGCTGGCCGCATTGGTCAACGCCACCCGAACGACCTTCACCGGATCGATGATGCCCGCTTTGATCATGTCGACATACTCGCCCTTGTTGGCATCGTAGCCCATGTTGAGGTCCTTATCGGCCACCTCGTCAGCCACGACCGCACCGTCGATGCCACCATTCTCGGCAATCTGCCTGATGGGGGCCTCGAGCGAATGCAGCACGATGTCGATGCCGATCTTCTCATCCCCCTTGGCCTGCGACCGGGCCTTCTCCACCGCTTCGCGGCAACGCAGCAGGGCCACGCCACCACCGGGAACGATGCCCTCTTCGACTGCGGCCCGCGTGGCATGCAGGGCATCCTCGACGCGAGCCTTCTTCTGCTTCATCTCGGCTTCGGTTCCTGCGCCGACCGAAACGATGGCCACGCCACCGGTCAGCTTCGCCAGCCGCTCCTGCAACTTTTCCTTGTCGTACTCGCTTTCGGTGCCCTCAATCTGCGTGCGGAGTTGCTGTACCCGCGCCTTGACGTCGTCCTGCTTGCCGGCACCCTGCACGATCGTGGTCTCGTTCTTGTCGACCGTGATCTTCTTGGCCCGCCCCAGATGCGAGAGGTCGAGATTCTCGAGCTTGATGCCCAGATCCTCGGAGATCAGCGTGCCGCCCGTCAGGGTGGCGATGTCACCGAGCATGGCCTTGCGACGGTCGCCGAAGCCTGGAGCCTTCGAGGCGCAGATGTTGAGCACTCCACGGAGCTTGTTGACCACGAGCGCCGTCAGCGCGTCGCCATCGACATCCTCCGCGATGATCAGCAGCGGCTTGCCGGACTGGGCCACCTTCTCGAGAAGCGGCAGCAGGTCGCGGAGATTGGAAATCTTCTTCTCGTGGATGAGGATCAGGGCGTCGTCCAGTTGGCAGACCATCTCGGCCGGCTTGTTGATGAAGTACGGCGAGACAAATCCCTTGTCAAACTGCATGCCATCGACGAATCGCACGGTTGTCTCGGTGGTCTTGCCCTCTTCGACGGTGATGACGCCGTCCTTGCCGACACGCTGCAGGGCCTCCGCCAGCAACTCGCCGATCGAGTGATCGTTGTTGGCACTGATCGCCCCAACCTGCGCGATCTCCTGCGGCCGCTCCACCTTCCGCGCCATCTGCATAAGCCGCTCGACGGCCGCTGTCACCGCCTTGTCGATGCCGCGACGTACAGCCGTCGGATTGCTGCCGGCCGCGACGTTCCGCGTGCCCTCGCGGAAGATCGCCCGAGCGAGCACGGTGGCCGTGGTCGTGCCGTCACCGGCCAGGTCGGAGGTCTTCGTCGCCACTTCATTGACGAGTTTGGCGCCCATGTTTTCAAAGGGATCTTCCAGATCCACTTCCTTGCTCACCGTCACGCCGTCCTTGGTCACAGTGGGACCGCCGAACGACTTGTCGATGATTACGTTGCGGCCGGTCGGCCCCATCGTCACCGCCACGGCGCCGGCAAGTTTCTCGACGCCCTTGAGCAGCTTGGCGCGGGCATTGTCATCAAACAGCAGTTGCTTGGGCACGAGTCGATACTCCTGGAAAGTGGCTGACGGATGTCTGAAAAAGTGGGAAGGACCTGTCACATACTCTCTTGCTCACCGGTGGGACGGCGGGGCCGCACGACCGAGATACCGGCCTGATCAGCCAATCACCTTCGCGAGAATGTCGCTCTCGCGCAGGATCTTCACATCGTGGCCGTCGACCTCGATGTCACTGCCCGAATACTTACCGTAGATCACCTGGTCGCCGATCGCCACGGACAGCGGGGCACGCCCACCGGTCTCCAAAAGCTTGCCGGGGCCCATCGCCACAACGTGGCCACGCTGCGGCTTTTCCTTCGCGGAATCGGGCAGCACGATGCCGCCGGCGGTTCGCTCCTCCGCCTCAACGGGCTCCACCACCACGCGGTCTTCGAGCGGACGGATCTTGAGATTCTTGGCTGCCATGTGTCAGTCACTCCAAAACGGGGAAGAAGAACAAGAGTTAAAAACAGGAATCTGAAAAGCAGTTTACAAACGGGATACCGGTTTCAGCCGGGCGGAAATCGGCCGTTGATCACATCATGCCGCCCATGCCACCCATGCCCGGCATGCCGCCCATGCCCGGCATGCCACCGCCCATACCACCCCCCATGCCGTGATGGTCGTGGCCTTCGCCACCCCCATCTTCCTCGGCCTTCGGGATCTCGACGACCAGCGAGTCGGTCGTCAGCAGCAGGGCCGCCACGCTCGCCGCATTCTGCAGTGCGGTGCGTACCACCTTGGCCGGATCGATCACACCGGCACTCACAAGGTCACAATATTCACCCTTGTCGGCATCATAGCCGTCGTTTTTGCCCTTCATGTGCCGCACCCGGTTGACCACAACCGAACCGTCCGTGCCGGCATTGTTGGCAATGGCCTCGAGCGGATACCGCAACGCCTGCTTGACGATCGTTGCGCCCATCTTTTCGTCGGCGTCGAGTTCACCCTTCGCGATCAGGTTTTCGATCGACTTCTCGCTCCGCAACAGGGCCACACCACCGCCAGGAACCACGCCCTCGGCGAGTGCTGCCTGAACGGCGCTCTTGGCATCGTCGATGAGGGCCTTTCGCTCCTTCATCTCGGTCTCGGTCGCAGCTCCGACGTTGATCTGGGCCACACCGCCGGCAATCTTCGCGAGCCGCTCCTGAAGCTTTTCGCGATCGTAGTCGCTGGTCGTCGCTTCGATCTCAGCCCGGATCTGCTTGGCCCGACCGTCGATGGCATCCCGTGTGCCGGCACCGCTGACGATCGTCGTGTTCTCGGCCTCGATGATCACCTTCTTCGCCCGGCCCAGGTCGCTGAGCTTGACCGCATCGAGCGTAATCCCCAGATCTTTGTAGATCGCCTGGCCGCCCGTCAGCGCCGCCAGATCCCCCATGATCGCCTTCCGGCGATCGCCGTAGCCCGGTGCCTTGATCGCCACCGACTGCACGATGCCGCGGAGTTTATTGACCACGAGCGTCGCGAGCGCCTCCCCCTCGACATCTTCGGCGATCACTACGAGCGGCTTGCCCGCCTTGCTGATCGCCTCGAGCAAGGGCACGAGATTCTTGGCACTCGAGATCTTCTCTTCGAAGATCAGGATGTAGGGGTTTTCCATCTCGCAGACCTGCGATTCCGCGTCGGTCACGAAGTGGGGCGACAGGAAGCCGCGGTCGAACTGCATGCCTTCGACAACGTCGACGGATGTCTCGGCCTGCTTGCCCTCCTCAACGGTGATCACGCCGTCCTTGCCCACCTTGAGGAAGGCGTCGGAGAGCACATTGCCGACCGTCGGATCGTTGTTGCCTGCGATCGTGGCGATCTGCATCAGTTCCTTCTTGTTCTTCTCATTGATCGGCGTGGCCATTGCGAGGATCGCCTTCGACACGACCTCGACGGCACGGTGAATACCGCGAGCCAGCGCCATCGGGTCTGCCCCCGCGGCGATCATCTTCAGGCCCTCGCGAAAGATCGCCTCGGCGAGCACTGTCGCCGTGGTCGTGCCGTCTCCCGCCACGTCATTGGTCTTGCTGGCGGCTTCCTTCACCAACTGCGCACCGAGATTCTCGAACGGATCCTCGAGATCGATGTCCTCGGCAACGGTGACGCCGTCCTTGGTGACCTTCGGCGAGCCCCAGCCCTTGTCGAGAACGGCATTGCGGCCACGTGGGCCCAGCGTGCTCTTCACTGCTCTGGCCAGCTTCGAAACACCGGCGAGCAGCGGCTGACGGGCCTCATCGTCGAACACCATTTGTTTGGCCACAGGAAACTCCTCCAAAAATTGACGAGGTACTGAAAATAGACGAGGTACAGGAAGAAGACGTGTTGAATTGGCAGTCCCTGACGGGGCGACGTTCAGGGGAGCAACCGGCGTGCCAAAGTGTATAGGTTTCGGTGAGGGGCGATCGGTCCGGCTTTCTTTGCCGCACCAACCGGGGATGTTTTCAGTGCACTCTACGCCCGAGTCACTGTGTGCCGTTTTGGCAGGGAATGTGTTCTGGTCGCTTCATAGGGGGGCTGTCATGGCGCCCAATCGATCGTGCCCTCCAGCCCGCGGACAAAAGCTGCCAAGAGGTCGGCCGTGCGATCGGCGTCGTCGAGTGAGATCGTCTCCACCGCCGAATGCATGTAGCGATTGGGCACGCTGACGAGGCCTGTGGCTACACCGGCGCGGGTGGTCTGGAGGACATTGGCATCGGTCGGCGTCGCCCGGCCGCTGGCACCCATCTGGAACGGGATCTCGTGGGCCTTGGCGGCCGCAACGAGCCGGTCGACCACGTGCGGATTCATGTTGGGCCCCCGGTAGATAACCGGGCCCTTGCCGAGCCCCACGTCGCCTTCCGATTTCTTGTCGATCGTGGGGCAGTCGGTGGCATGGGTCACGTCGACCGCGATGGCGACATGTGGATCGACGCCGTAGCAGCTTGTCTGCGCCCCGCGGAGGCCGATCTCCTCCTGAACCGTCGACGCCACAAAAAGGCCGCAGGGCAGGGGGCCCTTCGCAACGGCCCTCCGAAAAGCCTCCAGAACCACCCACAGACCGACCTTGTCGTCCATCGCCACGCCGCAGGCGAGATTTCGCCGCAGCGGCTGAAACCTGAGTTCGAACGTCACCGGATCACCGATCCGAACCACGCTCTCGACTTCGGCCTTGTCGCCGGCGCCGATGTCGATCCAGAGGTCTTTCATCTTCGGCACAACCTTCCGCTCCTCCTCCGTGAGCAGGTGGATCGGCTTCCGGGACATCACGCCATGCACCGGTCCGGAAGCGGTCCAGATCACGACGCGGGCCCCGACGAGCTGGATCGGATCCCAGCCGCCGATCGGCTGCACCGAAAGAAAGCCATCGCAGTCGATGTATTGAACGATCAGACCGATCTGGTCGCAGTGGCCGGCCAGCATCATCCGCATGGGGGCGGTCGGGTTTTTGGCCCCAATCACGTTGCCGTGGGCATCGGTGACGACGGTGTCGGCGATGCCCGCCAGGTAGTCCCGCACGACCCGTTGGATCGGCTGCTCGTAGCCGGACGGGCTCGGGGTTTCGAGGAGACGCACGAGAAATTCACGGGCCGACGTTTCCAAGGCTTGAAGCTCCTTCACGGCGATGCATGGACAAGTTCAACGCTGCCGACCGTTGTACGCGATCCGCAAAAAACCTGACAGCAGCCCGGCGGAGAGGGCCTGCGTCGCACCGCTCCCCGCGGCGGAAGGTTTTGAAGCGGTCTGGTCGCTCCCGCGGATTCGTCCGGGAACCGCATGCCGTGCTTCCAGCCACAGGCCCATCTCATTACGATTCAGGGGCACTTCCTGCTGTCTTGGAGTCGATCCCGCCATGAGCGCACCAGTCCGCGTCGGAGTTGTCGGTTTGGGCACCGTCGGATCGGGTGTCGTCCGCCTGCTCGTCGAGTCGGCCGACCATATCACCCGGCATGCCGGCCGGCCGATCATCCTCGAAAAGGCGGTCGTCCACGATGTCACCAAGCCGCGGAATGTCACCGTGCCGAACGGACGGATCTCGGCCGACATCCGCGATATCTCCGAAGATCCCTCGATCTCCGTGGCGGTGCTGCTCGTCGGAGGCCTCGAGCCGGCCCGGTCGATGATGATCGAACTGCTCGAGCACGGCAAAGATGTCGTCACGGCCAACAAGGCGTTACTCGCCGAACACGGACCTGAACTCTTCGAGCTGGCACGGAAACGGGGCCGCTCGATCGCATTCGAGGCAGCCGTCGCCGGCGGCATCCCGATTGTCGCCGCGATCGGCGAGTGCCTGGCCGCCAATCGCATCGAGTCGATCCGCGGCATCCTCAACGGCACGAGCAACTTCATCCTGACGCGGATGGAGGAAGACGCCGCCGATTACGCAGACGTGCTCAAACTTGCCCAGGCCAAGGGCTTTGCCGAGGCCGATCCCTCCATGGATGTCGACGGCACCGACGCCACGCAGAAACTGGCGATCCTCGCCCACCTGGCATTCGGCGTCTGGGTGCCCTGGGCCGAGATTCCGCGGACCGGCATCGACGGTCTCGACCTCGACCTCCTGCGATATGCCGGCGAACTGGGCTACCGCATCCGGCTGGTGGCCGTGGCCAGCCGCAGCGACGGCCGGCTCGCGATGCGGGTGGCACCGGCGCTTGTGAAAATCGGCACGCCGCTGGCGGAAACGCGGGGCGCCTACAACGCCGTCAGCATCGTGGGCGACGCGGTCGGGCGGATGTTTTTCCACGGCCTGGGGGCCGGGCAGATGCCGACAGCCTCGGCTGTCGTGGCCGACATCATCGACACGGTGGTGGGCCGGGCGGCGATCACGTTTCGCACGACCGGCGTGCTTGAGGCCGAGACGCCCGCCGCCAAGATGAGCGACACCGAGGCCCATGAGCGGCATTTCCTGCGGATTCGCGTCAAGGATCAGCCGGGCGTGCTGGCGAAGATCACCGGCACGCTCGGCGAGCACGGGATCTCGATCGCATCGGTCATCCAGCACGACGTTTCAGGCTCCTCGGATGACGGCGTGCCGCTGGTGATCATGACCCACGCTTGCGGGTCGACCGCCGTGCAGAAAGCCGTCGCCGCGATCGACACGTCGGACGTCGTCCGGGGCAGGAGTGTCTGCCTGAGCGTGCTCGAGGAGTGATAGGCTGCCTCAAGCAGGAATCAGGCCAGAGCAAATCAGGCCAGAGTAAATTCGGCCAGTAGAAGCCAAGGAAAGAACCATGCCCAGAAAATATGTGATTGTGATTCCCGATGGTGCGGCCGACGCTGCCCAGGCTTCGCTCGGTGGGAAGACGCCTTTTCAGGCGGCCCGCACTCCCGCGATGGACGCACTCGCCGCCCGCGGCCGGGTGGGGCTCACGAACCACGTGCCCGACGGCCTCCCTCCCGGTTCGGAGGTGGCCTGCATGAGCCTGATCGGCTACGACCCGCTCGTCTATTTCACCGGCCGCGCGCCACTCGAGGCGGCCGCTCAGGGGATCACCCTCGGGCCCGACGACTGGGCTGTGCGTTGCAACCTCGTGACCGTCCGAACGAGCGCGACGGCCGGCAACGGTGGCGACGCCCTGATGGAAGACTTCACCGCCGGCCATATTTCTACGGAGGAGGGCACAGAACTCCTCGCCGCGGCTCAGCGTGGCCTGGCGGCCGATTTTCCAGAGCTTGCCGAAAGGTGGAACTTCAAGCCGGGCGTCAGCTACCGCAACCTGCTCATGTATCGTGGAACGGCCGGCACAGCCTCACCGCTGGGAGCCGACCTGCGGGCGACGCCGCCGCACGACCTGATGGATAAATCCGTCGCCGACTCCTTCCCACGCGGCACCGGCAGCCGATTGCTGACGGAGATCATGGCGAGGAGCAGCACCTGGTTCGCCGGCCATCCAGTCAACGCAGCGCGAATCGCGGCCGGCAAGCGGCCCGCGACGCATGTCTGGCTCTGGGGTGTGGGCCGCGGGCCGGCGATGGAGCCGTTTGTAAAGAAATATGGCACGAACGGCACGATGATCACCGCCGTGGATCTGCTGCGGGGGCTGGCGTCGCTGGCCGGCTGGAAGAGGCTCGAGGTGGCCGGCGCCACCGGCTATCTCGACACCGATTATGCGGCCAAGGGTCGGGCGGCGATCGCTGAATTGGCCACGGCCGATCTCGTCTGCGTGCATGTCGAGGCGCCGGACGAGGCGAGCCATCAGGGCGACGCGGTGGAAAAGGTGAAGGCGATCGAGGAGATCGACACGAAAATCGTGACGCCGATCGCAGAGTATCTGGCGGGTGTGGGCGACCACCGGATTTTGATCTGCCCCGACCACCCCACCTTCATTTCGACGAAGACGCATTCTCGTGGCCCCGTGCCGTTTGTGATGGCCGGCAGCGGCATAGCGCCGAACGGCCAGAAGACCTACGACGAGATCGCAGCTGCAGCGGGCGGGGCGTCGATCCTGCCGGGCTGGAAGCTGATGGGCGATTTTTTGCGAAGCGAGTGACCACACCAGCCGCGCCCCAATGGCGCAGGGAGAAAATGTCGATGGCCCTTGTGGTGCAGAAGTTCGGCGGGACGAGCGTGGCCGATCCCCAAAAGATCCTCGCGGCCGCCCAGAAGGCGATCGCCCGGCAGCAGGCGGGCCACCAGGTGGTGGTCGTGGTCAGCGCGATGGGTCATCAGACCGACGTGCTCGTCGACCTCGCCAAGCAGATCTCCGACCGGCCGAGCGCCCGCGAGATGGACATGCTCCTGTCGACTGGCGAGCAGGTGAGCGTGGCCCTGTTCGCCATGGCGATCCAGTCGCTGGGACACAAGGCCGTCAGCCTCACCGGCGCCCAGATCGGCATCCGGACCGATTCGACTCACACGAAGGCTCGCATCAGGTCGATCTCGACCGACCATGTCAAGAAACTGCTCGACGACGGAGCGATCGTGATCGCCGCCGGCTTCCAGGGCATCGACCAGAACGGCAACATCACGACGCTCGGCCGTGGCGGTTCCGACACGACCGCGGTGGCGTTGGCGGCTGTGCTCAACGCCGACCTGTGTGAGATCTACACCGACGTCGACGGCATCTACACGACCGACCCGCGGATGCTGCCGAAGGCCCGTCGCCTGGCGTCGATCAGCTACGACGAAATGCTCGAACTGGCCAGCCTCGGCGCGGGCGTGATGCACTCCCGTTCGATCGAGTTTGCCAAGAAGTTCGGAGTGAAGGTGCTCGTGCGATCGAGCTTCAAAGACATGCCCGGCACGGTGATCCTCGCCGCCGAGGAATCGACGCCCAGGCCCGCCAGCGGCGTGGCGCTTGCGAAGGACGAGGCGCGGATCACCCTGGAAAACGTTCCCGACCAGCCGGGGTCGAGCCACGCGCTTTTTTCGCAGCTCGCCGCCTCCGGGATTGCGGTCGACATGATCGTGCAGAACGTGGGGCAGGGGGGGCAGGCCGACATCTCCTTCACCGTGCCGGTCGACGACCTGCCCGAGTCGCTCGAACTCTCCAACCGGGTCGCAAAGCAGCTGGGCGCCACCGGCGTGTCGCATGATGCGGAGCTCGCCAAGGTCTCGGTGGTAGGCGTGGGCATGGCCAACGCCGAGGGCGTCGCCGGTCGGATGTTCACGGCGCTCTCCCGCGAGAGGATCAACGTCCGCATGATCACGACCAGCGAAATCAAGATCTCCGTGCTCGTCGACCGCAAGGATGGAGTTGCAGCCGTGCAGGCGGTGCACCATGCCTTTGGTCTCGAGGCCGAGACGGCCGCGGGCGACGCCGATGTCGCAGGATCGCATATGGTGAAGTCGAGCCCGCTCGACGTGGTCCGCCGGCTCGAGGGAATGGAGGACTTGGCGATCGAGGACTGCCAGCTCGACGCATCGCAGGCGCTCGTGACATTCACCGACCTGCCCGACACGCCGGGCGTGGCGGCGGACGTGTTCGAGGAGGTTGGCCGGGCGGGGCTGTTTGTCGACATGATCGTGCAGAGCCATCCCCGGGAGGGCCGGGCGGAGATATCGTTCACCGTCCCGGCAGAGAACCGCGACACGGCCATCGA
>Ga0247834_1004180_pt1 | contig 18605 bp, 17 predicted proteins | sample LaCruzMarch2015__8_FD_187118 | JGI IMG/M metagenome (GOLD analysis project Ga0247834, IMG submission 187118) | Freshwater microbial communities from meromictic Lake La Cruz, Castile-La Mancha, Spain - LaCruzMarch2015_12m | ecosystem: Environmental > Aquatic > Freshwater > Lake | place: Spain...
CGTAGAAGGCAATTCCGCCCATCTGCCTCTTACCCGTCGGCCGGAAGGTCCAGCCGAACGCCTCCTTTTGCACCGTGTACTTCGCGGTGGGCTCCATGGCCCCGAGGGCGCGCTCGTTCGGCGGGTTGGCCACATTCATCCAGGCATAAAAGACAAAGCCCGTAAACGCAAGCGCACCCAGCCCGACGACGACAGCGCCGCGATTAAGCCGTCTTCTTTGTGGGTCAGTCAGCATGCGTGAGTTCCGGAACGAGATATAATGATGGGACGCGGGTGTAGCTTAGTGGTAAAGTTCCAGCCTTCCAAGCTGGCCATGCGGGTTCGATTCCCGCCACCCGCTCCAAGCTTTCCGTCCTGCGGGCGTAGCTCAGCGGTAGAGTGTTTGCTTCCCAAGCAAAATGTCGCGAGTTCGAATCTCGTCGCCCGCTCCCGTTCCCCTCGCCATATTTGCGGCTTATATCGCATGCTTCTTGGGGTTGGAACAAATTCCTGCAGGTTTCGCCGCATAGTAAAGTATGCGTCCCGTGGATTGTTCCGTTCTCCTTGTGGAGGACGACGCAGATACCGAGCAACTGATATTGCGGGCCCTCCGGCGCGCAGGCGTCTCGGAGATCCTGGTGGCGCGCGACGGACAAGAAGCGCTGGACACCCTTGCTGCCGTGCGACGCCAACCCCACCTGATGTTGCTGGACGCAAAGCTGCCAACCCTGGATGGATATGAGGTGCTTCGCCGCCTCCGCATGCTACCAAGCGAAGAGGCCCTAAGCATCGTGGTTTTCAGCAGCGAAGACTCCCCCGCCGCCGTCACACGCGCCTTGTCGCTGGGCGCCACCGAATATGCGGTGAAACCGACGAGCTTTGAGGACCTGACCATGACCATTGAGCAGATGGTTCACCGGTACGCGCCGATGGCCGCTTAGGCCATTGCCGCTGTCGCCAGCAGATCGCCAAGAATAGTTCGCACCTCGGCCGTATGGGCGTGCGGGTCTGGCTCGCTGGCCCCGTGGATGGCTTCTTTCGCCGCCGCAAGACTGTCCGATGCGCTTGCCGAGAATTTGGCCGTTAGCTTGAATCCGTTCGCGATAAGGAACCCTTTCGTTGCCAGCAGAGCTACTTCTGCGTTGTGGGTGGCTAGGGGCGCCTTTTTCGTAAATCCCCATAGCAGACGCGCGGCTTGGTCCTGAACGCTTCGGCTGTCCCCGTAGGCGTACTGGTAGAACGTCGCTTCCTCAAGATCGGCGAACCGGTAGGCGTCGTTTGTGCCTCCGAGTTGGAGGTGGATCCAGAGGATGTCTTGGACGGTTAGGTATCGCATGCTTCCAACATTATGACGTTGCGAAACGAAAGAAGCCCCGCAAGTTACCCTGCGGGGCTTTTTAGCCTTGAAAGCTTAATAGAAACGCGTTCAGATCCGACCTGGAAATGTCGAACCGATTGTGTCGGCTCGAGTTCTTTTCCTTTAAGGAGGTGATCCACCCACACCTTCCGGTACGGGTACCTTGTTACGACTTAGTCCCTCTTACCCCCCTCACCTTCGGCCGCTCCTTCCTTGCGGTTAGGCCACGGACTTCGGGTGAAGACAATTCAAGTGACTTGACGGGCGGTGTGTACAAGACCCGGGAACGTATTCAACGCAGTATAGCTGACCTGCGTTTACTAGCGATTCCACCTTCATGTAGTCGAGTTGCAGACTACAATCTGAACTGAGGGCGTATTTTTGGGATTTGCTCCACCTCGCGGTATTGCTGCCCTTTGTTTCGCCCATTGTAGCATGTGTGTAGCCCCAGGTGTAACTGCCATGCTGACTTGACGTCATCCACACCTTCCTCCGGCTTACACCGGCGGTCTCCTGTGAGTGCCCGACTTTCTCGCTGGTAACACAGGACGTGGGTTGCGCTCGTTGGCGGACTTAACCGTACACCTCACGGCACGAGCTGACGACAGCCATGCAACAAGTGTCTGCCGGCCCTTTGGGGGAAGCCTACTTTCATAGGATGTCCGACGATGTCAAACCTGGGTAAGGTTCTTCGGTTATTATCGAATTAAACCACATGCTCCACCGCTTGTGCGGGTCCCCGTCAATTCATTTGAGTTTCAACCTTGCGGCCGTACTCCCCAGGCGGGATACTTAATGCGTTAGCTGCGGCACAGAAGGGGTCGATACCTCCTACGCCTAGTATCCATAGTTTAGGGCGTGGACTACCAGGGTATCTAATCCTGTTTGCTACCCACGCTTTCGCGCCTCAGCGTCAGGAAACGACCAGTGAGCTGCCTTCGCCATCGGTGTTCCTCCTGATATCAACACATTTCACCGTTACACCAGGAATTCCACTCACCTCTTCGTCCCTCTAGTCTGCCAGTATGTAAAGCCGTTTCCGCGTTGAGCGCTGGAGATTTCACTTCACACTTAACATACCGCCTACGCGCTCTTTACGCCCAGTAAATCCGGACAACGCTTGCACCCTACGTCTTACCGCGGCTGCTGGCACGTAGTTAGCCGGTGCTTATTCTCACGGTACCGTCCTAAGTCTTTCCGTGAAAAAGGACTTTACAGACCTAGATCCTTCATCGTCCACGCGACGTCGCTGCGTCAGGGTTTCCCCCATTGCGCAAGATTCCCAACTGCTGCCACCCGTAGGTGTGTGGGCCGTGTCTCAGTCCCACTCGGGGGGATCATCCTCTCAGACCCCCTACCCGTCGTCGCCTTGGTGAGCCTTTACCTCACCAACTAGCTGATAGGCCATGAACCCCTCCTAGAGCGAAAAACCTTTAGTTGGCTCTCGATGCCGAGAACCAGCCGTATCCGGTATTGCCCAGCCTTTCGGCTGTATATCCCAGGCTCTAGGGTAGGTTGTTCATGTATTACTCCGCCGTTCGCCACTAGGTCCGAAGACCTCGTTCGACTTGCATGTTTTAGGCACGTCGCCAGCGTTCGTCCTGAGCCATGATCAAACTCTCCGAAAAAGAGTTGACCCAATATCAATCCGAAGATCGACTTGGTTGACTTACTTTGCTGATGTTTCCCTTGCGGGAACCTCCCCTCACCGAGTCAAGCTCGCAGAGTTCTGGCCATCGATTTTTTGAATCGGGGTTGATGCTTTAACACTTCAACCGTACTTGTTTCTGAACGCGTCTCTATTAAACTTTCAAAGTTCTTTCTTTTTTGTCACCGCTCTTCGCGGCAACGAGAGATATTGAAGCATTCCTGGAGGCCAATTGTCAAGGGCAGTTTAAGGAATTCTCGAAAAAAGCTGAATCCTTTGCTTTCTCGGTCCATCCGGACTGCAGAAACCGCCCTTCGCTAGGTTCAAAATCGGCGTTGTGGGGCGGTTTACGGGCCCAGAGATAATCTGGGCAAAAGTTACAGGGGCGAACGGTCTAGGAGGGCACAGCGGCCCGCCTAGACCACTTTGGCGTTATTTGTCGCCGGATTCGTCGCGCTGAAGGACGGTTCCGCCCTTAGCCGCTTCGTCGGAATTCATATCCGGGAGCTTCTTCGAGGCAGGGTCAACCTTCTGTGGGCCGGAGTCGCAGCCGACAACGAGGAGAAGGCCGATGAGGATGAGGCCGATCTGGAGTTTTTTCATGGTGTTAAACGAAACGTGCGGGCAGATCCAGAAGGATCCGCCCGCACGAGAGGGTTTGGGCCGAAGCGCGCTTATCGGGTGAAGTAGCAGGCAGCGGTCGGGGTGGCAGGGCACGGAGTGGTGATGTTCTGAACGATCCACTGTGCGTACTCGCCACATCGGATGTCGCCCGGCTCAGGCGTCGTGTTCAGCTGCGAGGTCGTACCGTCCTCGTTCGGAATGGTTGCATCCGGATCGGAGCAGTAAGCCGTTCGTCCGAGACCAGCGGTGTCGGCAACCACGATGTATCGGTTGTTGAAAGCACCCGGAAGGATGCCGCCCTTAACCTTGATCGCCTTGGCGTGGCCGTCAGCGAAAGCGTAGTTGAACGATCCGCCGTAGCGAAGTCCTTCGTTGGTCAGACCGTTGTAGGTGTCGGCAGAAAAGCCGATTCCGATCGTTGCACGCGGCGTGTCGTACGTGTCGCCGAAGGCGAACGTGCCGGCCGGCTCGCTGATGCTCGTCATCGACTTACCAGCGTTGATGTTGCCGTTGCCGCCGGTCGGTCGGACGTAAACGACCTGCTTCTCAAGCAGTCCGCCGCCGCGCCAGCCGAACGGGCCCCAGTTGTAGCCGTAAGCCGAAAGCTTCTTGGCTCCGAAGACGCCGCCTCGGACGCTGTGGTTGTCGGCGTCGTTTCGCTCGTCCGAGTAGATGAGGTCGATCGACTTGAAGTAGGGGAACAAGGAGTACCACCACTCGGTCGAGCAACCCTCGATGACCTTGGCTGCCGGGTTGCAGACCGTCGGGTTGTTCGTGCCGAAGATCGGCGGGGTTACGTCTTCGTTGTCGCCGACGTAGATCTGGAGGCTGGTGCCGAGCTGCTTCACGTTGGAAAGCGACTTGACCTTCTTGGCTGCAAGCTTAGCTTGAGCGAAAACGGGGAAAAGGATAGCGGCCAGAATGGCGATGATGGCGATAACCACCAACAACTCGATAAGGGTAAAGGCTTTCTTCATTGGAATTCGAACTCCGAGCGAGACTTTACGCAGGCTCTGTTAAGGTGCGGTTAAGGTTCCCTATTTCGTGAAAATTCGTTCGTTTGGCCTACGGTGTATTACCACAAGGCTATCGTTGGAATCTACGGGCGATGTGGTCTGCCTAAAAAATTCAGACCAACCTCGCGGCTGCATTGCCAGCTAGTAGATTGGAAGGAGCTAGATTAGGAATCTGTCATGTGGCGCATTTTGCTTAGTTTCGTCTTCCATCTTTCTCTGCTGGCTCTTTGCGCCGTTGCCCCCGCGCAGACGATTTCGCACATTCGCATGTCTCCGATGGATGTCCCGCCCGGTGGCTCTTCGCTGGTTTACGTAACTCTGACCGAGACCGCAAAAGAAGACGTCTTGATTCGGATCGCCGGCCCGCTCTACGGCAGCATCTGCCCTAACAAGTTAACTGTTCAGAAGGGAAGGAAGGTAGCCGCATTCACGATCCGGACGGAAGCTGGCAGGTTCACGGGAGGAAATTATCTTTTCACGGCCCCGGGTAACGCAATCAACAAAATCTTGCGCCTTGAAGAGCGGTATGACTCCGTTCGCACTTCCCTAGAACGCGTGTCAGCTGGTCCCGCCTACCAAGCTGGAAACGCGCCTTCGGATGAACCCGAAGACCAGCCGGCCGGTGATCGACGCACCGCCTCGTCTGACGGACAAAGAGCGGTTTTCTCCAGCCGAGCATCGAATTTTGCACCTGGGGACACAAACCGGAAGTGGGATATCTTCCTTCGTGACGCCATCTTGGGTCGAACCATCCGGCTCTCGAACGGATTGAACGGCAAGCCAGCAAACGGCAGAAGCTTCCACCCCAGCATTTCCGCCGACGGAGCCTATGCGGTCTTTGTTAGCGAGGCCACGAACCTGGTTCCAAATGACACGAACTCTGCCGCAGACGTTTTTTTGGTGCGAATCGCGGATTTTGCCACGACGCGGGTCTCGGTAACGCCATTCGGTTTGGAGGGCAACGATGACAGCGGGCAGCCCTCGATCAACGCCGACGGGTCCTTTGTCGCCTTCGCCAGCTATGCATCGAACCTAGTTCTCGATGATACGAACGGCTTCGCTGACGTCTTTGTCTGGAGCCGCACCGGCGGCACCATCGCCCGGGCTAGTCTCTCGCGAACCGGGACTAACGCCAACGGCGACTCCTACGCGCCTTCAATTGGTCGAGACGGAACAAAGGTCTCGTTCACGAGCACGGCGACCAATCTCACCGTCAACGACCTCAACGAGCTTCCCGACATCTTCCTCCGGGATCGAACGCTGAAAACGAACACCCTCGTCTCGGTCGACGAAAAGGGTTTATCGCTTAAGTTGGAGTGCACAACCTCCGCCCTCGCGGACAACGGAAACCGAATCGCTTTCTCTGCCTGGGAGCCTGGAACGAGATACCCGTTTAGAGGAAATCGAGTTCGAGTGTATGACAAATCCACCCGCAAAACGCGAGCGCTCACGCCGGATCACGACGAATTCGCTTACGCCAGTTTTGCGCTCAGCGAGTCCGGACGCTACCTCTCCGTCCTAGAAGTTAGGACTCGGAACGACCAAGTCCCCGCCTGGGCGTCCCATGGGCAGACCCGATCCTTCGACCTGCATTGGTCAGGTGTCGCCGGCCTGCCGTTCGACTCGACCCCTCGCGAACTCGGGACGTGGAACTTCTTCGCTCCGCTTCAATTTGCTCCTAGCATCAGCGCCAACGGGGATTGGATGGTTTTGTCCGCACTGGCGTCATACGACGCGCAAGACGCCAATAACGCGGCCGACGTGTTCGTTCTGAAGGCGGTCTACCCGGTAGGAAGCTTTGACTTTCCTCGATTGCCGCTGCTCAAGGGAGAGTCTTCGGAAGGGCGCGTAGTGCTGAATCAGCCGGCACCTCCGGGCGGGACTTCCGTGAAGTTGAAGGCCTACGGGTGGGTCGGAGGGGACCGAACCGTCGTCGTTCCGGAAGGGCAGATCGTGAGTTCGCCGGTGCCATTTACCGTTCTGGATCAGCGGAATGTCGACCTTATCGTGACAGCCATCACCGACGGGCGCGAGCGTGATACCTACGGGTGGGTTGATCCGTTTCTAGCGTACTCCGACAAGAAGGAGTACCCGAAAGGCACGAAATACGTTCGGGTTTGGGTCGAGTTGCGCACGGACTCTACTATCGATCGTACGTTCACAACACAGTACTACGCCCCGTTTTTAACGACTATAACGGGACCGTCTCGCGTGGTCGTGAAAGCTGGTCAGCGAAAAGCAAGTTTCGTGGTTACTCTCACTGGGGAGTCCTACGACTCCTTCCGGGTTCTGCTGTATGACAGTATTCAGGAGTCAATGGGGGTTCTCTTTAAAGTCATTAAATAATAGAAACCCTTCTTCTGGCAAGGCCCTGGCGGTGACGTGAGCTTCAGTCCTTGACCGAGCACGCCGATCTCCGAAACGCCCCATGCCGGACCCAACGTGCCAAACTGGTAACCACCCGTGCGACTGGTTTTCACCGTTACCCTGTTCGTTAGCTCGTTCCTGCTATTTCTCATCCAGCCGCTGGCGGGCAAGCTTGTTCTGCCGACGTTTGGCGGGGCACCGGCGGTATGGAGCGCGTCGCTCGTCTTCTTTCAAGCCACGCTTTTGGCGGGTTACGCTTACGCGCACTTCAGCTCGAAGTACTTGGGCCACCGGCAGTGGTTTCTTCACCTGCCGCTGATGGCGACCGCCTTTTTGGTGCTTCCCTTCGGGTTGCAGAACGTCGCGTTTAAGGGAATCCAAGAGCAAGCGGCGGGGGGCTCATCAAACCCCAGCTTGCTCGTCGTGATGGCCCTCGCCGCCCTGGTCGGGCTTCCCTTCTTCGTCGTTTCGGCCGGCGCGCCGTTGCTTCAGCGCTGGTTTGGCAACACGAACGATCCGGCGGCGAAGGACCCCTATTTTCTTTACGGTGCCAGCAACGTCGGCTCCATGCTCGCTTTGTTCGCCTACCCAGCCTACGTCGAAAGCCAGTTTCGGCTAGCCGGTCAGGCCCAAATCTGGACGGCCGGGTTTGGCCTGCTCTTCGTCGGTATGGCGATTTGCGGATTTTTAGCCGCGCGCGGCGGCACCAGAACGGACGTTGCCGCCCCCAAGCCAACCGAGGAAAGCGAGCCGACCTGGACGACGCGGCTACTTTGGCTGGCTTGTTCGGCCGTCCCGACGAGCTTCCTCATGGGCGTGACGAGCTACGTTTCCACCAACATAGCCCCGGTTCCGCTTCTTTGGGTAGTTCCGCTCGCCATCTACCTCATCACGTTTTTGCTGGCTTTCACCAACAAGCCGCTGCTCAACACGGCGCTCCTCTCGCGAATCGTGCCGATTGCGCTGATCGCCTTGGTTTTGGTGACCGTGTTGGAGGAGGCGCGTCCCGAGATCGCCGCCGTTCACCTCGTGGTGTTCTTCCTGGCGGCGTGGATGTGCCATGCCCGGCTGTATGACCTTCGGCCCGGAGCAAGCCGCCTCACCGAGTTCTATCTGTATGTGAGCCTGGGCGGCGTACTTGGCGGCATCTTCAACGGCCTACTCGCCCCGACGATCTTCAACACGTTCGCCGAATACCCGATCGCCATCGCCGCCGTCGCCTTCCTTAAGATGCCCTACAAGAAGGACTACCGGGGGAATTGGATCGACATCGCCTACGGCGTTGGGGTTTATGCCGCCACGGCCGGGCTGGTGTTGTTCGCCAAGCTAGGCCTCGGGTATTCCGCCGGACCTGCGACCACCGCCATCGCGCTTGGCCTCCCATGTGTCCTCTGCGCACTTGCCTCCGACCGACCGCTGCGGTTCGGGCTTGCCATCGCCGGCGTCTTCCTGGGGACCTCGATCAGCGGTTTCAATTTGGTCGGCAAGCTGCTGGTAACCAAGCGCAGTTTCTTCGGTCTGCATCGGGTCGCGCGTCTTGTCCACGGCAACACCCTGCACGGCATGCAAGATCGCCAGAACCCGCTCCGCCCGCTGACCTATTACTACAGCACCGGACCGATCGGCCAAGTGTTCTCCTACTTCACGGGGCCCTCAATGAAGCGGAACGTTGCCCTGGTCGGTCTTGGCGTCGGGTCGCTGGCGGCTTACGGAGAGAAGAGCCAACGCATGACGTTCTTTGAGATCGACCCGGAGATTGAGCAGATCGCCCGGGATCCGAAGTATTTCACGTTCCTGAGAGACTCCAAGGCGAAGATCGATGTCGTGCTCGGAGACGCTCGCCTCACGCTTACGAAGCAACCGGCCGGCTCCTTTGGGCTGATCGTGCTGGATGCGTTTAGCTCCGATGCGATCCCGGTTCACCTTCTCACGAAAGAGGCCATGGAGATGTATATGAGCAAGCTGGAGCCCGGCGGCATCCTTGCCTACCACATCTCCAACCGATATTTGACGCTGGAGCCGGTCGTGGCAAACCAGGCCAAGGAGCTGGGCTTGGTGGCCTGGTCGCAAGAAGACGGACCATCGACGGATGAAAAGGCCTTGGGCAAGACGGCCAGCAGCTGGATGGTTATCGCCCGGAAACGGAGTGACCTTGCCCCGCTCGTGAGCAAGATCAACTACTGGTCGGATGCGACGCCGTCCCCCGCAATCCGCGCCTGGACGGACGACTACTCGAACGTTCTGAGCGTGTTCGAGATGAACAAGTAGGCTGAGTCAGCAGATTTTCAGTGATATACTATTTTTCAGCACGTGCTGAAAAAGTCCGCTCTGTCGATATCTGGATCGGAGTTGCAGCTCCGAGCTCAGGAAGCGATCCGATACCTGGTTGCCAATGTCCCAGATTCCAGGTTGGAAATGATTGCGACCCAGGGTAGCGGAACGTGGGACTTTGAAGCGCGTCTGGCCATAGGCTCGAGCGCAAAGCGGCTTTTGTGCGAAGCCAAGAGCCGAGCCTGGCCCAATGAGCTGCATGCGGTAGCCCACCGACTTCAGGCCGCCGTCCGACAAAACCTTCCGGACCGTTGCGTCCCCGTCTTCATTGCCCCGTATCTTTCGCCACAGGCCATCGAATTTTGCTCCGAGCACGGCCTTTCTTGGACAGACCTAGCCGGCAACGGCGAACTGAAGATTGAGGGCGCCTACGTTCGAGTGATTGGGAAAACAAACTCCTTCAAAACAAGCCGGGGAACCACGTCGCTCTATAGTCCAAAGTCAGCCCGGATCGTCCACGCCCTACTTTTGGAACCCAAGCGAAAGTGGAAAACCGACGAGCTCGCGCATGCGTCGGGCGCAAGTTTGGGGCAGGTTTCCAGCGTAAAGGCAGCCCTACAGGCAATGAACTGGATTGAGGCTGGATACGGCAGTACGTCCCTTACTGAGCCCAGAAAGCTGCTGGACGACTGGGCACTTCATTACAGGCCCGGGCGCCAGACGGTTCGCTTCTTTACTCTTGACACGCCGTCGAAACTCGAGGCGAGTGTTGCCGACACCATTCCGGTTTACGCCTTCACCGAGTTCTCCGCCGCTGAGCGTTACGCCCCGTACACCCGGCATCAACGGGTTGCGTTTTACGTGCCAACTTGGACGGAGGCGGACGCCGCCGCGGTGAGGTTGAAGGGCGGAGACGGCGCAGCCAACGTCACCGTTTACGTAGCCGGAGAGGCCCTGGATTTTGTTGAGGAGGTTGGCGGCACCCGTTGCGTTTCTCCAATCCTTACCTATCTCGACCTCAAGCAGCTTTCCGGGCGGGGCCAAGATGCCGCCGACCATCTCCTCGAAACGGTGATTCATCCGAGGTGGGGGTGAGCCGGGAGGATGCGACTCCGGGACTGATCGCAGCGGCACGGACGGTCCTTGGGGAAATCGCGGAGGTGCTGCAAAACTATCCCAGAGCCGTCATCGTTGGAGGCTCGGTTCCCTACCTCATCATTCCACAAGAGATGGAGCCGCACGAGGGCACCGTTGATATCGATATCGTCCTTGATCTTGATCAACCGGCTGCAGACGATGTCTATTCGCTCCATGAGATTCTAGAAAGGCGCTTGTTTCAACAAGACCCAAAAAAGCCCTTCCGGTACGCAAAGGGAGTTCAGGTCGGGGCCGAACATTACCAAGTGGTCGTCGAACTCATGGCGGGAGGTGATCCACCTCCGAACGGACTGCGGCGCATCGAGGCCGAGGACGTTTTTGTAACAGTCATCAAGGGCCTTGAAGTGGCCCTCGACGCCCCGGTCGAAGTGCAATTCCGAGATGAGCCAACCCGTCGCGTTTCAGTTGCGTCACTCGCCGCGTTTTTCGCGATGAAAGCCGTGGCCTTGGATCGACGGGAGGAGCGGAAAAAGGCAAAAGATGCCTATGACATTGTTTACTGCCTCCGAAATTATCCGGGCGGAGTCGAAGCGGTGGCGCAGGAATTTTGCGACGCAATCACGAACCCGTTCGTGGCTTCCGGGATCGAGCTCCTCAGGCGGCTCTTCGCCTCGACGGAGGCCGTCGGACCGGTTGCCTATGGGCGTCAGGCGGATGATGCGGAAACCTCCACTTTGATGGCACGTGAAGCCTTCGAACGGGTTGATGAATTCCTCAGGAACCTCGATCGAAGGCTGTGATCGCCGCGGATGTGGTCAGCACTTTTTCACGAGGATGATTTTGGTCTTGTTGGCCGACTGGATGCTGAATCTGGGCTTTCGCAGGTACGGATTCGTTTCCAGGTCCGTCTGCACCCGTTCGCTCGTGACCAACTGCGAAAACGCCTCGCCCGGCGGAAACGACGGACGCCCTACCCGGCTGTGGCATAATGATAGAGTTGTTAACCGTGCGCGGCTCAAACCAGAAATGGAGAACCGGTAGCGCGAGAGAAAAGAAGAAACTATGATTGAAGATAAGAACCTACAGGCTGCGGCAGGCATGTCGCGCGTCGATAAAGACGCTCCAGAGCCTGGGCAACGCGGAAAAGGCAAGCGACGCCGAAAAACCAGTTACCTGACCCTGAACAAAATCGACCGAGTGGACTACAAAGAGGTCAACATCCTCAAGCGGTTCATCAACCCGGATAACGGCAAGATGCTCCCCAGCCGCCAGACCGGAAACACGGCCAGCCAGCAGCGAATGATCGCCGAGTCGATCCGACGCGCGCGAGAAATGGCCCTCCTGCCGTTCGTGGTCACCGAAATGACGACCGAGCGACGCGAGTACGGCATGCGCCGCGAGCGAACCCGACGCTACGACGATGGCGGCGGCAACGACCGCAACAGCGATCGAAACAACTCGCGCAACGAAGACTGAATCCAAAAAGCCCCGGCCCGAAATGCCCGGGGCTTTTTTTATACGATGCCGGTGCGAAGCAGGTCCTTCAGCACCAGCAACCCGACCAACCGGCCGTCGGGCGAAACCACCGGAATCTCGCCGATTTTCTTCGGATGGTTTTGAAAAACCTCAAACGCGTCCGTCGCCAGCAGTTCGGGCCCAATGGAAGTGAATAAGCGGTTCATGAGATCGGCCGCGGTTCCCGCAAGCGGGTCACTTCCCCGAAGTAAATGCCGCCGGAGGTCACCCTCGGTAATCAACCCGACGCACTGGCCGCCTTCCTCCACACAAGCCGCGCCGACACCGTCCGTCGTCATCGCCCGAATCACCGCCGTCACCGTCGCATCCGGCTGAACCACGGCAATCTCATCTCGCGGACGCATCGTGTCTTGCACCCGCAGTAACAGCCGCTTGCCCAGCGTGCCACTCGGGTGGAACCGGGCGAAGTCGTCCGGCCCAAAGCCGCGCGTCTCCATAACCGCGACCGCCAATGCATCGCTCAGCGCCAACATCGCCGTCGTGCTCGTTGTCGGGGCAAGGTTGTTTGGGCAAGCTTCGGCCGTGACGCCGGTGGCCAAAACCAGATCCACTAACCTTCCCGCCGAACTGGAAGCCCGTCCCGTGATCAAGATCGTCTTCGCTCCCAGCCCGCGCACCACCGGAATCAGCCGAACGATTTCGTCGGTCTCGCCGCTGTGCGTGTAAAAGATCACAACGTCGGCCGCCGTCACGCCCCCAAGGTCGCCGTGGAACGCCTCCGCTGCATGTATAAAAGCCGACGGGGTGCCGGTGCTGCTGAACGTACCGGCCGTTTTGCGGGCAATGTGACCCGACTTGCCAATCCCGCAGGTAAGAACGCGCCCTTGGCAGGAGAGTATCAGCTCAACCGCCGCGACGACGGACCCATCGAGCGTCTCGGAAAGCAGAACGAGCGCGGCGGCCTCTTGCCGCAAAACGCGCTGGGCGATGGAGAGAGCTTCGGTCGTCATCCCAATATTGTCTTGCCAAACAGCGAGGCGATCCATTCCACCGCGACTTTGGCCGTCTCGTTGTTACGGTCGAAAAGCGGATTGGTCTCGACCACATCCAAGCCAACCATCTTCACCTCGGAGGCTTGCAGCTGCTCGTGAAGCAACTCGGCCAGCAGGTGACCCTCACGATACGTTAGGCCACCGCGCACCGCGGTCCCGGTTCCCGGTGCAAGAATCGGGTCCAAAACGTCCACATCGAAAGAGACCCAAAGCCCCTTCGCGCCGCTGGCTTCCACCCATTGGATGAGGCGGGAAATGCTCTGCTCGACGCCGACGCGGTCAATCTCGTGCATGGTCACGGCACTCGCGCGTACACGCTTCTGTTCGGCCGGGTCCAAATCTCGCAGCCCATACCAGCAGGTGCGGTTAGGCGATAGCGCGTTACGGCCGATCGAATGGAGCAGCTTTTCCCACTGTTCGTGGGCAAGGCCAGTTGTTCCGGAAGGAAGGCCCCAAAGGGCGGCCAGCGGCATGCCGTGCACGTTGCCGGTTTGGCTCGTTCCCGGGGTGTTCACGTCGGCGTGGGCGTCAATCCACAAAACCGCCAAGTCCTCTGGCATCCTTTCCAGCGCGGCGCTGATACCTGCCATCGCCAAGGAGTGATCTCCCCCCAGCACCACCGGTACGGCCGATTCGTCGATACATTCGCCAACCATTCGGCGAAGATCATCGGCGCAATCGACCAGGCGGTCGAAGTTCCGAAGCCCGTCGCACCGAACCTCCGGCTCCGTAATCTTCCCGGAAAGGTCGCTTCGGCAGTTCCCGCGATCAAGAACGGAGATATCGAGGGCTTCTAGGGCAGGAACAAGACCTGCGAGCCGCAGGGCGTCTGGCCCCAAGCGACTGCCAAGCCGCAGGCCGCATAGGTCGAACGGGGCACCGATGACTTGGACCATCAACTGAGTTTACTGGGCGGGCAGTACACTTTTGCTCTCGGCGTCGTTCAGCGCGGCATCTACGGCGAGCAGACGAAAATGATTAAGAACTTGGTTGGTGTCGTCGCGATTCAGGGCGACTACGACAAACACATCATCGCCGTTCGTGAGTGCGGCGCCGAAGCGAGGGAGATCAGAACCGCAGAGGACCTCGACGGCGTCGATCGGGTCATCATTCCGGGCGGCGAAAGCACCACGGTCAGCATGCTGATGCGGCGCTTCGGGCTGGCCGGCGCCCTTACGGCTCGGGTCCAAGCTGGAATGCCGATTTGGGGGACCTGCATGGGAATGATCTTGATGGCCCGTGAGGTGGAAAGCCGACCGGAACAATTTTCGTTGCGCTTTCTCGACATCACCGTCCGCCGGAACGCTTTCGGGGCGCAGGTGAACAGCTTTGAGGATGAAGTAACGGTCAGTGGATTGGATCAGCCGAGCCTGGCGGTGTTCATCCGCGCCCCAGTCGTGACGCAACTGGGGCCGGAGGTTCAGGTTATTTCGGAGTACAAAGGCCAAGTGGTGGCGGTTCGCGAAGGGAACCGGCTCGGAACTTCGTTCCACCCGGAGCTCACCTCGGACCGCCGACTCCACCACTGGTTCTTATCTTTCGCGGCTTAGCCGCTCACCGTTCACGGTGATGTTTCGCCGCGTTAGCTGGGCCAGCAGGTCCAGCGAGACGAACGTCTCGTTCCGCCTTTGGGCCACCCGGCCGTCCAGGTCGACGTTTCGGCCGTTCACGCGAAGCTGGTTTTGCCGAAGATCGAGCCGCAAACGGCCCTCCTCGCCGTCCACGTAAATCCTGCCACTTTCCGAACGGTCGTAGTCGAGATCGAGCTGGCGCGCGGCCGATTCCAAGGGAACCATCCAACGGCTGCCCTGTCGGAACGGTGCGGTATCGAACCGTAGGGCGCGGCCATCGAACCGGATCTCCGCATCGTCAGAATCACGCGGGCGGTCGTTCTCGTCCTGCCATCGATCGCCTTCATCGTTTGCCGCTGAAAAGCGAACGTCTCGTTGGAAGAGCGCTCCGAGCTTGGTTCCACGCGAGATGACGCGGTCCTTGTCTTCGCGCCCTCCCGATTCGGCGATGAGAATTCCAGCTACCGCCCCGATGGCGGCCCCTTGACCAGCGCGGCTGATCATGGAGCCAATGAGAGCTCCGCCAAGCAATCCACCGATGACGGTGTTTTGCTTCCGATTGTCCGGTTTCTTGGCAGACCAGCTGCCGCCACGATCGCGGGTGTCGTTCAAACGCACCGGAACGGCGCGAACCGCGACCTTTCCGCCCGAAGGAAGGGACAGCTCATAGAATTCGAGCTCAAGGGCGGCCGGGCGATTTCGGCTTTCGCGCCGAACGTTTACGACGCGTCCCAGCAGGCGGGCACCATCCAGACGGCGCTCACCGTCAATGCGGGCAGTGAATCGATCGCCCCGCTGGGCGTCCCGAATCGATAGCGAGTCGTTCATTACGATGGGAAGCACGGTGTCTTCCTGAATCACGAGTCGGCGGTCGCGCCCATCTTGCGAATGGGCAACGGCGGTAAGGGCGAGCATCAGTCCGGCCACGATGCCGGCATTTTGGGTCTTCATTTCGATATCTCCTTTTTGGTCTTCTCGCGAGGAAGGTATCGGTGTAACGGCCCATGTGACCCGGCGTTTCGGTTGGACCTATTCGAACCGCTTTGCTAGCGAAACTTGGAGGTCTTCGCCCCGGCGCGCGCTTTTTATGATTTCCCAGCCAAGTTCTAACGGGCTCGGCAAGTCGGCAGCGTGCACCCAGCTCGGCCCTGCCCCCAGCACTTTTGGCGCCACGAAAAGCTCGATCCGGTCGGCCAAGCCCGCCCGCAGAAAGTGCCCGTGAGTGATGGCGCCGCCTTCGATTAACACGCCGGTAAGGCCACGACGGTACCAGTCGGCGGCAAGCAGATCCAAGTTGATTGGTCCGGTGATATGCCAGGTTTCCGCCTGGTTATCGAAAACACGCTCTTTGCCGGTTAGGCGACGATTCGGATCGAGAAGAATTCGAACCGGCGGGTTCTTGACCCCGGGGATCCGGGCGGTGAGCTCCGGGTCGTCCGCGAGAACCGTTCGGCAACCAACCAACACTGCTCCGCATTCGGCCCGCAGGGCATGCCCGGCCTTGCGGGCGGTCGGCCCGGTAATCCATTTGCTGTCGCCGTTTGGCAGCGCAATCCGGCCATCGAGGCCGACCGCCGCCTTCAGCGTGAACTCCGGCCTTCTATGCGTCATCGCAAACAAAAACTGGTGGTTGACCTCCGCCGCGGAATCGGCGAGCAGACCGATTTCAACCTCGATTCCTGCTTCGCGAAGTGCCTCCGCTCCACCGGCTGCGACCGGATTTGGGTCCAACACGGCAATGACCACTCGCCTGACGCCGGAACGAAGGAGCGCCTGGCTGCAGGGCGGCGTCCGACCGTAGTGGTTACACGGCTCAAGCGTGACGTATGCCGTACCACCCGCCGCGCGAGCTCCGGCCTCGGCCAAGGCAACCGCCTCGGCGTGCGGCGCTCCCGCAAAGTCGCACCAGCCGTCCCCCACCGCCGAGCCATCCTCGCCGGTGATGACGCACCCGACATGCGGGTTTGGGGCTGGGAAGCCCTTTCGGGAGAGGGCGATGGCCCTCCGCATTGCGGCGACGTCTTTGCTAGGGGTGCTCATTCGGGTCGGCTTTGATCTGAGTGACCGGCGACCAACTTACGGAGGTTATCGCGGGTCTGCTGCGCGTAGTCTCGCTTGGTCTTTCGGACGATCAAAATACTCCCAACGGTGGAGCCAACGAGACAGACGCACATGCCAACAAGATACGCGCTGGATCGCTGGGTGTAGGCAAGGAACTCTGCCTTAGGTTGGCCCCGCTTGGGTGCCGGGCCCAGCAGCCACGGCCACGCCACGATCATCAGCCCACCGATGAGGATGCAAGCGGTCGTGAATAGTTTCAACGGCACGCCGCCTTAAACGCCTGGGTGGCCAAGGCGAGGTCGGGCTGACGTTGGAGGTAGCTTCCGACCACGAAGACGTTTGCGCCGGCTTCCTTCACCAGCGGCAGAGTGCTGAGGTCGATCCCGCCATCAACCTGAATCGCAACCGAGGGGCTGGCTTCCCGTAGACGACGTATTTTGTTCAGCGTATGAGGCAGGAACGGCTGCCCACCCCAGCCCGGATTCACCGTCATCACCAACACCAGATCGAGTTCATCCAGAATTTCCAAGGCTGGTTCCACCGGCGTTCCTGGGTTAACGGCCAACCCCGCTTGCACTCCGCGCTGCCGCAACGACTGCGCCAGCCGATGAGAATGCACCGTCGCTTCACTGTGAAAAATGATTCGCGTGCATCCGGCCGCGATGAAGGCATCGAACTGCCGCTCCGGCGTCAGCGTCATCAAGTGCGCCTCGAAGGGAATGGAAACCTGCGGTCGCAGCGCGGCGACCAGGCTATCCCCAAAGCTTATCGGCGGCACGAACTGGCCGTCCATGATGTCGAGGTGGATCCAATCGGCACCGTTTGCCGCCATCGTTTGCACCGCGCCACCAATTTGGCTCAAGTCGAACGACAAAATTGACGGAGCGAGTAGGCCCTCTAATTTCATCCTAAAAATTTCCTGCGCCGCCCGAGCTATCCGGAGTCCCTTCGGAGGCGGTCTTTTCGAACTCTTTCCGGAGTTCGTCATCGTAGTAAAGCCGGAAGGTCGCGCTCTCGCCGTAGGCCGTCACGTTAACGTCGACGGTGTCACCTGGCCCGCGCGTGTCCTCGAACGCCGTCTTCGTCCCCTTTGAATCAACAACATCGAGCCGGATTCGCTTGCGCGAGGTGAGGTCCACCAGCCCAATCTTGATGCTGTAGAGGTAGGCGCGGCCCGCGAACTCTGGTCGCTCAATTCGCCCGGCACTGAGAACGAGTTGTACGCGGCTGAGACGATCCCCCTTCGACTTAGCCGATGGCTCCGTTCGAATGACCGAGCCGATCTCAATCTCCGAATTGGGTTCCTCTTTCGTGCTCGATTCCACGGTGAGGCCGAGCCCCTCCAACAGAGATCGCGCCTTATCGGCGGTTTGGTTGCGAACGTCCGGGAGCTCGACCGACCGGCTACCGGCACTCACGACCACCTCGACCCGTCCGCCCTCGCGAACCTCTTTGCCCGGCTCGGGACTCACGTCCAAAATGCGATCTTGCTCGACCCGGTCGCTCGGCTCGCGGCTGCGGACCCGTAAATCGAGTTTGAGCTTATCCAGCATGACTCGCGCCTCGGTCACGCTGAGGCTTTTGATGTTCGGGACCCGCACCGTCGTCGGCTTGCTGAAGTTGTAGAGCAGCCAGACCCCGCAAAGGCTGAGGGCTACCGCCACCATGAAGGCGATGGAGACCAGCATCCAAACCGGCACATCTCGCTCGCGGCGACGACGCTCGCGTTCTGTCTCTGGCTCTGGTTCACGAATGGCTCCCATATTTGGTGCGACCTGTCCTGGAACCGAGCCAGGGCTGACCGGGACTTTGGAGCCAGAGCCGTTTTTTCGGCTTTCCGAAACCACCCCTCCCGCGCCGATGGGCCAGCCGGCGCCACGGCCGTCTGACGGTCTCGGTTCCTCTTTTTTTGGTTCCGACTTCGGGACTGGGCCCGCGTCGATCCCCGGTGCCCCTCGCAGTGGCCAGCTCAAGGTCTTCCCAAACTGAACTGCCTCTTGTTGCAACCTTAGGTCGGCCGCCAGCTCTCCGGCGGAGCGGTAGCGTCCACCCGGATTTTTGGCGAGGGCCTTTTTGACGATTTCT
>Ga0247834_1004182_pt1 | contig 18600 bp, 27 predicted proteins | sample LaCruzMarch2015__8_FD_187118 | JGI IMG/M metagenome (GOLD analysis project Ga0247834, IMG submission 187118) | Freshwater microbial communities from meromictic Lake La Cruz, Castile-La Mancha, Spain - LaCruzMarch2015_12m | ecosystem: Environmental > Aquatic > Freshwater > Lake | place: Spain...
GGCACTATTTCAACCGGCAGAGGAAATGCCCTGCCCAATGTCTTGTGGAGTTTGGACTCATCCACTATACAGATAAATTTTTCTGCAGCAATTTCAACTAATTTTTCCCTCAGCAGTGCTCCACCCCCTCCTTTTATCAAATTCAGTGTTGAATCCACATCATCGGCCCCGTCAATAGCAACGGCAATGAGATAGCGTTTCGAAGAATTTACTCTAAGTGCATCAAGTGTTGTAAGCGGAATGTTAAGTGACTCTGCCTGTTCACGAGTTCGTTCGCTTGTAGGAACACACTGGATGTTATTTAATTCTCCATTAGCTAACTTCTGTCCTACGCGCTCCACTGCAAAGTATGCAGTCGAACCTGTTCCCAACCCAATAACCATATTACTCTTAACAAACTGATCCACTGCCATATACCCAGCTTTTCGTTTTGCGCTCTCTATAGCACTTAACGTCCCTGACATATCTACTAACAGCAATGTTAACTTGTCATTTAGCAGCGAGTGAGCCATGCACTTTTAGTTCTGTGTTCTTTTAAATACTCACGCCAGCTTCAGCAGCTCCTTCTCAATTATCCCCACCGACGTGAAGTACGCCCCGAGCATGAGCGCGATGCACAGATCGTCCTTGAGCCCGCCGACCTTGCCGCTGAGCGCCATGCGGTCCTTCTGGAACGTGGTGACGGCCTGCTTGAACTGCCACGAGAAGATCTCCAGCTGGTCCCTCAGCTTCAGCAGCAGGCCCTTCGTGTCCCTCGAGTGGAAGTACTTGTACACCGACAGCCTCCGCTCGCGCATCATGATGTTGAGCAGCTCCATGGCGCCGTACTTGACGTTCTCCGTGGTCAGCACCCCGACGCGCCCGGCCTTTTGATCTTCGTAAAACCTGGCGAACGGGACGTGGGCGAGGGCGTGCTTGGCGTGCTCGGCTTCGAAGCCTAGATTGCGCTCAACGAATATTGTTATCTTTGATGATGATCTGTACAGATTCCGTCGCAGCGCCAGCATATGTTCCTCCAATAGTTTGTATTGCCTTGTGGGCTCCTTGGTCGATATCGTATCCATGCCCACAATAATGATCTGGCCCCGGACCCGCTGGAACGACACGAACGAGAAATCCGACTGCGGTCCACCGCCCGCGGGATCGACGCAGATGAAGATCTCCTCGTTCAGTATCGGCGGCGGCGGCTCCTGCGCGAACATGGCTTCAATATCGGCCGCGCGGAAGCACTGCTGCAGACTGTCGAAGGCGAGCCCCGAGAGCTCCGACTCGATGAGGTCCGGCCGGTCCTGCATGACCGTTTTCAGCCGTCGGTGGCGCTCTGACGACTGCCAGCGGGGCACCAAATGGAGTAAATGCACGCAGTCGGTGGCTTTGCCTTCGTCCTTGCACTTGGCGCACGCGAGCTCGACCTGCAGGACCGTAAACAGCTTCAGTCCCGTCGCCTTGTCCTTGAGCCGGATCAAACGCGTGTAGAAGTTGATTTCGGACGTGAGCGTCGAGATGCCGATGAGGGTGGTGGTGCCGACGATCATCAACGGGGCGACAGTCTCGTAGAAGAAGCCGGGGTCCACGTAGGCCGCCTCCTCGAGTATGATAACGTCGCCACCAGTGCCCTTCGTTGTGCCAACCTGCGCAAAGGAGTTAGTACATTGGACTTACACAGTCATATACACATGCTTTAATTGCAAAAGTTACCTTTATATTATGGTTGAAGTCGAGTCATGGATGCAGGCATTATTAACCGCTCCCCTACTGGTAGCATTGAATTGGTCGGTTGATTTTGATCTGATGCAGCAGCCCACTGCTCGACCTCCTTCCTCTCCTGTATCATGGCACAGCTCGGGCACAGTATGACCGCGCATATGTCTTCTGCTTCGTACCCTCTCCAGCCACATCGATCCGCGTGGATGCCACGCTTGGCTTTGATGTCCGTGCGAAGGGATAAGTGCAATATCAACGGAAGCAGCTGCAGCAGGCTGCACGCACTGCATGCACTGTAGGCCGGTGCAGCGCAGGCGCACATATTCCCCATCCACAGCGGCAAATACCCAGTGGCGTAGCAGCATCCAACCACATGGTGCTGGTGGACGAGATGGTTGTTGAGATAGCCGTACGATTCAGGCAGTGGAAGCTTGTTATCATTCATGAATCTGACATTCTCGCCGATGGTAAAGCAGGGAATAATGCATGCCACCGCCCACTGCCCCGGCCGATCGAGGCACGCACACAGGCCGCTGCCCCACTCTTTTCGGGATGTCATTCTTAAAATGTGTACCGCATTTGCTTTTATATAAGGCCGCTTCTCTCGCTTTCGTTGACCCGCAGATTTTACGATGCACACGCCTGACCTCAGTCTGGCATCATCCTATATTCCCGCGTGTCTATGCCTTATGAAATCTCTATTTGTATTCGTCTGCTTCCTCTTCTCCCCCGTGCGCGGCTGGATCGGCATCGGCTGCCTGCTTGCGACCGACCGCGTGCTGTGGAACCGGATCAACCCCATCATGGACGTGAACGCCATCTGCTTCTCGCTGGCCGCCGGCCTCGCAATCGCCCACACGCGCGGCGACGGGGTGCAGACCAACACCGTCCTTCATTTCGCCCTCGTGGGGCTGTGGATGCTGTGCTGCGTGCTGCAGATACTCAGCGTAACGCGCTTGGGCCGCGCCTACGAGGTCGTACTGGCCGCCACCGTGGTGTCCGTGCTGTCCTGCGTGTACCAGACCGTGGACGCCCCCGAGATCATGGCCCTGCGCGCGTTCATGTTTGTCGTCGGCAACGTCACCCTGTCGTATCTGGGGATTCTGCTTATGGACGACTTCTCCGACACGTACATTCACATCTGTCGCACGCTCATTTTCATATTGGGCGATCTGCGCCTCGCGGGCGTGTGGATGTCGGTTTACATGCTCTGCGTTGGCCACCAGGCGCGGTCGAACTCTGCGTTTGCGTCGCCGAATCACGTGCCTTTGCAGCAGTGTGTGACGACCTCCGCGCCTGCAGCAGTGCCGTACTCTCCTGAGGAAGAAGACACCACGCTCTTGAAATCTGGAAGCTCAGCGTCATCTATGGTGATGGACGATGCCGGACTGTTGCGGGAGGCGCTGGCCCGAAAGGGGTTCTCGAGGGAGTGCACGAATTAAAAAACATTTTTTTAGAGTTTCTTCTTCCCTTGTGTCCGTTCAAAAAAAATCTTGCACTGCATTTATGGATGAGCAGTTCATCAGGCTCCTGCAGAATGCACAGCGATGGAACGAGGGTGGGCGAGACTACATGCCAACGTTTGGTTGTTCGTCATGCGGAAAAGGTTGCCTGCCTCTGTGCGGTCTGGGCCTGCACAAGGCTGTTACGCCGATGGAGTCCAAGGATTTGGTATTTCAGACAAGGAAGACCATGCTGGAAATGGGAAAGCCGGCGACCCCCGTCCTGATCCAGGTGGTCACTGGCACGGGCATCGTCGTCAAGTACGAGGAAGCGCTGCAGTGCGTCGAGGATTTCGTTCCCAGGGGCGGGGTGCCCGAGGGCGACAAGCCGAGAAAGATCTTTGTCAGGCCCATCCCCACCCTTTCCGGCCTGCTGTGCAAGGACTGTGACGTGTGCCAGATCTGTGGCCGGAAGACGGACGAGAAGGTGTTTCAGAGCGGCGGTGGCATGATCAAGGCGTGCTGCCACTGCACGGACGTGTGCCGGGGGTGCAAGAAGCTCAAGGTCAAGTACAACCTGTGCTGTCTGAAAAAGAAGCGGGAGGCTTTATAACAGACCGCGCTTTCGTCGCACCGTGTGCGATGATGATACGGTCCAATCTCGAGTGGAGGGAGAGCAAGGACACCCTGAAGCCGCTCCGCCGGTCGCGTGTCATCTTCCACGTCCGAAAGGATTTCTGCCTGCTCGACGACGAGAGGGACATCAAGGAGATCGGAATCCACGCAGCGACGAATACGCTTGTGTTTGGGTTCGTCATCCTGTCCAAGCGGCACGCCTACGCCTACTTCGTGAACCGCCTGTTTGCCGGGTCCAAGGGGCTGCGGCTGTTCCCCATTACCAAGCACAACCCCATCGCCCGGCTGCGAGAAGCCCAATTTAAGAAGCAGTGGTGGGTCGACCCCGTGCAGAAGGAGATCGCCGCCGTCAAAAAGGCCTCGCTCGCTCCTCTTCCCCTGCGCCGAATCAAACACGATAGTAAATAAACGAATTACGCTCGCACTGCCGACGCACATGTACATCGGAGCTGCGTGCCTGGTGCTGTTTGACGCGCGCGGAGGGCCGGTGCCGCCGTCCATGGGGTCTGTTCTCCTGGGCGTGGTCGGCATCCAGCTGGTGCTCCTTGCGATGAGTTACGTGCCCGTTATTTTCCACCGTCCCCGAGAGGTCGACAACCTGTGCGCGGATGTGCTGACCTTCGCCACGCACGTCGCGGGCATTGCCATGTGCTTCAAGAAGGAGCCGGTGCTGCAGTTCGCGTGCGTGCTACATACGCTGTGCTTCTGCATCGAGCGACGGTACCTGAACAGAGGGGGGGTTTCGCAGGTGGTGTTCATTCACACGCTCATGGGGACGATTCTGCTTGGAGCGTACGCGTACGGCCCGCGGGTGACGGACCTGTACCAGTTCGTGGTAGGCGCCGCGTGTCCGCACGTGATGGAGATTGCGGCGGCATTGGCGATTCGCACGCATAAGGTCGCTGTCGCGTATATAGCGGACGGCTCATAGGCAGCGGTGTATGCCCGACGACGACGAGACGATGACGGACCTCGAGCAGCCGTGCGTAATAAATTTGAATTATTCCATTGTGGTTTCCAGTGCTGAGTACAAAAGCCGCATGACACCGCCCGCAATCACTGTGATCATCCCTTTATGTGGCAGCGGCTTTCAGCTGTCCTGTGTGTGTCTCTTCTCTGCGTGCCCGTGCAAACCTTTCTCTACTGCCCGGAAACGGAGCGATATGATGTGCGTCGATTTCCCCCGCGATGCCTGCGATGCCCGGTAGTTAGGTCGCAACAGATGGCCCTGGAGATGCTGCCCACGCGCGCAAGGTCCATGAACGCGACGGCGAAGTTCAGTCCCGGCCTGCCCCAGAACTACTCGTGCGGCTGCTGGCAAGGTAACCGCCAGATGATCGAGATTGAGCTCAACGACTCCTACATTGTGAGCGGGCTGTTCTTCGATCGGACCACCAGGAAGCAATGGCTGCAGTCTGTGACGGTTGAGGCGTCGGGCGATAACGTAACCTTTCTGGACTGGGGGAATTACTCGACCAATAACTTCACCGAGTCGTCCGTGATCCTGTTCCCCCTCCCCGTCCACGCGAGGGTCTTCAGGGTGACCGTGTTTAATTACATACACCACTGGCTCAACCACACAGGGATCCCGTTCTCGGCGCAGGCCATAGTTTCGGCGCGCGAGCCATTCACCTGCGGCTGCCCCATGCTTGCCAGCGGCGAGTGCTGCCCCCGACAGAACATGCGCGTGTGGCAGGACCTGTGCTTCTCGTGCATGGACCCCAACAGTCTGAATGTCATGATGGTGGATGGCTGCGGGATTTGCAAGCCGGGGACGGTGGAGCGGTGGGGCAAGTGCGTGGCCAAGGCGGGGCTCTCTCCGCGGGGGGGCTACGGGTTTGTCGTGGGCACCGTGCTCGCCTCGTTCCCGGAGCTCAAGAACATGGTGAATGACAGTCGCCGCTGGACGCTGCAGATGGAAATTTCAAACACACACGGCTCCGTGCACTCTGTCTTCCTCATAGACGAGCCGATGCCCGTGCACCCGTGCGGCGACAGCGTTGCGTCGTATTGCTGCCTGGAGCAGTACTACCGCACGCACGTTGTGCTGCAGCCCTTCCCGGAAGACGCGGTCAACACGAGTGTCGCCGGGCTGAGGTCGTGTGCAAAGAAACTGAGCGCCCTGGTTCCGAACACGGATCACCAGTTCTACCAGTACGACCGCGGGCGGTACTCGCTCACCATGTCCTCGCAGGGCATCAGGGCGTGGGCGAAGTGCGTGAAATCCACCACGTGCACCGGATACGTGGGCGTTCTCTTCGCGCAGCCGTTTCCAAGCGTCGGCCGGTTCGCCTCGCACGTCGTGTACCACCCGGTGGAGCTGGAGTTTGTGGCGCCGCCCTTCATGATCACTACCGCCGTGATGCCGTCGCTCAGGGCCCTGCAGGTGGATTTCCACCAGGACGGCAACCAGTCCATCAGGGCGCAGATGACGGGCGTGCAGTTCACCTCCAACCAGACCACGGTGCAGTGGGACGACAGCGGTGAAACGGCGCCGGCGACCGTGGACGACCTCGGCTACACCCCCATCCTGCCGCCGCCGCCATCGGCCGAGTGGAAGGCCTTGCGGATTCGGGGCACGGCGGTGAACGGGAAGGCAATCGTGCTGTCCGCGCGCCGCCCAACCAAGACGATTCAGCACGGCGCAATCACGCAGACGCAGGCCACCATGGTCACCGCCGACGTGTTCTACGGTCTCGGTCTCAACTCCACGCCCGCGGCAGGCGACAGCGAGCGGATCATGACCCTGGTCGCAACCTCATCGCGCGTGCGCCGACTGCTGCGGCTCCAGGTCAGCTACGGCAGCAACGAGAGCACCATCGTGCTGGCGACCCCGCGCGGGCTTCTCATGTTCCCCGATTACGTGCTGGACATGGGCGTCGCGTGCAACGATGCGGCAGCGCTGGTGACCTGGCTGGAGAGACACACGCAGCTGCTGGGCGTCCGCACACACTTTTCAACCTTTATTGACAGAGTGTGCGCCATGGCGCTAGACCAGCACAACCGCGTCTTCTGCATGGTCCCCCTCGCCCAGCAGGGCCTCAAGCGCGGTAATGTCATGCGCTTCGAGATCTTGGCCGATTTCGGATGATGCGACGGTCGAGGGCGTGGTGGATGCCGACGACACCGACACCAGGCGATCTCGGGGAGAGTCCATCATGTGCTCGTGGCACGACATGTCGGGGCCGGTGAAAAGGGACGGGGAGTGCAGCGCGAGGTGGAGCTCGGCCTTCTGGATGTCGGACGCGGTCAGCGAGGCGTGGTTCGCGAAGTGGCGGCGCCTGGGCCCCAATCCGGCGAGCATCTTGCAGGCGTACGAGAAGCATATCTCCTGGTTGAAGGCAAAGAACTTTTCGTCGTCCAGATACATCGCGTCCAGCACCCGCAGCGCCATCGACCGGCAGTGCGGCAGCTCCTGGAGGCACACTTCCAGCTTGCTGATCTCGCAGGGCAGGCGGAAGATCACGTCGCACAGCTTGACGTCCTTGCGGACATGGCGGTTCTGGCGGATGGTCCTGGCGGCGGCGGCGATTGACGTGCTGGTGTCGACAATGTGCAGGATCAGGCGCAGGTACTCGACGCGGTCGCGAAGGTCGGCTTCGAATGCGGAGGACATGGCGTCCATTGTGTGGCTGAAATAAAAAAAAATCTAAATCGGGTTTCCCATATGGACGCGTGGCCCGCCAAAAAAAGGAAACTACTACGCCGCCACCACAGCAGCCGCAACTGCCAGCCCAGCTGAAGCACATCATCCACAAGGAGGGGAAGGTGAAAAACGTGAACACATGCATTCAGAACATCGAGCAGGCGAAGAGAAACGAGCTGAAGGCCTACCTGAGCCTGTGCCAGATACGCGCTGGCCTGCTCCCGTCGGATTTGACATCGAGACCACCGGTATAGGCCCGGACGACATCGTGACCGTCGCGTGCGTCTGGAGCCCGGGCCGGCAGGCGGCGTGCTTTTATGGAGAGGATTTCACCCCGGTTCTGGACATGCTCGACCAGGCGCCGCTCATCCACACGTACAACGGGGTCGAGTTCGACCTGCCCCGGCTGGCAAAGCACTGCGGGCGCGAGATGGGGCCGTGGCTGCTCAAGACCGTCGACCCGCTGCACCTCATGAAGCAGTCCATGGGCTTCGGCGCGTGCAGGAAGCTCAACGACGTGCTCCTGTCGAACGGGTTCGAGCCCAAGAGCGGCAGCGGCCTGCAGGCCATCGAGCAGTGGAAGAACCGCGAGCTGGACGCGCTGAAGAACTACTGCATGGACGATGCGCGCCTGACATACAGCCTCTGCGAGATGGACCAGATCCGCTGGGGGCAGCAGTGGGTGCTGAGGATGAGGGATGCGAGGGTGCTTAGTTTTGTGGAGTGAATGAAATGCAGAAACCCGCATAATTGTTTATTGTCTTCCGCGAAACCCGTTCGCCATCGCGTTCTCGACCCAGCGGCCGTCGACTGGCACCCTCGTGCACACGTCGCGCAGGTGCGGCAGGAACAGCAGCCAGACGGCGAGCATGCGGTTGTTGAGAATCGATGGCTGCACCTTGCTCCAGGCGGCAATGAGCACGATGAAGAACGACCCGAGCGCCAGTGCGTGGGGGTCAGCGTGTATCCCAAGTGCGAGCGAGCACGACAGACAGCCGATCGCCAGCATGCACACTGAGAACGTACTGTCGTCAGGCGTGCGGTCGAGCGCGAAGCCGGCGAAGAAGTACAGGAGCGGCAGGACGCGGACGATGGTGTCTGGAAATCACATGTATTTTTTAGCGTAGCGAAAGCGGGAAGCAATTTTCTTAACTGCAAAGCGACCTTTGTGGCGGAGCACTGCCTGGGACACATGCGCGAAGAACGAGTTGTTCTCGACGACGGTCGTTGCAGCTGGGATAACCGGACCGACAAGCTGCACGCCAGTTCGTTCTGATCGCATCTCCAAAAGAGCCCGGTCGATGCTGTCAAGCCGGGCATTCACTGCACGAATTTCGTTCCTCAGCTCGCCCTTGGTAACCGGCCGGTCGTCGTCTGGCTGGGCAGCCGTGGGCGGTGCAACAGGCGCGATAGAGTCCGCCATGATATGCGCTGGTCGCGGGAGTTTCCTAAATACGCGGCCCGCCCGGCAGTAGTACCTCGGGTTAGGGATTGGCCTTCCCATAAAAAACATCGCCCGAGGTGCCTTGTGAGCAACACGCAGGAACTGCAGTTTCAGTTCAGCTTTTTCAATAAAGCGTTGGTGTGTGATTGGCGTATATAAGCACCGCATCCGTCGTCCATGCGCCTTTAGCCTCCATTCCCACGTGTATGAACTTTGCCTCCGAACGCGCCCTGTTTGATCTATCTCTCCGCATCGCCCGACTCCAGCTCGACATCGCCGCGCTCGAATCCGCCCAGAATGCCGCTGTCCACCATCGAGCAGCTGCTGTCCGAGCTGGACGCGGAGGTCGCGGGGCTGAAGACCGTCCTCGCGAGCAAAGATTCCGAAATCGCGTCGCTGAAATCCCAGCTCGAGGCCGCGACCGCCGAACTCGCGTCAAGCGCTCAGCTGGTGGCGGGGCTCCGTGCCGACGTGCTGAGTAGTGCCAGGCCGAGCCGCAAGCGCCACAACCCGATGCTCGATCTGTGCGAGTCGTCGCCGGACGAGGCCGCCGTGGTGCCAGCTGCTCCTCGCTTCCAGAAGAGACCGCGGCTGCCGACCTCGCCCGGACGGATTGTCGTCGACGACCTGGCGCCCAAGAAATGGGAGTGGTCCGACGAGTGGGACAGCGACAAAGACATGGCGGACGTGCCCCGGCCACCGCGGGCCAAGAAAGTGCAGCAAAAAATCGAGTGGGTGATTTGCAAACAGAAGTGAGTATTTAAGGCTGTGTGTGGCGGGGGTATGCCCATTCACTGCAGACAATAAACTGCCCATGAACGTTCTCAGCGCGTTTGACGCCGACATGCTGTGCGTGCTGTTTGCCAAGAGCTCGCTGTTTGTTGCGCTGTGCACGTCCAAAGCTTTAGCCGCGTTGCTTGCGCCGCTGATTGACGGAATCCGACAGCAGCAGGCGCTGGCGCTTGAAATGAAACCCGACTTGACCGGCTTGATCGCGGCGATTGCATACAAAACCGGCAAGTTTCGCAACGGCGACTCTCGCGCGTTCGAGGGGTTCTGCCACCAGATGCTCTTCTCTGTGCTTGAACTGGGCCGGCGCTACGACGACCCTGCGCGGATTGAGGTGCACTTGTCGCGTCCCTTTCGGAAAGTCAGCCTTCACGTGAATGTGCAGGGCAGGCTTCCGCAGTTTGCTGGCGTCGCCCACGTCACGATCACGCCAATCACCGCAGAGAGGGGCGAGCTCGCCGTTGAATTCAACTGGTACTGCAAGAACAAATCCGATGTAACCGTTGGCTATCACCGCGGATACGTCGCTGCGTTGAGGGTGTTTGGTTTGTTTGTTTAGAAATAAATGATTGTCTATTTATCCTTTACGCGTTCCCAACGCCCTGCGTGTGTCCGGTATGAACCGCGCCGAGCTAATTGCGTCTGTGCGGGCGGAGTACGAGCTGCTGGCAACACTCAGCGGGAACGCGGGGGTGCGCGAGCGGGACAAAAAGCGGCTGTATGGCCTTTTGTCAGCAGAGGACGAGCCGGCGCCTCCAGCTGAGCCAGTTGTTGTTGTCCACGGCTTACGGGTGTGTGCCAAGAACTTCGTGCTGTTCATTTTTGAGTTTGCGAACGTGCAGGTCAATGCAAGAAACCACACAACGCGTCGCATGCGGAAGCGAATGGGCGACAAGATGGAAAAAGTAGGGAACATGCTGTATTTTCGTTCGCATGACATGGGATATGCGTTTGAGTGCATGCTCAATGTGTTGGTGCACGACTCGAGCCAGGACAAGACCGAGACTGGCACAAGGGTATCGGACGACGTTTTGCAGTTCCTGCGGGCGCACAAGGAAAAAATATTGGAGCTCTATGAAGCTCACATCAACTCCAGGGGCGTTTGATTAAATGACAATCGGCATTTTATGTCTCAATAACATACACGACGCCCGCGCGCTCGAGCCCGAGCTTCAGCTGCTCCCGTTCGTACTCCTCGAGCTCGTCCAGTCTGCTCACTTCGCAGGCCAGGAACTCCTTGGCGATCTTCAGCTGCGCATCCGCATCCTTTGCCTCCTTCTCGTCGCGCACCGGGTCGAAGTCCTCGTCACCCACCGAGAATAGCTTCTTGCGATTCACCGCCACGTCGAGCATTCCCCGTGCGTTCACGATGGCAAGCATCACCTCTTTCTGCGCAGCCGACAGCCGGATGTTCGGGTCGCTGAGCGTCGCGGGGTCGACGACGATTCTGGCTGTTGAGGCCATTGGTGATTTGGGTTGGTTTGTGTTTTCCAAGCAAATTTTTTTTTATGCCATCTTCGAGTACGGCAGTTTGGACTTGTACTCGTCGCCGTGGTTCACCAGCACGCGGGCGGCCTTGGCGAGCATCATCGGGGCAAACAGGCACATGAAGCCCACCGTCAGCAGCACGGGCCAGCCCCCGTTGGATAAGTAAATGATGGCGTCCGAGCACGAGTACCGCCCGCACAGATGCGCGGTGTTTGCGACGGCGTTGAGCGCGACGAAGACGGGGTTGCGCTCCGAATTTCGCTGCACTTCCACGCACACATCCGTGTGTCGGCGCATGTTGCTGTAGAACTCGGAGTCGGCGCACTTTTTGAGGAGGTACGATTCGTCGTAGCGCAGGCGAATGGTCTCGGTATACGTCTCATAGAACACGAACATGCGGCCGATGGAGAAGGAGACAATCCAGAACACCGTGAGACACAAGACCATGATTTTGAGCATCGACGCTGCGACTGTCGCGGGGGTGGCCATGGAGTCCTACCACTGGGTGAAAATGTGTTTATATATGCGCCCAGCGGTGAGAAAAGTAGCTGCATGAAACCTCTGTTGCTATTGATTTTGCCGCATCTCGCCGCCGCCTTCACCTACCTTGAACCGTACACCTGCTTTCAGGGCACCGCGCTGTACTGGCTGTCTGTTTCGACCGGCGTGCGCATTAACCAGTACGGCCTGTTCTTCTTCGACACCCCCGTGCTCCACGGCGACGAGTCGCACCCCTGCCCGCGGATTGTGGACGGCCTGTGTGCCAGCGGAAACTACACCTTTTTTCCGTGTGCCCCGATGGGCCGGACCTTTGTGGACGCCGCCCCGGAGCCTTTCGCACACCTGTGGTACGACGAAGCAAAATGCCGCAAGATGCCCAGCTACCACTCGTTCGACGTGATGCCGTGCGACCTTGTGAACCAGGACACGACGATTCTGTGGTCGGACGGGCGCGTGTCCGTGGTGTACGACACCGACATTCCGTACTGGCCGCGAATGGCGATAAGCCTGATTCTGGTGTGGCTGGTGATCAACCTTGGCGAGAGCGTGGCCCTCCTGCTGGAGATGAAGGGGTCCAAGCCGCAGAACCACATCACCTCGACCCTGTGCCTGCTCCTGGTCGCGCTCGTCGTGGGGTACACGAGCACCAACGTCGTCTTCGTGACGGCAGCCGAGCGCTGGCTCTACTGGTATGTAATCATCTACATAGTGCTATACAGCGTGTACCATTTCAAAAATCCCAACACCATCAACGTGATCGTCGGCTGCCTGCTGCTGGTTACCTCCCGCGTGTATCAGTCGGCGGAGACCCCGTACGTGCTGTCGCTTCTGTTCCTCATCATCGCGCGGCTGGCTCAGAAGTTCTTCATGCGCAAGGACAAGTGGGACAGCGCCAACGGCGACTACGACGGCGCGTACTCTCTGGTCCGGTACGGGTTCATGTGCATGGACGGCGTGATGTTTATTGCGCAGTACAACGTGGGGCTCTCCAACGCGTACAACGACACGCTTCAGGCCCCCATGTACGCCACCGGCTTCCTGTTCACCGCGCTGTGCCTGGGCCTGTCCATCATTCCATCGGACGAGCTCCTCTAGAAGATGTCTTCCCCATTCATGTCCTTGGTCTCGCCGACCTCGTCGATCCAGTCCTTCAGCCGTCGCCACATGACCACCGTGCGCAGCAGCGAGTCGATGGACCCGTTCGACAGCGCGCTGATCTGGTTGCAGTGCGAGCACACGGCGGTGGTGCAGGGGATGATGCGTTGCTCCAGGCGTCCGAGCAGGACAGGCAGCCGCGTGGGCCCGTCGGCAACCAGCACGCTGGCGTACGTGTCGTCCATGCAGAAGGCGAAGCAGTGTCGGCATTGCGTCATTTTTTTCCCTCTTGCGGTGGCTGGGCCTATACTGCTTATATTGACACGTAGGCTGACACGTTGTTGAAAAAAAATCCATGGTGGACATCCTTGCGCCGTCGCTGGCCCACGCCCTGATCCTGTCCGCGTGCGCCGAGCCGTGCCTGTACCCGGGCGAGCACTACAAGGACAGGCTGCGGCCGCAGGTCAAGAGCGCCGACAGCTCCGTGCTGCCCAAGGCGTCGTTCGGCACCTGGCTGGCGGCCGGGGCGGAGATCCTGACCATTGGCAAGTACAAGCACGGGGTCACGCTGATATTCATCCCCTCTCGCGACATCTTCTACTTCGCCGCGCCGAACGCCTTGCTGTCGCAGGAATGCCCCGAGGGCTCGATTTTTGTGGGCCAGTTCGTGATCGACAACGAGAACCCGCGCATCCTGGTCTTCGACACGCTGAAGCTCCGCAACGTCTCGTGCGTGGACCTGCCCGCGCCCAATCGGTACGGCGAGCTGCAGAAGGTGTCCGCGCTCTTCGGGCCGCTCTGCTCCGTGCAGTGGGCCGGCGACCTGGCCGTTCTGACTCGGGACATCCGCATGAAAAAGTTTGTGGTCCCGCACGCAATTCAGGGCGTCATGGCGCTGGGGCTCAGTCCGGGCCGGGTTACTGTGTTCGACAGCGAGGCGAAAAAATAAACAATAGATAAGCCATATTGCCGTCCCGGCGCATGTGCGGCACGCGATGGCTATTGGAGCCTACATGCCCGTCGCCCCGCCGCAGCTTGCGCTGTTCATCGCCGCCAAATCCATGCTGTTTAGGCACGAAGGCCTGTCTCCGGCAGTGGGAATCCGCCGCATCCATTCTCCAGAGCACGTTGCATCGACCCACCCGTTCACCTTTCCGTACTTCAAGATCGTCCCGAACACCACAACAGTTCCCGTCGTTTGCCAGGGGGCGTCGCTCGTCGCTTTCGACTTCGAGATCGGTCTCGTGCCCGCCCGTTTTTCAGCACGAATGTTCACCAGCGCGCCCCAGGAGAGCCACATTCTGGTGATGGACTCCATGGACCGGCCGTGCTTCTTTTCCAAGCTGACCATCGAGCCACTCGGAACGGAAGGGCACGCGCTGCGCGTTGACACGCTGCCTTACATGAGGACGAGCTGGATGGCACGCGCCCTGTCGCCGCTCTGGAGACGCTTCCTTTGGTGGGAGCTCGAGACGAGACACAAGAAACGGGGCGCAAACAACATGAACTTTATTGCATACCGGGTGCTGTGCCTGAAGCGGCTGGTTAAAACGCTCTACTGATTCATTCCTTCTTCTTCCTGTGGCAAATGAGTTTGTGCTGCTCCCGATGGGCCTTCTGGCACTCCTCGCTGCAGTATCGAGCGCATTTGCAGCGCGCACACTTGTGCATTTTGAGGGCGTGGACGCCGCATTTGGCGCATTTGATGGTCTCGATCTCACCAAAAACCATGTAGAACTTGATGTCCTTGGGAACTGCAGTGAGAATAAACTCGATGTAGACATGGTTGTTACTCTCGTTGACGAAAATCCGCGCGGGCAGCATGAAGGGCATGGGATGAAACAGGAACTGACGAACGCCATACGGCATTTTTGCCTCGATGAAGTACGCTCCTTCGCGATGAGTAAACTGGGTAAGGCAATCGAGCGTGAAGTCCTTCATTCGGTCGTCAAACGAATTAATTGACATGCTGACGGAGCCCGATTGCTGGGATGTTCTGAGCTCCATGGCACCGGGATGGAATCTGAGGCCCATAGCATCCAACCCGATGTCGCTGCCGAAGTATTTGTCAACTTTTTTGGCCGTCAGACGGGCCAGGCGCTCGAGCGTTTCCCTCGGCACGTCGAATCTCTCAGAGCCCATGTTCATGACCGGCATTTCGGGTTGGTTTGTGGATCGGGGGCCAAAACTTAAAATTCAGGCCTGCAAACCGAAATAGAGTTCTCCACGTCCCGGCCCGTGACCGAAGACCATTTTAAAATGTGAATCCAGAGGCAGGTCCAAATTGCTCCTGCGACCCCGGACGCCGCGCGTTCCAAAACAATGTGCATCAAAAAAATCAATTTTTAAAAAAAAATGTGTAAAGGAACATATGCTGGCAAATTTTTTAATCTTGTTGTTACGTGCGGTGGTGGTATCTGCCAAATTCGTGTGAGAAAAATATGTGATTACGACTGCGGCTGCAACTCGTACGTCAGCTCGAGACGCGCCATGTAGGAGTACGGGTTGTCGAGGATGTTGGAGCCAAGCGTGGTTTGGTGCTCGCTGGTGACGTCAGAGTGGTCGTCCCAGTTATTCGCGTCGGTGCGACGGAGCTGCACGTTCATCTCCATGAGGTCCTGGGTGTTAACCTTGCTGAGAACCTTCTGCTTGAGGGTGGAGACGCACGTGCCGAGAACGGTCTTCGACACCTTAAACCACTCGCCGTCAATCTTTTGGTCGTCGCGCAGCTCAGTGCCAAGCAGGTCAGTGTTAGCCTTGAGCAGGGAGATGACCGGGTGGGTTTCGTGGACGAAGACGTAGTTCTGGTTGTTGACTTCCAGCACGTTGTGCGACTCGAGGTTGCGCTCGTTGTACTGGCTGTAGGTCTTGCGCCACTCGTGGCTGGTGTTGGCGCCGGCGTCGGCTTCGAACAGCGTCAGCTCCTGCGGGTTGTGGGTCATGGGCATGGCGGTGAACGCGAAACGCTCTCCCGACTCGCTAAACTCCTGGCCCTGCACGCAGCTAATCTTCACGCCCAGCGGAACGGGGAACCCATTCTTCTGCTCGAGGAGCTTCGCCTTCACAATGTACGCCGAGCGGAGGATGTTCTGCGAGGACGAGAGGTCCTGGTCAGGGGACGCGTTGGTAAACATCTGCACATGCTTGCCCTCAATGGGGCGCCAGGTCGCAGCAGACGGACCCTCGGCGCCGAAATTATTCATGGTACCTGAGATCATAACGTTGATACGCTTGGTAAACCGCATGGCGGTCGAGGAGGTGTCAGCGGCGGCGGCTGCAATAAGGGGGGTTGCGGGCTTGCGGGTGCTCATTGCTTCCTACAGGGTCGGGTTCGAACAGCTTAAATACTGGCGCTGAGTTAATGCTCACTGGATTTGAAACCAATGGCTTCAGGCGCCAGAATGTTATAAAATGAAGAGGCGTCCCGCTGCAAATGCTAACGGCCATGGTGATTGATAAGACGGTGAGTGCTGTAATACCAGAGAGCAGCAACAAGTTTTTCTCCGACTCAATGGGGTCGTTTGGCGATTTGGAATCACACCCGTCGACCCCGTTAGCGAACGCCGCCCTCCCGCCCACGCCACCAACACTACAGACCCAGAGCTCGATGCATACGGTGTATAAAGGAAGCGTGGGATGTGTGTTAACGCCCAAGCTCAAGGTGCCGGAGGTGGTGGTGGTTGTGCCTAAACGGACCACGGTGTGTTGTGCTGCAGTGTTGCTGTGGCTGTGCTGTGTGGACATCGAGAGGGAGCAGGACGAGTAATTTATTGAATCTCCAAACTGCGGACCATCCGCTTCAGGCGCTCAATCTCGGCGGCGTTATCTGCGAGGAGAATGTCCTTGAGTCGGATGATCTCGATCAGGGCGTCGACGAGCTTAAATTGGTTGGTAATGAGTCTGTCTGCACGCAGAAGGAACGTATTGTTTGTGTCTTTGGCCGAGGTCGTCGGCGTCGCCTCTTCTTCTTCTTCCTCTTCGCTCTCGGACGACACCAGCGCAGAGCTCACGGACTCGGCATCGCTTTTGACGAAATCCTCGTCGTCCGAGTCAGAGCTGTCGTCGCGACGGGGTTTGAAGGGGCGAATGGGCTTGGGCTTCTTGGTGTACTGCACGCCAGCTGGTTTCTTTGCAATAGCACTCGGTTTTTTCTTCGCGTTGGGGTTCTTGATCGTCGATCGGACACGAAGACCTGGTGGCATGGTGGAGTTTCGTGGTGGTTTGCAAGTTTCTGCTCGTTTTATAAAGGCCACGTGGATCTTTTTTTAGTTTCTATTTGGGGTAATTGGCAGGTATAAAAAAGTAATCGTTTCCGGTTGTTTGGAGAATAATGGCTTCTGCCTGCACGACCACTTTGTATCACGACGCCAAGGCGTTTACTACGAGATTTCACGCGCAGTACCTCATAACAATGCGCGACGATGAAACCAAGACCATGTACATATCGGTGTGGCCGATTCGTGACGTGACCAACAATGTAAGCACTGGGAGGCTCATTGGCTACTACTTTATGAAAAAGGCCTGGAGAGATGGTAAATACACGCCGCACAACGCGCTTTTTGGAAGCACACTGAACAAGTTCGAGAACCTTTCTTTCCGCATCGCGAGCATTGTTTCTAGATCTATCGACAAGGACGCGGATCTTCCGATTGGACCCGCGCCGGTTGGTCTAGCGGATGTCACATTCGAGTTCCAGTGGAAGGAAGATGGATGCCCAATTACAGCGTCGCAGGTCATGTCGTTCCAGACCATTACCCCGGAGCAGTTCGCTGCTGAGTTTTAATGAACGTTTATCATCAACTTTGTCTTGGTCACAACGCCCAATTTCCCGTCTTCATCAAAGAAAAGACTCGTGGGGCTGTGTTCCAGTTGAATTTTGTCCGCGCTCAACTCAAAGCACGGATATTGGTCGTCGTTGAACGTGATTTTGAACTTAGCCACTTGCTTGTGCGAGTAGAGCGCCACGAATCCTTCGCCGTTTTCGTTTATGACGACGTCGTGGGCATGGGGCATGCCGTTGATTACGAGAATGGATTTGCCGTCCCTGAACACCTGCAAACGCCCGTTGCCCCATTCCGCCACGATGACAAGGTTCTTGTAGAAGGCAACCCCGCACGGACAAAACATCTGCCCCGGCTCCTGTCCGTACCCGCGTCCCATGGTCAATAGGAGCGTGCCGTCTGTTTTGAACGCAACGATGCGATGGTTCTCGTTATCTGCAACGTAGAGCTCGTCCCTTTCTTTGTCGAGAACGATGCCGACGGGTTGGTTCAGGATGCCTTCTCCGAAAGACCGAGTGAATTCGAGTGTGCTTTCCTTTTTGTTCTTGAGAAACACCTTGACACAGGCCCTGTACCGGTCGATAACAAATAATTCGCCCGTTTTCTCAAGGAATACCATGCCCTGCGGCATTTGGAAGTCGGCAGTAACAGTCTCTTTAATTTTCCCGTCGGGGTATGTAATGATTAGGCTGTTGGTGGCCTGGCACGACACCATTCGCTTACGACCCGCATACACAGTGAATCGGTATTCGGGCTCGGTGAACACGCTCATATTTTTTTCCAATGACAGCATGCAGCCTGCCTTTATAAGAATAAGGCGATTTGTGTTCGATGGCTGTCAATACAGATAGCAGTGCACGCCCGCAACGCTGACAACGTGCAATATGGCGTGCAGGAGGTTTGCCTTTTCGGGCCATACATGCTCTGCTATCCAGAGTGCGAGAACGATCGCGGGGAAGAACACGACCCATGGCCTGTATTTTGGCGTGTCCCAGTCCAAACAGATTGCTAGGAACGCTGTGTGCGCGAAAACCGTGTCTATTTTGTGTAACACTGGATGGTCCGTGGTGTATC
>Ga0247834_1004185_pt1 | contig 18596 bp, 13 predicted proteins | sample LaCruzMarch2015__8_FD_187118 | JGI IMG/M metagenome (GOLD analysis project Ga0247834, IMG submission 187118) | Freshwater microbial communities from meromictic Lake La Cruz, Castile-La Mancha, Spain - LaCruzMarch2015_12m | ecosystem: Environmental > Aquatic > Freshwater > Lake | place: Spain...
TTTGATGTACAATCACCCTTTCAACGTGTTCGCATATTGGAATCCTACAAATACGGAAAAATGCTTGCCTTGGATGATATGGTAATGACTACAGAGAAAGATGAATTTCACTACCATGAAATGATTTCACATCCCGCCATGTTTACCCATCCGAATCCAAAAAACATACTCGTAATTGGTGGTGGAGACGGTGGGACGATCCGAGAAATACTTCGTCATAACTCCGTTGAAAAAGTAACCATGGTAGAAATAGATGGTGAAGTAATCGAAGCTTGCAAACAACATTTGCCAACAATTGCTAGCGCTTTCGATCATCCCAAATTAACATTATTAGTAGACGATGGCATTGCCTTTTTAAAGACTGCACAAGCGTCAAGTTACGATATTATTATTGTTGATGGTTCAGATCCTGTTGGTCCAGCTGAAGGTCTTTTTTCCGTTGAATTCTACACGAATTGTTTCAATGCATTAACAGAGAAAGGTATTCTAGTGGCGCAAGGAGAATCACCCAAGTTCAATGAAAAAGCATTTGCTGAATTAAACCATACACTTCAAGGAATATTTGGAGTTGACAATGCCCCTGTTTCTTTGTTCTACGTTCCCACCTACCCTTCTGGCATGTGGAGTTTTCAATATGGTTTGAAAAATACAGATCATCCAAAGGAACTATCCAATGATGATTTGGTCACCAAGTTTGTAGAGGAAAATAACTTAAGATACTACAACGCAGACATCCACAAGGGAAGTTTTGCTACCCCTAACTTTGTTAAATCATTATTAAAACAACCTAATTAAAATAGCATGAAAATCACTCAAAATTCAGTTGTTTCATTAAAATATACCCTTGCCAATAATCAAACAGATGAAAAAATTGAAGAGACAAACGAAAGCAACCCATTGGTTTTTCTTTATGGCGTTGGATCATTAATCCCAGAATTTGAGCAAAACTTAGATGGATTAATGGCTAACGACACCTTTGACTTTGCAATAAAAGCGGAAAATGCATACGGAATGCCAAGCGACGCTAATTTTGCCATTATTCCACTTAGTGTTTTCTTCGATGAGAAAGGCGAATTTGTAGCGGAAATGTTTCCGGTTGGCGCAATGATACCAATGAGCAATAACGATGGAAATCACCTGCATGGAAAAGTATTGAAAGTAGATGAAGAAAACATCACCATGGACTTTAATCCACCACTTGCAGGTGTCGACTTACATTTTACTGGAACCGTTCTTGAAGTTCGTGAAGCAACTACAGAGGAAATCGAACACGGCCATGTTCATGGACCACATGGCCACCAGCATTAAATCAGTCCAAATTATAATTTTTGGCTTTTATTTCTGCTCTTTAAATTAATTTTTTATATTTGCACTCTCAATTTTTGAATGAAATTCCTCCTTAGCTCAGCTGGTTAGAGCATCTGACTGTTAATCAGAGGGTCCTTGGTTCGAGCCCAAGAGGAGGAGCGAAAAGCCGGTCATTATTGATCGGCTTTTTTTGATTTATATGACTTATTACATTTACATTCTTTATTCCAATGATATTGACCGCTATTATGTTGGTTACTCACAAAATCCTTGGATTCGATTTGAACAACATCTCTCGAATACATCAGAAAAATATACTGGAAAGGCTAAAGATTGGATTTTAAAAGCTGTTTTTGAAGGAGCTAAAACTAAAGGCGACGCCTTGAAAATCGAAATATTTATAAAAAAACAAAAATCTAGGACGCTTATCACGCAGTTGTGTAATTTGGAATTTACACCAACAGGTTATTTAGCTCAGCTGATTAGAGTCCCGCATGTGCGGGATTAATCAGAGGGTCCTTGGTTCGAGCCCAAGAGGAGGATCGAAAAATATAAAGCCTTGCAACATGTGAGGCTTTTTTGTTGACTACTAGCAGATGTAGCAAAGATATCCTCAAGTCAAACGTAAATTTGCTTTCTCAAATCAAGTAGCGAATAAAACTCAAATTATACTGTATTTTAGCATGAAAATTTTCGGCTTAATAATTGCTTTGACTTTAAAAATTGAAATTATGAAAGTAACTATTTTTGAACCTTGTCCCGCGAACTGGGAGAAGATGCAGATCAAACTTGACGCAAGACATTGTGTCCAATGTGATAAATCTGTGGTCGATTTTACAAAAAAAAGTAGGGCGGAAATAATAACCTATTTAATTGAAAACCCCAATGGTTCCGTTTGTGGTAGAATGAACCAACAGCAATTTGATATTAAAGAAGAAGATCTTCCGGAATTGATTTCTATTCTTAGTCAACCAAGATTTCGCGCTAATGCATTCTTAATATTAGCAGTGGTTTGCTCAAGCTTGTTCTATTCCTGTGAGTCACCTTCCACGAATAATAAAACCATTGAAAAACCAAAAATTGAGAATCAAAAGATAGAATCACAAAAATCTAATCCTATAGAGAATATAAGCAGTAACGACAGTGTAAAAAAAACAAAAAAACAGCGCATTATTCCTCCAGTAGAACTTATGGGTGAAGTCTCCATACTACCTGAACCTCCCCCTGCTATTGCTGGAGGAATAACGTATGAACCTTTACCAGAAATAGAAGTGGTGACAAATCCGGAAGAAGTCCTATCTTATGCGGAAGTGATGCCCGAATTTCCAGGGGGAATGCCCGAAATGGTTAAGTATCTATTAGAAAACATGATCTACCCTGAAGAAATGAAAGAAAATGGAATCGAGGGAAGAATTTTTGTGCAATTTGTCGTAACCAAAACAGGCAGTGTTGAAGATGTAACTATTGCAAGAGGAATTGATGGTTTAAATCGCGAAGCAATTCGTTTGGTGAAACAAATGCCCAATTGGAAACCAGGAATAAATAACGGTAAACAAGTGAACGTAAAGATGGTTGTTCCGATTCTTTTTTCACTCGAATAATAAGATGATTAATGCCCCTTGTTTGTCAATTTGGATTAAAGTTACATTGGCATATTGCAATAAGACGATTAATGCTACTTGTTTATGAATTTAGTTTATAGTTACATTGGCATATTGCAATAAGACGATTAATGCTACTTGTTTATGAATTTAGTTTATAGTTATATCTGCATATTGCAATAAGACGATTAATGCCATTTGTTTGTCAATTTTGTTTAGAGTTAGTATTTACATCAACAAACTCTATGATATTGATTTGAAAAATTCTTTCAGGAATTATTGAAGTTGCATATAGTAGTTGTATGTACCATCAATAAATTGTGGCTGGTTAGGCATAATTAAAATAAAATCGTATATTTGCACCCCAAATAATGTCGAATTACTACGTTTCGACCTACTATAAACCTCTTTCTCTTGAGTAGTGACAAGCGAAATACAAACTTAAAAGCCAGATGGCAGAAGAAAACAGAACGCAGGGAACTGCAGATTTCGATTGGGAGGCATTAAACCTTGACGGTTATACCCTAATTGAGCGATCAGAAATGTCTGATCAATACGAAAAAACCCTTACTTTAATCAACGAAAAAGAAGTAATTAAGGGAACAGTCGCCATTATCACAAAGAAAGAAGTGATTGTAAACATTGGATACAAATCGGAAGGCGTTATTGCATCAAACGAATTTAGATACAATCCGGACCTGAAAGTTGGTGATATAGTAGACATTTATGTTGAATGCCAAGAAGACAAAACAGGACAACTTGTTGTATCGCACAGAACGGCGAGAATGCACAGCGCGTGGTTGCGTGTAAACGATGTACTTAAAACAGGCGAGGTAATCACTGGATTTGTAAAATGCAGAACTAAAGGTGGATTAATCGTTGATGTTTTTGGTATCGAAGCTTTCTTACCTGGATCTCAAATCGATGTTAAGCCTATCCGTGATTACGATGTGTATGTTGGAAAAAATATGGAATTTAAAGTTGTCAAAATCAACGAAGAATTTAGAAATGTTGTCGTTTCACACAAAGCGCTTATCGAAGCAGAAATAGAAGAACAGAAAAAACAAATTATCTCCGGCCTCGAAAAAGGGCAAGTTTTAGAGGGTATTGTTAAAAACATCACTTCTTACGGCGTATTTATCGATCTTGGAGGTGTTGATGGTCTTATTCACATCACCGATTTATCTTGGGGACGTGTTACGCATCCAGAGGAATTGTTAACACTTGACGAAAAAATCAATGTGGTTATACTTGACTTTGATAACGAGAAAAAACGAATCGCGCTTGGTCTAAAACAATTACAACCACATCCATGGGACGCATTAGACATCGGACTTAATGTGAGCGACAAAATTACGGGTAAGGTAGTCGTGATGGCTGATTACGGTTCATTTATTGAAATTGCTCCAGGCGTTGAAGGATTAATTCATGTTTCTGAAATGAGCTGGTCGCAACACTTACGTTCAGCACAAGATTTCTTAAAAATCGGTGACTCCGTTGAAGCAGTAATTCTTACACTTGATCGCGAAGAAAGAAAAATGTCACTTGGTATTAAGCAACTCATGCCAGATCCTTGGGAAGCAATTGAGACCAAGTATGCAGTTGAAACCAAGCACAATGCAAAGGTTCGTAATTTTACCAATTTCGGTGTGTTTGTTGAACTAGAAGAAGGTGTTGATGGACTAATTCATATTTCTGACCTTTCTTGGCAAAAGAAAGTAAAACATCCTTCTGAGTTTTGCAAAGTAAACGACGAAATGAATGTTATTGTGTTAGAAATTGATAGAGAAAATAGAAGAATCTCTTTAGGACACAAACAACTAGAAGAAAACCCTTGGGATGTATTTGAATCAACTTTTGAGGAAGGTTCACAACACCAAGGTACTATTATCGAAATGAAAGATAAATCAGGAATTGTTTCACTTCCTTACGGCGTAGAGGGTATTTGTCCTGCAAAGCACATGAGAAAAGCAGACGGTTCAGCTGCAGCACTTGAAGAAGTATTGGACTTTATTGTAATTGAATTCAATAAAGAATCAAAAAAGATAGTTGTTTCTCACACGCGAACTCATGAGGAAGGCGAAGATAAGCCAAGCAACACCTCAAGCGCGGCAACTTCTGCTGAAGCAGCAACTGGCAAAGCAAAAACAACCAAAGCCAGTGCTAAAAAAGCAGCGCCAAGTTCTGCAACAGATGATGCGGTAAAAGCTAACAATAAAAACTCTGAAAAATCAACACTAGGGGATTTAGATGCGCTTTCAGCATTGAAAGAAAAAATGGAGAAAGAAGAATAAATTTGCTTTCCCAAAACATTAAGAGGTCCTCGGACCTCTTTTTTTTTGTCGTTAATTGTCAATTAATGATCGATTGCCATTAAATTTACCCTATGAATACTGCCACACCGCTTGCTGAACGTATGCGACCTAAAAAATTAGATGAATACATTGGTCAAGAACATTTATTAAGTCCCGATGCTTCTCTTCGAAAAGCTTTAGAAGGTGGAATGGTGCCATCAATGATTTTGTGGGGGCCGCCAGGAGTAGGAAAAACCACATTAGCACACCTCATTGCTAAACACCTTAATCGACCTTTTCAATCTCTTTCAGCCATATCCTCCGGAGTAAAGGATGTTCGAGAAGTAATACAACGCGTTGAAAACGCAGGCATGTTCCAAGAAAAAGGCACTATTCTGTTTATTGATGAAATTCATCGCTTTTCAAAATCTCAGCAGGACTCACTATTAGGTGCTGTCGAAAAAGGAACCATTACCTTAATTGGCGCAACTACTGAAAACCCATCTTTTGAAGTCATCTCTGCTCTTCTATCTCGTTGTCAAGTCTACACTTTGAAAGAACATACTAAAAAGGACTTAATCAGTTTGTTAGAGCGTGCCATCGAAAGTGATAGTTTCCTTCAGTCAAAGTCATTTAAACTAACTGAACTCAATGCTTTATTGATGATTTCAGGAGGCGATGCCCGAAAACTTCTAACTATTTTCGAATTGATTGTGGGCACCTTTCAGCAAGAAAAACATATCGAAATAACGGATGAAATCGTCCACCAAAACGTTCAGCAAAGCTTTATACGCTACGATAAAGACGGCGAACAACACTACGACATTATTTCAGCTTTTATCAAATCCATTAGAGGAAGTGATCCCAATGCGGCCATTTACTGGTTGGCAAGAATGATTGAAGGAGGTGAAGATCCGAAATTTATCGCGAGAAGACTGCTCGTTGCCGCATCGGAAGACATCGGATTAGCCAATCCCAACGCACTATTAATGGCTAATAATTGCTTTCAAGCTGTCGAAACAATTGGTTTTCCCGAAGCACGTATTATTTTAGCACAATGTACCATTTACCTTGCTTCATCACCAAAAGGTAATGCTTCCTATTTAGCCATCAATAAAGCGCAGGAATTAGTACAGTCAACTGGTAATCTTGCAATACCTTTACCCTTGCGAAATGCCTCCTCTTCACTAATGAAAGAACTAGGTTATGGCATAGGTTATTATTATTCCCATAATTACCCGGGAAACTTCAAAGAGCAGGAATTTATGCCGGAAGAAATCAAGGGCTTAAACTTTTTCAAGGCGGGAAGCAGTCAAAAAGAACAAGATATTGAAAAAGAAATTCGTCGTAACTGGAGAGATAAATACAGTAATGAATAAAATTTGCTATTATCTTATCGTCTTGCCCCTATCCTACTTGCCCCTATACCTATTATACGGACTAAGTCCTATTATTTATTTCCTTTGTTACTATGTTATTTCCTACCGAAAAAATGTAGTCAAACAAAACATTCAAAACAGCTTTCCTGACAAATCAGCAAAAGAACAAGCATTTATTGTGCAAGCCTTTTATTATCACCTCAGTCAGGTAATTGTGGAAGGAATCAAAAACCTAACTATTTCAAAAATAGAATTAAGTAAACGATTTAAAATCACTAACCCTGAATTAGTTAATGATTTATTAAAAAACAAAAAAAGTGTGATTTTAATTGGAGGTCATTATGGAAATTGGGAGTGGTTAATTACCAGTCAAGCCTTTCAATTTGATGGAAAAGCGTTTGGATTAGGAATGCCCATGAGCAATAAATTTTGGGGGCAAGCCATTAATAATAAAAGAGAACGCTTTGGATTGAAAGTCATTCATTCTAAAAATTACAAAGAAGCTTTAGCGGAAGAAAAAAATCCATACACCATGCTCATGCTCGGGGATCAAAGTCCAGGAGATACACATAAAAGTTATTGGATGAACTTTCTGAATCAGCAGACAGCGGTTCAATTCGGGACCGAAGCATTGGCAAATACGTATGACCTAGCAGTTGTCTATTTTAACATCGAAAAAGTGCGTTATGGTTATTATGAAATGACACTTACCTTACTAACTGACAGTCCAAAGAAACTAAAGTGGGGAGCAATCACTCAACAGCACACTGAGTTATTGGAAGAGCAAATCAGAAAAAATCCCCACTTGTGGATGTGGTCGCACAAACGATGGAAAAGAGAGTTGCCTGAGGATCTTGACGCCTTAAAAATAGAACAAGTGCGACGCTTTAATGAGCAATTTAGATAAGATTAGTGTCCTTTTATTTTAGATTTCAAATATGATAAAATATCTCTTAATTCTTTTCGTCTCCCTTCAATTACCATCTTTCTTCGCAAGGGAAATTGCAATATTGCAATATTGCAATAAACCATTGCATGCAAAAGGAATAGCAGTAAAATACCTACTTATTCTGTTCGTCTCTCTTCAGTTGCCATCTTTCTTCGCACAAGAAATTGCCATATTGACATATTGCAATAAACCAATACATGCAAGAGGTATAGCAGTAAATGGAAAGTACATTTTTCTTGGAAATAACAACGGAGAAGTTATACGCTACAAGCTCAAAAACGGAAAAAGCAAATCACTTAATCCGAAGGATACCTTTCCTGAAATCAGGGATATTGCGCTGCACAAGAATTCCATTTATGCAATGCAAAGCGCCGACTACAGCATCATACTTAAGTTAAGATGCCATGGAAGATCTGTGAAACTGATTCCTTTAATCACTTTAGAATTAGAACCACAGTTATTTCTTGATGGAATGGCTATAGAAAATAAAGAGGCATTCGTGATGGGCGATCCAGTTGCAAATATATTTTCTTTATTTCATTCGAGCGACTTGAAACATTGGGAGAAAATCACCCCTGCTCTTCCCTCTTTCGATGGAGAAGCTGGATTTGCTGCGAGTGGCAGTACCGTACAAATTAGCAATGGGGTATATTATTTTGTTTCTGGAGGAGAGAAATCGCGCTTTTTTATGAGCAAAGACAAAGGTCTTACGTGGATTCAAAGCGAACTTCCTTTTAAGAAAAGTAATGCAAGCGGTGCTTTTTCATTAGCCATGAAAGACACTAGCAACGGAATCGTAGTGGGCGGAGATTACCTTGCGCCGAATTCACATAAAAATGTTTGTTTCATCACCAAAGATGGCGGAATCACTTGGAATACTTCCACTAGTGGACCCTTCGGATACCGTTCCTGCGTTTACTTTACAGATGGCGTTTATTATTCGTGCGGTACCAATGGAATCGATTATTCCATAGATGATGGAACAACTTGGATTCAACTAAGCAATGAGAATTGCTTCAGTATTTGTTCGTACAAAGAATATGTTTATGCTTCGAGTACTAATGGGAGAATAGTTAGGATTTCTAAGGTTGTGATTTAAAGATAGAACGTTGAACGCCAATCTTGACTCAGATTGTAATTTCACGTTCGAATCCTCTAGTTTAATACATCAAACTTTTCTTAGCGGAATTTTTCCAACCGGCATAAGCTTGATTATCTACAAAAAATATTTTTAAATCTGCATAGGCTTGATTACTCACGAAAAATATTTTCTTGTCAGCATATGCTTGATTATCTACGAAGTACCATTTACCATCATTTTTTCCTGCATAAGCTTGATTGGATACTTTATAAACCAATAAATCTGCGTAGGCTTGATTATCCACAACAAATACTTTAACATCAGCATAAGCTTGATTTGAAACACTAAATATTTTCTGTGCATTAGCAAACCCAAACGTGAGCAACATAGTTGCTAAAATCAATAAATTTCTCATATTATAATTTTTAAATTTTATTCCTACTCTTATCGATTATCGGATTACTCGCTGTTTTTTTTTCCCGTAACTGCGGAATGGTTTCTAGTCTCCACTTTTTTAATTATAATCAAATGTACTGTTTTTTAATTAATTCTTTGAATTCTTCAACTAATATTTTTACCCATAAATTTAACTAATTAATTAGTGTCAATATAATTAATTCTAAATAAAAAAATATCCAATACTGAAGTTTTCTATATCTTTGTTATCTAAGTTATTACTATGAAATTAAGTGTATTATTTTGTCTTTTATTTGTTACTTTCGTTTGCAAAGCGCAACAAATTCCCTCCGCTACCGAAATAGCCAGCTTACCTTTATGGGCGCAAAAAATGTACGGTGAGCATCCAAATGTGCTAGAGGTATCGACACTTTACACGGACTATTACAGAGCTAATTCTTTTGAAAAAAATTACCATACGCAATATTTTAAAAGATGGAAACGAAAGTACATTGCTCAACTAGACGATCAAGGTTTTCCTATCGTTTATTCACCGGAGGAACAAGCACTAATCGACCAAACTTATTTACACAAACAAAGCGTTAACAAGAGTTCGAATTGGTCTGTAGTTGGTCCAATTACGAATTATCAAGAAAATAATACGCAAGGCTCTGGTCAAACAAATGTTTATTCTGTCGACCAATGCTTGGCACAGCCAAATTTCATGTTTTGTGGAACGGAACCAGGTGAAGTTTACAAAAGTACAGACGGTGGTCAAAATTGGACGCACAGCTCCATGACACTCGATTTTGGAAGCGGTGTCACTGCTGTTGAAATAAGTCCTACCAATCCTTTAATGGTTTTTGCAGGTGGAAACAAAGGTGTTTTTCGTTCTACTGATGGCGGCGCTTCTTGGACCAATGTCCTACCCCAAACCAATTTTGGTGTAAACGAAATCCTTATCAACCCAGGGAATGAACAACTAGTTTTCGCGGCAACGGATAAAGGTCTATACCGCTCTACTGATGGCGGCGCCAATTGGACGCAATTATACACGACTGCCTGCTATGATATTAAATGTAAAGCCAATAGCAACAGCGAAATGTACTGCGTGAAGAATAACAGCGCACTCATTAAATGCGAATTTTTTAAATCTACTGATTTTGGCGCTACGTGGACCATTCAGTCGGCTGGTTGGTACAATTCAACAGATCCAGCGAGAAATGACGGAGGCGCCAGAATTGCTGTAACACCTGCCAATCCAAATCGAATATATGTCTATTTAATCGGGGAATCCAAAGCCAACGATTATGGCTTTATTGGGATCTATAAAAGTGATGACAGTGGAACAACTTGGAGTAATCCCAGCGGAATTGACGGCGGACCTTACGATGCTACCCATATCAACTTAGCCATTGGTTGGGCCACTTGGCTGTATCACCAAGGATTTTATAATTGTGCCATCGCAGCTTCGCCTACCAACGCAGACGAAATCTTGATTGGTGGCTTGAACCTCTACCGTTCGACCAACGGAGGACAAACATTCGCTTCTGTTTCGGGTTACGTAGGCGGTCCTTTGGGACTACACGTGGACAACCAAGACTTCCGAGTGATTGGAAATACTACTTGGATTTCTACCGATGGAGGAATCTATAAATCCAATGATTTTTACACCTCTCAATTCCTTTTTAAAATGTCGGGCGTACACGGTTCTGACTATTGGGGATTTGGAAGCGGATGGAATGAAGATGTATTAGTTGGAGGATTGTACCACAATGGAAACTTAGCTTATCATGAAAATTATGGCAGTGGAAATTTTTTAGAATTAGGAGGTGGAGAAGCGTCCACAGGATACGTAAACCCTGGGATTAATAGAAAAACCTATTATTCAGATATTGGCGGAAAATTTATTCCCTTACAACTTGCTGACCCCATCACCGGAACACCATTTGGAATGGCTCCTAACGAAAGCTATTATGCAGCCGAATCGAGTGAATTTGAATTTCATCCCAATTGTTACAGCATTGGCTACCTTGGAAAAGACAATTCGATTTGGAAAACTACGGATGCAGGCGCTTCTTTTAACCTACTCTATACATTTGGAACCAACGTGAACAATGGCGTTCGTTATATAGAAGTAGGGTCAAATAATCCCAATATTTTATATGTGAACCAACAACCAGCGTCAGGAAATGTAGGGACACTTTGGAAATCTATTGATGGCGGTATTACATGGAATACATGCTTCATTCCAGCCGGTAACAGTAGAAGAATGGTATTATCCATCGATCCTACCAACGCAAATAATTTATGGATTGCCTACCCAGATGGTTCAAATGGATTTAAAGCATTTAAAACAAGTGATGGCGGTTCCACATGGACAAATTTATCCTCATCCATTCTCAATAATGAAAGCATACAATCCATAGTTCACATCCCAGGTACAAATGGAGGAATTTATGCTGCGACCAACAAAGCTGTTTATTACAGAAACAATACGACCAATTGGGTAATAGACAATGCCGGTTTGCCCACTTTTACGAACGGGAATATTTTACGTCCATTTTTTAGAGATAATAAAATACGATTAGCATCCTATGGAAAGGGCATTTGGGAAAGCCAATTAAATGAAACACCTAGCTTTCCGATAGCACGCATTAACGTGAACAAACTAGATCAAATAGGAATTTGTGATTTAGATTCCTTTTATTTCGAAGATCACTCCTATTTAAATCACACCAATGCACAATGGAATTGGACATTTCCAACAGGTTCCCCGGCGACATCAACACAAAGAAACCCAACGGTGCTATTTAATCAAGCAGGTTCCCATTTAGCTGTGTTACAAGTTACCGATGCCAATGGTAACAGCGACATCGACAGTTTGTATGTGCAAGTTAGTTTTTACGCTTTGCCTACTGCAATTCAAGAAGACTTTGAAGGTAATTTCATTCCCAATGGATGGTCAGTTGACAATCAAGACAACGGCGCATCATGGACCTTGTCTAGCACAGCAGGTGGATTTGGAAACTCTTCGAAGTCGGCACTTTTCAACAACTACGATAATGACTCCCAGGGCAGCTTTGACGACTTAATTGTCAATTTTGATGCGAGTACGATTGCAGCAAATCCCTACATGACCTACGATGTTGCCTATGCACGATGGGGAGGCGGTTATCCAGATTCCATGGCTATTCTAGCTTCAACGGACTGCGGCCTTACCTACCAAGAATTGTATATGGATGGCGGCGTTACCTTAGCAACAGCACCAGACATCCAAAGTTTCTTTACACCAAGTGCTACCCAATGGCGCAAGGACAGCATTAATTTGGCGGCATTTAACGGATCGGCTAATTTACAGATCGCCTTTAGAAGTATTGGCAAGTGGGGGAATAACCTTTACATTGATAATGTTAATCTTGACAATCAATCAGGGATAGTGGAGCAAAATGAATCCTACCTGACTATGTTTCCAAATCCAATACAGCGAGGTGGTCTTTTGACCATTGCTAACGTGCCACTTGTAAAAGTAAAAATAGTGGACATGAACGGAAAGATGGTTCAAGAAGTAAAAGGTGAGGGCACACTCGTTATTCAGCTCCACGCGCTCAAAGCAGGAACTTATATGGTATGTATCGAAGGAAAAACACAAATTTGGAATAAACCTTTGATCGTGCGGTAGTAAAAAAATAAATTCTTCGATTAATTAAAATTGGTGGTGTGTAAATAGAGTTAAATACTTATACAGCAGTCCAAAAATAGCCACCAAGTCCATAATATCGAAACGCGCCAGTCTGGTCTCTCATTCCTGCAGGTATTCCAGAAAACCCCGAACTATTGGTGGCATTTTCATCCTGAGGCCAAACCGACGGTAACATCATTTTCTTTTTATAGTCATTTCCCAAGAAATTTGTCATTTCTAAAAATTCAGCATTACTGGGGAGTTTCCAACCCTGAGGGCAAACTTTACAAGCGGTAGCCCAATCATACAAATAACCAAGTTGATTAAATTTTGATTGTTGTTGTATAGAAAATAGGTGATATTGGGATTACTGAAGTATAAATTTTCAGCCATCCACACCTGCTTTCCTATTTTAACTGTCTTATACGTCCTACCGTCCCTGGCATCGGTGAATTGTCCATTGTCTTGTGAATAAAAAAAATGAGCAACAAACAAACTATAAATCACTAGGGTAATTGATTTTAATCCGTTGGATTTGAGCATTTTAAATAAACCTTTTTATAAATAGAAATGATCAATTTGTTATTTTGTGTGCCGTTTATTTAATGCGCTACCTTAAAAAGAATCAATAATCTTCATAATTATTTTCGTAATAAGGCTCCTCATATTCTGTTGGATAATCGTTGTATCCATCGCCCATCCCATCGCCCATCCCATCGTACCCATAGTCGGAATAACTATCGTCAGGAGCGGTAATTACAGGAGCTATCTTTTCAACTGGAGCAGTAATAGTTACTCTACTTGTCGGTTGATAATTATTGTCATCTTTTTTGTTTTTTAGTTCGGCTTTGATTTCTTCTAGACGATCTTTATTTTCGCACGAAGCACCTACTAAACCGATAATACACAGCGATAATACTATAATTCGTTTCATATTAGTTATTTATTATGTTTTTAAAAGTACTGTTCATTTTTGCCAAGAATACAATCATAACGGTCATTAACAAGAAGAAAAAGCCGAAATACATCCAATCTTTTGCTGTATTTCTATTTTCTTCACGTAAAATTTCTCGAGCTCTTTTATCAAAATTTGCTGCCTCAATTTTTTGACCAAACAATTGAATATACTTTGTGAATTTGTCCTGTAAATCAATCGCTTTAAATTTAATTTTGTCACCGAAAAAGAAATCTTCCACACATTGTAATTCTAATTTATCAACTGATTCGTTTTTATATTTATATTGACTAAAATTTACATTCATTGCAGTACTTACCGCCTTTAAAATGGCAACCGTATCTTTGATTTTAAGTTCGGTTTTCATTTTAGTAACTATTCTATTTAACTGTTCGAACCTGTCAGCAGTAACATCTGTATTTGCCGCGTGATCGTACAGTTCAAAATACTCCTCTTGACGTTCTTGCTTACTGTAAGTTTGATGGCACCTAAAAAGAAGTGAAATATTAGTAATTGATTTGTGCAGTTTTTCAACTTCTATCATTTCCTGAAGCGTTAGATTTTTAGAAGCTTGTAGAGTACCTAGGAACTTATCTACCAATATTGAATCCACACTTATTTTGTCGGTTATCGAATATAGATGATCAATTTTATCCAGCAACACAATTTTAGCTTCAAAGTCTACTGAATCAATTTTTTGCGCTAACATTATATCGTTCATAAACTTTTTCATCGAGTATGGAAGACTAATTATTTCAAACTCCACTGGTTCAATTGCATACTCACCAAAATAACTCATTCTTTCTTGAAGATACCTAGCATATTTTTGTTGGTAATCCGGATCTATTTTTTTAGTCTCCAATTTATCCCATTCAGCATAGGGCATCTTGGCTTTTAAGCTATTTAATTTTATATTGTAATCTTCAAAAGTAGCTGACGAAGCAGATTCATCAGTTTGAGTTAAGTCGTAATTTATTTTACCATTTTTTAGTTCTACATTAGTGATCATTACCTCAGGTCTACCACTCTCAAAATAATTAATGGAAAAATATAAAAAACCACCAATAAAAATAAGTAGCATTGCTAAAACCATCCAACGCCATATAGATATGTTGTAAATGGTATTCATAAAATTTGTTAGTTTGTCTTTCATATTTTTATTTTTTCGATTCCCCTACTCTTTAGCTTTTCGGGTTCCGCTCTTACGCTAAAATATTCAGTAAGTAATTTAATTGGACAATATTACTAAAATAATCCGTAATAATATAGCAGTATGTGTTTTTATTATAATTATTTTTCTAAAAGTAAAAATTAGAAATGAACACAGGTAAGCGTCATTTAGTTTTTGTCCTAATGTTTGATGTTTTCTGTTATTATACTAATTGACGTAATATTCTAAATTCAAAATCATTTTACGCTGTCTATTCTGCATTAATTCAAACTAATTTTAAGTAACTCAAGCCAACAATATCCGCACTTTATCGATATTTATAGCTAAAATCAGCCAAGGTAGGTATTTTGTCGAACGTAACGGTAAATAGGTGCTTTCCAGGTAATAATTGTAAAAAATTCTTGTCGAATCGAAGCCCTAATTGCGAGGAATAAAGCCAAAAATCAGCCAAAAACTGCGTAGTATTTACTTCAATTACTGCGGTCTTTGTTGCCGTATCCATTGACTTTATATTCAATCCTACCGGAGATTCAAATGGATCAATTTTGTTGGTTTGAAATGACTTTTGTTGACTTAACAGAAAAATTCGTTGATACTCATTGTTAACAGTGACTCTAAGTACTCTTGCCTGCTGATTAAACGAACCAAGAGAAATTTTGTCTTGATAGCCAATTGCCAATTTTTGCAGCTTACTTGAAAGCACTTGTCCATCTAAACTAACTACCTCCAGCAGTACTTGTATTGCCTTTTCTTCACTTTGGGGATCATCGGACGTTAAAAACACTTCCACCCTACCTTTAGCATCCACTGTTTTTAGAATAGCAAGCGGACGATAATCTTCGCGCACAGCATAATGCAAGGCTTTCCAATTGCCATAATAATCAATACTAGACCACGTTGGAGCTGACCAACAGTCGTTTAGTTGCCAGAATAAAGTGCCCATACATCTCGGCGCATCTAGCCTATGCGCTTGAATAGCAGAAGAAACCGCATGCGCTTGTGTTAATTGCGAACGATAAACAAATTCTTCGAAATCATTGGTTTTACCGTAAAGTAAATTCGCTTGTTTTTCCATCATGCCATTTCCTACATAGCTCTTTTGGTGGTGCTTCATTACACTCGAAGAAAGTGACCAATCTTTTTTATCTGAAAAAGTGGCTAAAGCAGAAAATTCTGGAAAGCTCTGAAAACCATATTCTGCGTTAAACCGGCCAATTTTAGTGGCAAAATTTTTCATTGGATCGGAACCGTGCCAAACTCCCCAATAGTGTTGAGAACCATGATTGTATAAATCATCTTTCCCCCAATTACTGAGCGGAGAAGTATGCACGTACGAGGTAGTTGTCCATGTGGTAATCACCTCATTAGCAAGCGTATGAAACAAATCATCGTAAGCCTTTTCAATTGTCTTTTGCGCCTTGTCGTTTAACTTATACTGCAATTGAAAACCCCAATTTTTCCATGCCACATCCACCTCGTTATTTCCATTAATCAATACAACAGAAGGATGCGCTGTAATTCGAGGGACTTGAAAGCATAGTTCGCTCTTTACATTTTCAAGAAACGAACTGTCACCGGGATACATGGCACAAGCAAACATTAAATCTTGCCAAACCATTAATCCTTTTTTATCGCAAATAGCATAAAAATAATCGTCTGGGTAATAACCTCCACCCCAAACGCGCACCATATTAAAATTAGCTGCCAACATTTGATCAATGAGACCCTCCACGTTCGACTCTTTCACGGCGGCAGGAAATACCGATTGAGGAATGTAATTAGCCCCTTTACAAAAAATTGGCCTATCGTTAACCTGAAATTCAAAGGAAGTCCCCCATTCATCTTTATTCTGCACTAACTTTGCCGTTCGTACCCCAAAATCGATAATTTGTTCCTCCAATACGACGCCTTTTGCGTTCATTAACTTCAAAGTATCTCGGTAAAGAAAAGGCTCCCCAAAACCTACTGGCCACCAAAGCGTTGGATTTTCTATATAAAAAGAAAACTTAAAGTTGGTGGAGGACAGCGAATCATACACCAAGGGATGCTTACCAAACAAGGCAGAAGAAATATACCCCTCCTCGATGGATTTGTTCGTTTCAACCACGTACAATAAAGTTGCCGTATTACTCGCTTGATACAAGGTATTTACTACACAAGAACGGATACCGTTTGCACCGGTAGCAGTAATTTTAGCGGGTTTTGAAAAACCAATTGTATTCATTCGCAAAGCCCAATCCCAACCGAATTGGTACTGAGGTTTACGACTCAAAGGAGCAACTTTCATTTTAGCCACATCATTTGGAGCAGGAAAATGAAAAGACTCATTTTCGTACCTATGGCTATGAAAAAGTACAGGTGGAGTAATGGACACTTTTATGGTATTAAATCCCGAGTGAACAAAAGACGTGATATCAAATTGATGAGGATGGAAAAAATTTGCTGTCTTTCCGAGGTACTTATCATTTACACTAATTTCTCCGTAGGTATCGATATTTGGAAAAGTTAACAGAAGTTGCTCGCTTTCCATCTCACTATCAGCGATATAGTGTATACTTCTAAATTGCCAAACATGCTCTTCCAACCAAAGAAAACTATTTTCGTTCTCGCCAAAAAATGCAGCAGGTAGTTCTCCCCTTGCCATCAATACCTCTTGCACACTTCCTGCTTTTCCGAAGGCAAACCATTCTTTTTTGATTGGGTGAAAAAACTCCCACGAAAGTTCTTGTTGCCCGAAACAAGTACTTAGGTAAAAAATAAAAAAGAAAGAAAAAGATGCTTTAAACATTAATGCAAATTAATCAGGTTATTTAGTGAACTATATTTCTTTTTCATAATGTTATACGTTTCCAGCTATTTTAAAAAGTCGGAATCAATGGTTTAACTACTTCTTTTAAAACTTTTAAACCGAGCACTCAATAACTTGAAACAAAGCCTTAACGATCCAAATTTTTGCAGCTAAATTGCTAAAATCTGCCTCCTGATATTTGACACATTCTGGTACTCCAACATTTAGTTAATAAAATTACTAGAAATAAAAATCAATAAAGTTCATTATTTGTGTCGTATTTGTTTCGTTCGAAATTAATTCAAAAGTATAAGCGCTGGATCTATCCATAAAATCGTTTTTTTTAATCAAACGGTATTTTTAGTAAATTTAACGATTACTTAACTAGTGACTATGTTAAAACGTATTTTTTTCGTTCTTCTATTATTGCTTTGTGTCGATGCAAAAGCCTCCCATATTGTGGGTGGTGAAATCTACTATGACTCCCTAGGTAATGGGCAATACAAAATTACAATTGAATTATTTAGAGATTGCCAAAATAGCGCAACGCAATTTGACAACCCCATTGAATATTCCATTTTTTATGCTGACGGTACTTTATTTGGCACATTTTCTATCCTTTTACCGACGCCGCAAATTCTACCAATTGTTTACGATGACCCCTGTGTTACGCCTCCCAACGACATTTGTATTGAACGAGCTATTTATATTGATACCGTTACCTTAGGATTCAATCCAACAGGCTTTTATATTTCTTACCAACGCTGCTGTTGGGCGAACAATATACAAAATATGGTTGACCCAGAAAACAATGGAATTACCCTCACCACTGCTATTCCAGGCAATAATTTAGTCAATTTCCCTAATAATTCTGCGCGTTTTAACGATTATCCACCCCTGGTACTTTGTGCAAATAATTCGCTGAACTTTGATCATGGTGCATTTGATTTAGACGGGGATTCATTGGTTTATATGCTATGTTCACCCTTATT
>Ga0247834_1004190_pt1 | contig 18578 bp, 17 predicted proteins | sample LaCruzMarch2015__8_FD_187118 | JGI IMG/M metagenome (GOLD analysis project Ga0247834, IMG submission 187118) | Freshwater microbial communities from meromictic Lake La Cruz, Castile-La Mancha, Spain - LaCruzMarch2015_12m | ecosystem: Environmental > Aquatic > Freshwater > Lake | place: Spain...
AGTTGGCTTCGGCATAAGCTTTGAGCACTTCGGGCGTGTCGTGTTCGGGATCGACCGTCACCGAGACAAGTTTCACCTCGGGTGTTTTGACCAGCGCTTTCTGCATTTCGAGCATGCGCGCGGTCATGAGCGGACAAGGTCCCGCACACCGGGTAAAAATGAAGTCGGCGATCCAGATTTTGCCACGAAGATCGGCATTGGTCACCGTCTGGCCGCTCTGGTCGGTCAGCGAAAATTCCGGGACGGCACGGATGACCGGCAACTGTTCGACATCACGCCGCACGGAGGCCTGCCACATGGAATAGCCCATGGCGACGGCGAGGACAAAAAGAAGAAAGGCCCCGGCCCAACCCAGCCGGCGCATCCGGCCGGCGATGATGTTATCTTGATGTTGGTCGTTGTTCATATCGGTTCGTCGGCGAGGACGCCGACGCTACAGGCTGTAGCGGCGCCGTCCCCGGCGCCGGTTGTTCAGATCAAATAGAGCACCGAATAAAGGAAGAGCCAGACCACATCGACAAAGTGCCAATACATGCCGGCGAGGATCAGATACGTGTGGCTCTGCGCGGTGTAAGCGCCGCCGAGCTGACGGATCAGCGCCCACGCGATCATGAGCACACCGATGATCACGTGCAGTCCGTGAAACCCGGTCAGCACGAAGAAGGTCGCCCCGTAAGCCCCGCCTTTGTTGAACCACAGGCCTTCATGGTGCATGTGATACCACTCGTAGGCCTGCACTCCGACGAAGAGGCTGCCCAAGAGGACGGTAAGGAATAGCCAGGCGACACCGCTCTTGCCCTTCTTCACCGCGACCTCCGCCGCGTGAAAAGCGAAGCTGCTGGCAATGAGGAAGACCGTGTTGATCCCGGTGAGCAGGATGGGAAGCTTCGGCAAATCCGGCGAAGGCGGCCAAGCCGGCGAACTCAATCGCAGCACGATGTAACCGGCGATCAAACCCGCGAAGAGCATGGCTTCGGAGGCGAGGAAAATGGTCATGCCGAAGACCGCCGTGCGCTGCGAAGCGTGGTGGTCGGACGGACTGTCGTGGGCGGTCAGGGCGGCGGTGCTCATGGGCGATTATTTCAGGTGAAAAAGGTTTTCCAGAGAATGACCAGAGTGCAAAGCAAAAGGGCGAAGACCGCGAGGGCGGCAAACAGCCAGCGGTTGGCCTGTCGGGTTTTGGCATCGGGCGATTTCATTCATCGGGCGAGCACCATCAGGGCGAGCAGGAGCGGAAGATAAGCAATCGAGGCGAGGAAAAGCCAGCGGGCCGCGGGGACCGAACCACCACTCACCGCAAAATTGGCCGCCACCGAGGCAAAGCCCGCACCAAGGAGGAGCGCGCCATAGAAATAAACAGCCGAATAAGCGAAGAAGACGGAGGGCAACAAACTCACGGCCAAAAGCGCGAGCGCATAAAGGAAGGCTTGGCGGCCCGTGACCGCGCCACTCTCATCATTTTCGGAGAGCATGCGGAAACCCGCCTGCGCGTAGTCCGCCCGGTAGAGCCAGGCAATGGCGAGAAAGTGGGGCATTTGCCAGAGGAAGAGGATGGCAAAGAGCGTGACTCCCTCGGCATTGATCGAGCCGCGCGCCGCAGTCCATCCGATGAGCGGCGGCAAGGCCCCGGGCAACGCCCCGACAATCGTGTTGAGCGTGGTGATGCGTTTAAGCGGAGTGTAGACCAAAATATAAACTAGGATCGTCGCGGCGGCCAAACCTGCGGCCAGCGCATTGGCGAAAAGCGCGAGGCAGAGAACACCGCTCAACGAGAGCACCGCGCCAGTGAGCAGCGCGTCGGAGACAGCCATCCGCCCGGCCGGCAGGGGACGATCGCGCGTGCGTTTCATCCGCGCGTCGAATTCGCGCTCCCACCATTGGTTGAGAGCCGCGGCGCCGGCTGCACTCAAGGCTGTCCCGGTGAGTGTGGCGGCGAGCAGTAGCCAGCTCCATGAGTCCTTCACCCCGAGGGCGAAACCCGCCATGGCCGTGGCCACGGTGAGCAGGCTCAGGCGGGCTTTGACCAAATCCGCCAGATCAGACAGGGCAGAAGCCGTGCGCGGACGGGACTGGGTGGCGGATTTCATCAGGCGGGAACAAGTTGGGCCGTCTCGCGCTTGAGTTGGGCGGCCCGGGGCGAGAAGACACCCAAAAGGAAACACTGCGTGACCCCCAAAAACAAGATCAGGGCCCCGACCGCCACGTGGGCGGTGGTCACGTCGGCCGCTTTGTTCGACCACACGGTCCAAGCCCCGAGGGCGATCTGGACAATGAGGAGGGCAAACCACCAACGCGAGGCGAGGCGCACCCCCATGGCGGCGCGCCGGGCTTTCCAAACGTAAACCAGAAAGAGCGCAGCCAGCACCACGGCCATCGTGCGGTGGAGCATTTGCAGGTGGATCTGACCGAGGGTGGTGGGCACTTCGCCGGAGGCGATGCGTTGCGCATTGATCACGGCCAACTGCTCCGCATTGACCATCGGCCAGACCTGACCGTAGGCCAGCGGGAAGTCATGGATGGAAAGCCCGGCGTGCTCGTGGCGCATGGTCGCGCCGAGAGCCAGTTGCAGGTAGACGAGCACGGTCAGTGCCACCGCCCAACGCATCAACCCGGGCGCATGCCAACGCCAACGCGCCCCGCCGGTGGCAAAGGCTTTGCTCGTGGCGACGGCAATGACGACCAAAAGCGAAATGTAAGCCTGGGCCAACATGCCATGAAAAATACCGATTTCGTCGAGAATCATGGTCACCCGAAGACCCCCGAGCACGCCCTGCACAATGACTGTGACCACCGCGATGTAGCCCAGCACACGCACCCACTTGCGCGGCTCCGCCATCCAGAGCGCAATCGCGAGGAAGACCGTCATCAGCCCGACGCCGGAAGCAATCAGGCGATGAACGTGTTCGTAAAAAATCCCGCCGACCCAACGCGAGAGGGGAAAAAGAAACATGTTGTAGCCGTAACTGTTCGGCCAATCCGGCACGGTCATGCCCACGCCTTTGGAAGTAACCAAGCCGCCGCTGAGCAAGAGAACGAATGCAGCAACCACGGTGAGCACCGCGTAGGCGAAGACCAGAGTGCGGGCGGTGCCGTAGTGATTCATAAGGTAGGGACGAGCGGCCCGCTCGTCCGCCCCGTGTCAAGCGGGCACGCGAGCCGCGTGCCCCTGCCTTCCGAACAAGCCAGCGGACGGCCGGGCCAGCCGTCCCTGCCAAAGGAAGAAAACACCCCGCAGTTCATAACGCGCTCAATGCACCTCCAACCGCGCACCCTCGGGAGCTTTTTCGTCTTGCGGCAGGAAATCTTTCTCCATACCCGGCACGCTGTATTCGTAGGGTCCGTTGTAGACGGTCGGCGTTTTCTCGAAGTTGCCATGGCCGGGAGGCGAGGGAACCGTCCACTCCAGGGTGGTCGCATTCCACGGATTTTTTCCGGCCACTTTGCCGTGGCGCATGCTCCAGATAAAATTCCAGAGGAAGATGAAGGTGGCCAGACCCATGCCGAAGGCGGCCCAACTGACAAAGACATTGATCGGTTGCAGCGCGCGCAAGTGCTCGTAAACCGTGGGATCTGCGATGCGGCGCATCATTCCGCCCAAACCGAGATTGTGCATCGGGAAAAAGGTCAGGTTGAAAAAGATGAAGGTCGCGAAGAAGTGAATCTTGCCCCACGTCTCGTTCATCATCCGCCCGAACATTTTCGGATACCAAAAGTAGATCGCGGCGAAAGCGCCGAAGAGGCTGCCGCCGAAAAGCACATAATGGATGTGCGCCACGATGAAATAGGAATTGTGGACGAAGAGGTCGACCGGGGTGGAGGCCATGAAAATGCCGCTCAAGCCGCCGATGACGAACATCGAGACAAAGGCCAGGGCGAAGAGCATCGGCGTGGTGAACTCGATCGACCCGCGCCACACCGTGCCCATCCAGTTGAAGGTTTTGATCGCCGAGGGAACGGCAATGATCATGGTCGAGACGGAGAAGGCCGCGCCGAGGGTGAGGTTCATCCCGCTGACGAACATGTGGTGGCCCCAGACGATGAAGCCGAGAAACCCGATGGCCACCATGGCCCAGACCATCGCCTTGTAGCCGAAGATCGGCTTGCGGGCGAAAACCGGGAGAATTTCCGAAACCAACCCCATGGCCGGCAGGATCATGATGTAAACCTCCGGGTGCCCGAAGAACCAGAAAAGGTGCTGCCAAAGGAGCGGTTGTCCGCCCTGCGCGGCAAAGAAGGTCGTGCCGAAATTCAGGTCGGCGAAGAGCATCGCGGCCGCGGCGGAAAGCACCGGCACGGCCAGAATGAGCAGCCACGCGGTGAGGAAGAGCGCCCAGACCGAGAGGGGCAGGCGGAACATGGTCATGCCCGGCGCGCGCATGTTCGTGATCGTCGTGATGTAATTGGTCGCTCCGGCAATCGAGGACAACCCGTTGATAAAGAGTCCGACACACCAAAGACTCTGCCCCATCGCCGTGTTGTTCATGTAGGCCGGGGTGGAACTCAAGGGCGCGTAGGCAGTCCATCCCGACTGGGCTGCTCCGCCATCGACGAAGAAGCTGGCCAGAATGACGATGCCCGAAAGGACGTAAAGCCAGTAGCTCATCGCATTGAGCGTCGGAAAAGCCATGTCCCCCGCCCCGATTTTCAGCGGGATCAGGTAGTTGCCGAAGCCGCCGATAAGGAGCGGCATGACCACCAGGAACACCATGACCGTGGCGTGCATGGTGAAAAGCATGTTGTAGCCGCCGGGCAGGATGACGCCGTCGATCGCGATGGTGGAGGGCAGAAGCGCGCCGATCAGCGGCACCGGCATGCCCGGGTAGGCCAATTGGAAGCGGATACCCATGGCGAGCAGTCCGCCGAGGAGCAGGAAGAAGAAACTGGTCCAGAGGTATTGCAGGCCGATCATCTTGTGATCGAGCGACCAGATGTATTTGGAAAAGAAACTCTGCTTGTGCTCGTGGTGCCCGTGCTCGGCTGCCGCGTGGCCGGGCTCCGGGATGAAGGTCGTGGCGCTCGTGCTCATAGTTTGTTTTCCTTGTTACGCGGGGCGGAGCCGGATGGATCGCTCGCCGCGGTCGAAGTGCGCAGGGCACGCGCCGCCGCGGCCGCCTTCGCTTCCTCGGCCTTGGCCGCGATCTTGCCGGCTTGCCATTTGGCGAACTCCTCCTGCGAGACCACGCGGATCGGGGCTTTCATGTTGTAGTGACCCGAACCGCAGATCTGGCTGCAGGCCAGTTCGAAATTCCCCGTGCGGGTCGGCTCGAACCAGACCCAGGCGATGGTGCGACCCGGAACGGCCGCCTGGTAGAGGCGGAATTGGGGCACGTAGAAAGAATGGATCACGTCGCGCGAGTGCAGGTAGATGTGCACCGGTTTGTTGACCGGAATGACCAGCTCCGTGCTGGCAAAATCGTCGTCCCCGGCGGCATCGTCCGGGACCAAGCCGAATTTGTTGTCCACCGAGTAACTATGCACGTCAACCTCGCCGAGGCGTCCGTCCGCCCCGGCATAACGCATATCCCAGCCGAACTGGTAGCTGACCACATCGACCTTGACCGAGTCCTCCGGTGCCGGACTGTGCAACTCGGCCCACAGGCGGTTGCTATAAATGACGAGGCCGAGGAAAATCGCGGTGGGAATGGCCGTCCAGATGATCTCGAGCTTGTTGTTGCCGTGGCTGTAGTAAGCTTTCGAACCCGGACGTCTGCGGTATTTGACCAGATAGTAAATGTAAACGCTCTGGGTGAGGACAAAGACCGTCGCTGTGAGGTAAAAAATGAAGTTGAGCAGGGTGTCGATTTTCTTCGCACCGACGGTCGCCGCTTCGGGGGCCCAGTAGAGATTGCTCTCGCGCACTTCAGCCGCCACGTCGAAGCCGGCGGCAAACAGGATCGCGGCGGAAAAAAACACCAACTTGGCAAGACGGTATGTCATAATCACGCGGCGGCAGGGGTGGCGGACGGAGGCTGCGCGGGGGCGGGTGGCGCCACGTCGCCTCCCCCGGGTGCGGTTTGGACCTCCGGGGCGGGCGGGGCCGCTGATTCGTATTTGACCGCGGGGATGGCCTGCAATTGGGTCTGCGTGTAGGGCTCGGTCTGCCCGGCAGTTTCCTCCCGGACCTTGGCCACCTGCTCGGCCGTGATGGGTGGAGCGCTGTTGCCCCATTCGTTCCGGATGTAGGTAAGGATCATGGCGATCTGCTCGTCCTTCAACTGCTTCCACGGGGCCATCGCCCCATTATAGGTGCTGCCTTTCACCTGCACCGGACCCTGCAGACCGTGGAGCAGGATGCGGATAAGATGGTTGTCGCCATGCCAGTCGCCGGCCAGCACCCACTCGCTGCCGGCCAGCGGCGGAAACTGCCCGGCCACGCCCTGACCGGTCGGTTGGTGGCAGGCCACGCAATTCGCGGTGAAGAGACGCTTGCCCACCACCATCGGATCGGGCGGACCTTTGACCGCCGCACCACCACCCGCCCAGGACACTTGCACAGGATCGAAAACGTCCGCCTGGAACCCGCCGCTGTAGAAGGACAAATAGGCCCCGGCCCAGAAAACCAGTGCCATAAAGGCCGAGACCAACCACAGCGGAATCGGTTCGTAGCCGTCACGCGGATCGTCTTTCTCGCGCAGGATCGCCCCGTGCACATCGCGCACGTTGAGCCCCTCCCCCTCGAGGTGAGACTGTAGTTCGTCGGAGCCTGCCTTGTGCGGGTCGTCGATCATTGCGGCGGTTCCGGAGCTTCCGGCAGCGGGTAGTTGCGGTTGAGGGAAGTCAGATAGGCAACAAGGGCTTCCGCTTCGTAGGTCGGGACAATTTCGTAGCCCTCCGGCGGGTTATCCGGCGGCAGCAAGTCGATCGCTTCGGCCGAACGCTGGCCCTCGATCTGACGCGTTTCGTAAAGGTAACGATAGCTCGGCATGATCGAGCCGGGACTGACCACCGCCGGTTGATAAAGGTGCTGATGGTGCCACATGGCGGAGGGCTGCCGCGCGCCGATGTTGGCCAGATCGGGTCCGGTCCGCATCGTGCCGAGGAAGACCGGGCTTTCGCGCATATAATCGCGGGCCACGGTGGGACGCGATCCCCAGCCGCGCTCGAGATCGCTGCCGTAGCCGACTTGGCGGACCTGCTGGCTATGACAATACACACATCCGGCCGAGGCGTAGACTTGCTGGCCGCGCTCAGCCAGGCCCGAGAGCGGGGGCGGATTGATGTCCCCCGTGTTCTCGTCGACCACCGGCGTGTAGCGCCCCAAGTTGAAATAGGGATAAGCAACCAACCCGAGCCACGAGCTGAAAAAGGTCAGGAAAACCCCGATGACGATGACCGGCATCCTGTTCATACGTTGAGCGGCTCCGGTTGGCGGCCCTGATCACTCCCGAACAAGGTCGGCTCGGTGCGCGTGGCCCCGGTTTTGAGCAAAAGGAGGGTGAAACTGACCGCGAAAACAATATGCCCCGCGGTGAGCAGCAGGCCCGACACGCTGCGCAAGAAAAGCCACGGCTTGGTGTAGTCGAGCGAGGCCATGAAGGTGATTTCCGGGTCAAGCAAGGCAAGCCCCTGCAAGAGTCCTCCGAGGGTGAGGACCACGACCATCATTCCGATGCCGATCGCCACCAGCCAGAAGTGCCAACGGATCAGGCGGGCCGACGGCCATTCCCATCCGACCACCCGGGGCAGGATGTAATACATCGCCCCGAACATGATCATGGTGAAAAACGCGTAAAGCCCGAGATGCGCATGGCCGACCGTGTAATGCGTGAAGTGCGTGACCACGTTGAGCGACGGGATGGCCATGAAGCTGCCCTGCACACTGGCCAGCGTGTAGCACATCGCGCCGAAGACGGTGAAACGCAGCGTCGGGCTCCACTTCAAAGCCTGGAAATTGCCGCGCACCGTCATGTGATGGTTGATCGCCGTGGTGATGACCGGAATGAACATCATCACGCTGGCCACCACGCTGGCGCTGATCAACCACGCGGGGAAAGGCCCGCCGATCAGGTGATGCATCCCGTTCCAGCTGTAGAAAAGCGCGAGCGACCAGAAACCAAGGATGCTCAAGTAGTAACTATGGATGGGACGGCCGAGGACTTTCGGGATGAGATAGTACGCGGTGGCCAGCCCGATCGGGGTGAACCAAAGTCCGAGCGCGTTGTGTCCATACCACCAATTGACCGCACCCTGCGCGCCACCTTGGATCGGCTGGAAGTTGAGCAGAATGTTCGCCGTGGAATAAAGCCAGGGAAACCAGAGGAACGCGGCCAGCAGATACCACTGGCTCACGTAGATGTGACCCGGTTCGCGGAAACGGAACATGAGGATGGCCCACACCGCAATCAATCCGAAGGCCACAAAAAGCATGAAGCTGGCGTAGTTCGGGAATTCCAGCCACTCGATCGAGCGACCGTCGCCGGAGAGGATGCCGAGGATCCCGAGCAGAACGCCGATGTTCCAGAAGATGGCCGCGCTGATCAGCAGTTTGCTGTAACGCAAGGGCGTGCGGCAGAGACGGGCCATGAGCCAGAGTGCCGTGCCGATGCCGGCGGCCGAAGCCCATCCGTAAGCCACCGCATTCAAGTGCGCCGGCCGCACGCGTCCGAAGGTCAGCCAGCTCCATTGGTCGAGGAAAGTCGGCGCGTTCATCTTGAACGAGGCCAGCAGCGCGAAGAGCGTGCCGATGAGCAGCCAAAAAATGGCCGAGCCGTAGAACAGAATGACCGGCACCCGCGTTGATTCGTCGATGAGGGCACGCTGCGCCTTTTCCATTTCAGGCGTCACGGTGGAAGGATGGGCAAGGGTCGCGCTCATGGTCGGAAGGAATCAGCGCCGCGCCGCAGCGGGCGGTCGGCCATCTTGTCGGCAAAAGCATCGGTCGCCGTGCCAACCGGCTCGTCCCCATCAAAAATGGATTTCGACCCAGCTTCAAGATTGCGGAATTGCCCGCTCTTCGCCGCCCAATAAAAGGCAGCCAGGGTGGATCCGCCGAACAAGACCAGGCCGGCCGCGAGAAGGATGTAGACAATCGTGTTCATGGGGCGGAAGGGGCGGCCGGAACCGGATCCGGCTCGGCCGCGGGCGGTTCGGTCGACGGGGCGTTGAAAGGTGGCGGGGTCGGCTGCGCCGCGGCGAGACCACCGGGCTTCACCGCGGAACCGAGCGGTAGATTGGGATCGATCGGATAAGCGGGACGGGGCTCGCTTTGCGCCGACAATTTGGCCACCGCCATTTCCAGGGCGCGGTCGAGCGGAATGCGCACCGTGCCTTTGGCTTGGTCCGCCCAGCCGTATCCGCTGGTGAGATTTTTGTTTTCCTCCTGCACCTTGGCCAGAATGTCATAGCGTTCCTTGGCGCGGATCGCTTCCTCGTCGAAAGACCCGGGATCGCCGGAGCGCAGCATCCAAAAGACGAATCCTGCGAAGAGCGCGAAAAGCACGAAGGAGCCGGTGAACATCGGCCAGATGCTCTTTTCGCGCGGGGCAGTGTTGTGCATGGCGGGGTCCATCAGTTGCGAAGTTTCAGCGAGTTACCCAACCGCGGATCCTTGACCGGCCAGAGGGCCGCGTCACCGAGGCGTTTCATGAAAATAGCCGCCAGCGTCGCACCGATCGCGAGCAGGCAGACCAAGTCGAGCCAATGGGGCGAAGCACCGGCTTTGTGGTAGGTCGGCAACACGATGATGTACATGTCGAGCATGTGCATGAGCAGGATCCACACCGCCACCGCGCAGAGGAGAAGCGGTTTCTTCTTCGTCGCCTGGAAAAGAAGGACCACGAACGGCAGGAAGAAATGGCCGAGAACCATGATGATGTTCAGCGTGTTCCAACTGCCGGTGTTGCGGCGGAGGAAATAAATCGTCTCTTCCGGAATGTTGGCATACCAGATGAGCATATATTGGCTGAAGCCGATGTAGGCCCAGAACACGGTGAAGGCCAGTATCAGCTTGCCCATGATGTGGTAGTGCTCGATCGTCACCACGCCCTCGAGGTAGCCAGCACTGCGCAAGGCGGTGACCAGCAGGACGAGCACGCACATCGAACTGAGCGCCGACCCCGCGAAGATGTAGACCCCCCACATCGTGGAGAACCAGTGGAAGTCGAGGCCCATCAGCCAGTCGAACGCCCCGAAGGTCAGGGACAAGGCGAAGAGCGGCAACATGGGGAAGACCATCTTGCGCGAGGACCACGTGTAGCGTGGGTCGCCATCCTTGTCCTGCCGCACCGAATTACGGCGCAGCAGGAAGGTCGCCACGATGAAGAAGAGAAAATAAAATCCGGCGCGGGCCCAAAAGAACGGTTCGTTCAAATACGCCGCTTTGCCATCAAGCAAAACATCCTCGCCCGGCGCGATCTTCATCCATTTGAAAAGGGTGGGCGCGCTGAAAATGATCGGGATGAAAAGGATGGCCAGGACCGGAAAGAGCCACGCCATATTTTCCAACTGCCGCCGCACCACCACGCTCCAATCAGCATCGACCGCGTGATGGACCAGGATCCAGAAAAGCGCGCCGGTCAGGATGGTGAAGAAGAAACTGAATGCAAAAAGCCAGGAGAAGGCGAACTGCTTGGGCGAAAGGAAACCTCCCCACGCGGCCAGCGCCAGCGAGACGACAGCCAGCGCCACGGTGAAAAGCAATTTTCCACCGAACCCCTGGTAATCAAAAAATTCCTTGGTGCTCACTTTGTTTTCGGACGCGCTCATGGTTGCGGCGGCGCCTCCAGTTTGGCCCGTTCGTCGGCCGGCACGTCGTTGATCGTCGCGGTCTGCGCCATCTGCAGCGCGCGCACGTAGGACACGATGGCCCAGCGGTCATCGACCGGGATTTTTGCCCCGTAACCGAGCATCGTGTTCTTGCCGTTGGCGATGGTGTTGTAAATCTCCCCGTCGGCCATCTCGCGCAGACGGTCCTGATGGAAGCTGGCGATGGCCACCAGTCCGTATTGACCCGCCACCCCGTTGCCGCCGCCGCTCGCCCCGTGGCAGACGCCGCAATAAATAGTGTAACGTTCTTGCCCGCGCTGGAGCAATTCGGCCGTGACCGGCAGGGGAAAACCCGTTCCCCACTGGTCGCCGAAGCGGCCCGTATTCATGTAGTCCGTGCCGGAAGCATAGCGCACCATGCGGTATTTGCCCTCGTCGGGGAAGGGATTCTCCTTCGAAACCGGCGCCTCGTAGCCGATCGGCACCGTGCCGGCCACCGGGAGACGGTTGCCGCGGTCATCGGCAAAAAAATCACTCGGCACCTGCGCCTTCACCTTCGGCTGATGATCCATGTCCGGAAAAATCTCGATCGGCGGCTTGCCGCTTTTTTGTCCGCGGAAACCGGCCACCGCAGCCAGCAGCACGAAAAAAAGCCCGAGGGCGATGAAGAAGTAGCGCAACATATCAGTCCCCGTAAATCAGCGTGATGTGCTTCGCCCCGACACTCTCAAGCATGGCGCGGGTCGACTCCTCGTCGAACTTCGGATCGGTCGACTCGATGGCGAGGAAGAATCCGTCGTTGCTCACCTTCTTGAAAAGATCCCAGTTGAAAATCGGATGGTTCCAACGCGGCAGGCCGTTGAGCGCGAGCATGCCGAAGGTCGCGGTGAAGGCGGAAAGGAGGATGGTCAGCTCGAACATGATCGGGAAAAACGCCGGCACGGTGAAGAAGTTGGTCGGCTTCCCCGCCACGATGAGCGGGTATTCGATCGACGACGGATAGAACTGCAGGGCGGCCGCGAAGGTCAGTCCGGTGATGCCGGCGATGAAGACCAGCGCGCTCAACCATGATTTTTTCAACCCCATGGCCTCGTCCATCCCGTGGATGGGAAACGGCGAATAGACATCCCACCGCGAATAGCCCGCATCGCGCACCTTCTCCGCGGCCTGGTAAAGCGCAGAGGCCGACGGCACTTCGGCGCCCATGGCGAAAAGTTGCGACTGCGTGTTGCCCGTGGTCTCCATATCAGTGCGCGCCCTCCTTCAGTGCGGCCGCCGGTTCGTGGTGATGCTCGTCGTGCCCGTGGTGCGGATCGGCTTCGGGGAGCACCGCTTTGACTTCGAAAATACAAATCATGGGGAGCCAGCGGATGAAGAGCAGGAAGAGGGCGAGGAAGATGCCGAAGGTGCCGACAAAGGTCCAGATGTCGACCCAGGTCGGGTAGAACATGTTCCAGCTCGAGGGCAGGAAGTCGCGGTGCAGGGAGGTCACGATGATGACGAAGCGCTCGAACCACATGCCGGTGTTGACGAACATGCAGACGATGAAAACCCAGAGCACATGGCGGCGGAAGAAACGGAACCAGAACAACTGCGGCGCGACCACGTTGCAGAAAATCATCGTCCAATAAGCCCACCAATACGGACCCGTGGCCCGGTTCATGAACGCGTATTGCTCGTACATGTTGCCGCCATACCACGCGATGAAGAACTCCATGGCGTAGGCGTATCCGACGATCGAACCGGTCAGCAGGATGATCTTGCACATCTTGTCCACGTGGTCGTCGGTGATCAGATCGTGCAACCCGAACATGGCGCGCGCCGGCAACATGATGGTCAGCACCATGGCGAAACCGCCGAAAATGGCCCCGGCCACGAAATAGGGCGGGAAAATGGTGGTGTGCCATCCGGGAATGACCGACGTGGCGAAGTCGAAGGACACCACCGAGTGGACCGAAAGCACCAGCGGCGTGCTCAGGCCGGCCAGGACGAGGTAGGCCATCTCGTAGTGCTTCCACTGACGGTTCCCGCCGCGCCAACCGAGGGCCGCGATGCCGTAGAAGAATTTGCGGAGCTTGTTCGTCGCGCGGTCCCGCAAGGTCGCCAGGTCGGGAATCAGACCAGTGTACCAGAAGAGCACGGAAACCGTGAAATAGGTCGAGACGGCGAAGACGTCCCACAGCAGCGGACTGCGGAAATTCTGCCAGATGGCGTTAGAATTCGGCACCGGGGCGAGGAACCAGACCATCCAGATGCGGCCGACGTGGACCGCCGGGAAAATGCCGGCGCAGACCACGGCAAAGAGGGTCATGGCCTCGGCCGCCCGATTGATTGAGGTGCGCCACTTCTGGCGCGTGAGAAACAAGATGGCGGAAATGAGCGTGCCGGCGTGCCCGATGCCGATCCAGAAGACGAAGTTCGTGATGTCCCAGGCCCAGCCGACCGGATGGTTCAGTCCCCACACCCCGACGCCGGTCGAGATGAGGTAGCCGATGCAAAAGACGCTGACCAAGGCGAGCGAGGAACTCAGGGTGAATGCAATCCACCACCAGGTCGGTGCGGCTTTCTCGGTGCAGGAGGCTACGTGGTTGGTGATCCACGACATCGAGCGGTTGTTCGTCACGAGCGGCGCGCGCTTCAGGCGCTCCGCCGCGGCTTCGCGACTCTGCATGATTGCGTCGGCCATAATCAGGTTCCGTGCGCCTCCGTCGCGTGGGCGGCTTCCTCGCCGTGGTGACCGTAACCGTTGGCCCGGCCGACCTTCTCCGCACCGGGCATCGCCATGTTTGGGTTCTTGATCCGCGCCAGGTAGGTCGTGCGCGGGGTGACATTGAGATACTTCAGCATTTCGTAATTGCGCGGCTCGGTCTTAAGCTGGGCCACGCGGCTGTTCGGATCCTTGATGTTGCCGAAAACGATCGATTCCGACGGACACGCCTGCTGGCAGGCGCTCTTCACCGCGGGGAAGGGCACGAGTGATTTGTCCGAGGCTCCCGCCCGCACGGTCTGCGTGATGCGCGCTTCCTCGATCCGCTGGATGCAATAGGTGCACTTCTCCATCACGCCGCGCATGCGCACCGTGACATTCGGGTTTTTCGACATCTGCAGGCTGTCGGCCATGCCCTTCTTGGCGAAAGGTCCGAGGTAAAGCTGGTCGAGCGGACGCTGATTGTAGTCGAAGAAATTGAACCGCCGGACTTTCCACGGGCAGTTGTTCGCGCAATACCGCGTACCGATGCAACGGTTGTAGGCCATCAGGTTGAGGCCGTCGTCGCTGTGCACCGTCGCATTGACCGGACAAACCGTTTCGCACGGCGCATTTTCGCAGTGCTGGCACATGATAGCCTGCGAGAGCATTTCCGGATCGTTCTCGTCGCCGGCAAAATAACGGTCCATGCGGATCCACGCCATGTTGCGGCCGCGCGAGACCTGGTCTTTGCCCACAATGGGCACGTTGTTCTCCGCCTGGCAGGCGACGACGCAAGCGTTGCAACCCGTGCAGGTGCTCAGGTCGACCGTCATGCCCCATTGCTCGGACGAGGTGAACGGCGGATGGGTGAAGAGCGAAATGTTCGGCGGGATGTGTCCGTCCATCCCCATGGTCTGCGCAAACGTCGGCTCCTCGGCGTAACGCTCGGCCGTCGCCTCGCGCACCAAATCGCGGCCTTCCATGCTCTGATGCGTCTGCGTTTCGGCGAATTTGTATTCCGCCCCGGTGCGCTTGAGCACGGCATTCGAAACGTGGGTCATCCCGCGCGTGGTGCGCAAGGGATAAGCATTGAAACCTGCTTTGTCCGCCACAGGCGTGACCTTCACCCGCCCGTAACCGAGCGCGATACTCACCGCGCCGTCCGCCTGACCAGGTGCAATCAAAGCGGCAGCCTCGATCGCCCGGTCGCCGGCCGAAAGTTGCACCATGTCGCCGGTGGCCACGCCGAGTTCCTTCGCGGTGGACGGACTGATCAGCGCGGCATTGTCCCACGTGATCTTCGTGGCGAAATCCGGCGTCTCCTGCAGCCAGCCGTTGTTGGCGTAACGCCCGTCATCCAACGTGCTGCTCGGGATGAACTCGATGTCCAGGCCGCCGCCCGATGGTTGGTATAGCGCGGCGAGCGCCGCGATTGAAGGCCAACGGGGCCTCGGGCCACGCGGTGTCGGGGAGGAAACCCTGACGCAAAAACTCGGTCCACTTCGCCTCGAGGTCGCCGCCGCCCGCGATCCGGGCAAAGGTTTCGCGCACCAATTGCGGGCCGATCGGCTGTTCGTTGCCGGCCAGACGATTCAAAATTTCCAAGTCCGCCACCCCGTCCCACAACGGGAGAATCATCGGTTGCACCGCGCAGATCGTGCCATCCGCACTACGGGCATCGCCCCAGCTTTCAAGGTAATGCGCCTGCGGCACATGCCACTTGCAGGCGGCAGAGGTTTCGTCTTCGTAAAATCCGAGACGCACGCTGACCGGGACGCCGGAAAGAAGATCGCCGAAGCGCAAATCGGCCGGCGCATTGTAAACCGGGTTGCCGCCCAGGATGAACAAATTCTGCACCCGGCCGGCCTGCATCGCGGCGGCCAGTTCCCCGATCGTGGCGGCCGGCAGTGCTTCGGTCCGCATGCCGCGCAAAGTCTGACCCGGCGCTCCGAGGGCGGCATTGATGGCAAGGCCGAGAGCCTGCACCGCGGCAGGCTGCTGGTTACCGACCACTATGACACTTTTGCCGGCCGAAGCGGCGAGGTCCTTCGCGCACTCGGCGATCCACTTGGGATCGGCGGAGAGCGGACTCTCCGGGAAAGCGGCGACGACCGAAGCCAGATTCCCGTCGCCGGTCAACGTGGCGACCTGCGCACCGAGCGCACGGAGGAGCGGGGCGATCTCGGAGGGCTTGAGGCGCAGACGGTGGTCGGCCAGGCCGCCGGTCGAGGAATAATGCGTCTCCGCGACGTAAAGCCGGTTCATCGCCTGGCCCGGCTCGCTGATCCGGCGGCGCGCCATGAAGCCGCGCACCTGATCCAGCCCGCTGAACGAGGCATTGAGAAAATCGCTGTCCACCGCGAGCACTTTGTCGGCGCGGCTGAAGTCGGGCATAACACTAACGCCCCCGCCAAAGCAGGCCGCCGTGGCCGCTGTGGTTTCGCTCGCGCCGAGCGGTTCGTATTCGGCCCAGAGAAGATTGGGGAATTTCTCGCGCAACTGCCCGAGCAACCGGTCGCGCGTGGGCGAATCGACACGCTCGACGAGGAAGGCGAGGCCGGCCCCGCCGTTGGCGGCCGCCGCGATTTCATCCAACTTGGCGCCCAGCGCAGCGGCGTCCGTCTTGACCCCCTCAGCCTTGATCGTTTTCGAACGGTTCGGATCGTAAAGGTCGAGCACCGAGGCCTGCGCGAAGGTGTCGGTCGCGCCATTGCTGATCGGATGCAGCGGGTTGCCCTCCAGCTTGGTCGGACGTCCATCGCTCGTCGTGGCGATGAGCGGCATGGCGCCGTTGCGGCGCGGCATGGTCGTCGCGTAATAAAGAAATTTCCCCGGAATGGTCCACTCCGCGCCCTTGGTGAAGGCCACGAGATACGCTTCGGGGCGCCGGCAACCGGTCAGACCGATGCCGGCCAGCGCCATCGATCCGCCCATCAGCTGGAGAAAATTGCGGCGCGACAATTCGCCGCCGTTCCACTCCGACGCACCTTGCGGGAATTCCCGCTCGAGCTTGGCCGCAAAGTCGGGCGACGAGGACAATTCGTCGAGACTGCGCCACAAGGTGGGCTTCGCTTCGCGGGCGGGATGGGTCAGGACGCGTTTCATGTCAACGATGGCAACCTCCGCAGCCGACGGGCGGGTTGACGTTCCATTCTTTCTTGTATTGCGCCCCCATGGCGAGCTGGTCCTGCGCGGAGGCCGGACGCCAGCTGAGATTGTAGATTTCGGAAGGAGGACGGAGGAACTTTTCCGGCTCGCGGTGACACTCGAGGCACCAGGCCATGCTGAGCGGCTCGGCCTGATAGACGACGGGCATCTCGTTGATCTGACCGTGACAGCTGTAGCAGCTGATGCCGCGGTTCACGTGCACCGCGTGGTTGAAATACACGTAGTCCGGCGCCTTGTGGATCCGCACCCATTCGACCGGCGTGCCGTTTTCCCAACTGGCGCGCACCGCGGCAAGTTTCGGGCTGAGCGCTTTGATCTGGGAGTGACAAGCCATGCAGGTCTGCGTATCGGGCACATTCGAGTGGGCCGCGACTTCGACGTGGCTGTGACAATAGCGGCAATCCATACCGAGCTGCTCCACATGGATCGCGTGGGAAAACGGCGCCGGTTGCTCCGGCATGTAACCCACATTGGTGTACTTCGGGGTGAAATAATACCAGATGCCGCCCGTGACCACCGCGCCGAGAACGGACGCGATGACGAGCAACTTCAAAGGGAGCCAGTTGGCCCAGCTTGGGAAAAAGTTTGCCATCCAATTAACAGCGGGCACGCCATAAGAGCGTGGACCGGATGAGCGTAGTATTAACGCAGCTAATAGCAATCCTGATTCGACTCTGACGAAAAAAATGTGCGCCCCCCGCCCGCTTGCGCTATTTCTTCCGTCATGGCCGCTCCGCACCTCATTTCCCCTGCCCCCCTCCGCAAACCCCGGGCCCTCCTCGCACTTGCCCTCCTCACCTGCCTTCAACTTGGCCCCGGCACCGCCTCGGCCCGCACCCCACCGCAGCCTCCCTTGCCGACCATCCGGCTGCAGATTGGGACGAGCACCATCCAAGCGGAGGTCGCCGACGAGTCCGATGAGCGCACCACCGGGCTGATGGGCCGGACGGAACTGGCCGAAGGTACAGGCATGCTCTTCGTCTTTCGCGAACCCCAAGCACTCGGCTTTTGGATGCGCGACACCCTCGTTCCACTGTCGATCGCCTACATCAACGCCACCGGCATCATCCGCGAAATCCACGACCTCCGGCCATTGGAAGAAGCCCCAGCCCACAGCACCTTCCGGGACCTGAGCTACGCCCTCGAAGTCCCCCAAGGTTGGTTTGAACGAAATAAAATCCTCCCCGGCGACCGCATCCTCGGCCTACCCGCCCCCCACACCGCCCAGCCCGAGTAGCCCCCCCACCCGAAAAAACCCCGCAACACGGAACGTTTACAAAATGTAAGCCATTCCTCCACAATTGTTAACGATATATTATCAAACATTCTGCAGAAAGTCAGATAGTTGCCCTTTTTTGCTTTCGTAAAAACATTCCTCCTCCTCTCTGCATACCCTTGACCGACCACAACCAACACAACAACATCACCAACAAATCACGGCAGGTGTTACCCATGTCTTGAACCTAAAGTGTTACCTATGTCCTGACCGCGCCTCTCTATTTTGCCTTCTGCCTTCATCGTTCACCACTCCCTCATCCTCCCCCCATCCGCGGCTAGAGTCCGGCCTTCCCAAGTTTAGAGCGTTTTCGATACGAGTCTTTACGCCGTCTCGTTTAATCCATCGGGGTTTGACTACGTGGCATCGGCATCCTGCCGATGATGTCCCGTGATCACGGGCACGATGCCCGTACCACTTTTCTGCAAAACCGCTGTAGCGCTTGCAAAAAGCTTCGCCGAAAACGCTCTAGCCGCGGGCATCCCTTTCCCCTTCTCAAGCGAAACAACCTGCGGCCCACTGCGTGTGTCATGTCTGAGCGCGCCCCCGCCGAGCAAGTCGCTCCCGCCCCTCAACCCCTTTCGCGGGCCGTGATGATCGCCGCCTTGGCTGCGTCGCTCATGGTTGGGGGCTTTGCCATCAGCACACAGAGCTATTGGATCGACGAAGCCACGTCACTTATTGTCGCCATGGCGCCCAGCCCGGCCGAGGCCTGGAAATACGCGCAAGCTGTGGGCGGTT
>Ga0247834_1004196_pt1 | contig 18561 bp, 6 predicted proteins | sample LaCruzMarch2015__8_FD_187118 | JGI IMG/M metagenome (GOLD analysis project Ga0247834, IMG submission 187118) | Freshwater microbial communities from meromictic Lake La Cruz, Castile-La Mancha, Spain - LaCruzMarch2015_12m | ecosystem: Environmental > Aquatic > Freshwater > Lake | place: Spain...
GGTCAAGATGTAATTCCCGGGGCCTAAATCCTGAATTTGGTTCGTCGTGAAATTGTTAGACCAGGTATATCCATAACCGGGAACACCGCTTAAAACATTCACCGATATGCTTCCGTCATTTGCTCCAAAACAGGTTACTTCAGCCTCCGTAGTCGCTAGGTTGGGCGTCTGGTATTCTGGCACCTGAATGTTATCCACCAGCGTACAGCCGTTGGCATCCGTGATGGTGAGCTGGTAATTGCCTGCCGACAAGCCCGCCATAAAAGGGGTGGTTCCGCTGTTGGACCAAAGCAGTGTGTAAGGCGGTGTAGCTTGTCCAGCACCCTGAAATGAAAGCTCCCCTGTGGCCAAACCAGGGCAGGTGGGCATTGCAACTACCCCATTTGAAATCAATGCGTCGGGTTGGGGAATGGATATTTGAGCCATGTCAACGCAATCGTCGGCATCCGTGACGGTCACGGAATAATTGCCCGCGAGGGCATTGGACAGATCGGGCGTTTGGCTGCCGTCTGACCAAAGAAAAATATAGGGCGGGTTTCCTGTCAGAAAATTCAAGCTGAGCGCTCCCGTTTGTCCAAAACATAAAATCGGCGCGGCAATGGAAGCCGCCACCTGAAGATTTCCACCTGCTTCCACCCAGCTTTCCTGGGTGGAAGTACAACCCTTGGCATTGGTCACGGTCACGGTGTACATTCCATCAGGAAGCCCAGTGATGCTGGACGAGACATCGCCGGAAGACCAGACATAACTGAGTGGCAGGTGAGCACTTTGGACCATAGCAGTCACAATGGCAGGATTGCCAAAACAATCGCCATTGATCGTATCCAATTGAATATCAGGTTTGTCAAAGAGGTTTATCAATACGGTATCGCGTAGTTTTTGGGCACACAAATCGGTTGTCTCCACCCAATACACGCCCGCATTTTGGGTTTGCAAAGTGTTGCTCGTACTGCCGTCTTGCCATAGGTATTGGGTGAAGCCAGTTCCGGCAATCAGCAGCACGGCGGTATCCTGACAGGCACCCAGGTCGGGTCCGAGGCTGAAAGAAGGAGGTACATCCGGGAGATCATATTGGAAAATATTGTTCAAAAAATAGCATTCCAACTCATTGGTAACCGGAAAATGCAAGTCCAATTGAAAAGGAGGAGGCAGCGATGCATCGTCGTTTACCACGCCGAAAAATGTTCCAACCACTTTCGGGAGGGTAAAACTGAAAGTCTTGCAGGAATCTTTTTTGATGGCGACATTGGTCCATTGTACGGTTCCGAGCAAAAGCGCCGCAGTGGTGGTCGGGTCGGACCGGTAAAAGGCAACTGGCGTTCCCGCTGGCAGTGTTTTATCCCCTGTATTGCAGACGTTCAACTGAATGGTAACGCTGTCGCCATGGCAATTAAACTGATCCACCAAAGCGGAGGCATCCGGGAGCGGAATGAAGGGCAGGAAGTCGTCGTTCAGCAAAGGTCGCTGCGAGAGATAGGTGTTGAAAGGCCGGATGCCAGAGCCGGGTGCCGGTAATTCGAGGTGGTGCAATTGCTGCACTGCCGGGATGCTTAGGTCGTCGTTTACATTGACAATGAAGTAGTTGAATTGATTCCAGACATTGCGGCAGGGCACCCATGGGCCAGCGTCCGACTCATACACATTTAACCGACCCCTGAACCTTTCATTGGCCCCGAAGATGGGTGGAGCCGTAACACGGCCAGTTACGGCAATTTCCGTTTCGCCGTCGTTGTCTATATCTGCTACTACCGGATATTCATCCGCAGTGCCTGAAAAGCAGGGTGTTTTGAACCAGTTTCGCTGCCCATCCACCCCTGGCGGGAAAGGGGTAGCCCCTCCGTACAAAATACGCAGGTCCGTTTCATCTCGGTACACGATCTCCGAGATTCCATCGCCATTGAAATCATACACGGTGGAACCAGTCCAGCCCGAGTCATCGGATGTCGGCAGATTCCACCAATAGGGGTTAGCCTGCACATTATAACAGGTAAAATTCCCCGAGCTACAGATCAGGATTTCAGGAAAATCCGAAACAAACCCCTGATCGGTATCATCAAAAACATTGGCGATACAGGCCAAACTTCCACTATTTGTAGTATTAAATGGATAAGGAAACCATCGGATCAGTCCGTTTTTATTCCAGATATACATTCCGGCCTGATTCGTATGGCGTATTCCGGTGACTATGATGTCCAGTATACCATCCAGGTTCACATCGGCTACAGAAGTGTACCCGTCTCTGTAACCCTCGGCCGGTGGCACCATGGTAGTTAGGTCGCGTTTCACCTTGATTTCATATCCATCTCCGTCGTTCAAATCCACATCAATGGAATAGATCTTGGTCCCGGCCACCAATTCCAGTCCTGCACAATCAGGGTCACCATTGCATTCGGCTTGGGTCAGCATATCTACGGCTGTAGGGTTGCTAGACCTTTCTGTATATAAACTGTAGCTGGTTTGGCCATGAACGGCAGGACCATTGATAATTTTTGTCAGCAGAGGATTCGCTGGATTAGAAAAATCGAATTTGAAAATATCGCTGCCGGTGTAAACTTCCGGCACCCCGTCACCATCGAAATCGGCCAGCGATGGCCTTAAATCGGCAGCATCCAGTGATCCGGTAGAGACGATCCAAAGGTTCATTGGGGCTGTAGGGTTTTCAATATAATTGTTATAGACCCTGATCCGGTTGTCCGCGCAGGAAATCAGCAGTTCTGGTATGCCATCGCCATTCACATCGCCGATGGTGGAAGTCGGAGCGGGATAAAACTCCATGCCGCCAGGGATAATCAGTTCAAATGGGTTCGCAGCATTCGAGCCGTCGCCACGGAAAAACTGCAACCTATCCACCAGCCCAATTCCTCCGGCCACAATGATTTCAGGCAGACTGTCCGCCTGAGGGTTCAGGTTGGCTACTACCGGCGTAGCCACCGTAGAGGTATTGTTTTGGCTGGACCTCCACGCCAACCGAGCCTTAAACTGCGAAGGCACGTATGGGATCGAACAATCTTGGGCAATGGCCCGATTCCCAACCATTAAAAGCATTAAGCAGCCAGAAAAAAGTAGTCTTAGCACCATAATTTTGGAATATTTTGGAAAGGCGGGACTGTGTCAAAAGGAATGCGATGAATTTTTGGGCCGATTTTAAATCTGTTTTCAAGATTAAACCTTCCAAGTTTTTAAATTTGGAAGGTCTGGCACTCGGTACAATTAAAGGGCAGGGCGTTGGAGTGCCCAAAGATAAAGTCATTGTGACTGAATTTATCAAAACTTTTGAACAGCGTTGCGGATGTTTATAGTCCGCTGCTTCAAAAAATAATCCTTCCGTACATTCGCCCCTCGAATCCAGTGTGCTTCGTGTTATTAAAAAGGGCAACACCATGTCAAAAAAGAAACTCGCCAAACCAGTACCGCAAAATCGGTCCTCCATTCAAAGTAAACGATCCACGGTATCCGATCAACCGTCAAGGGTCAATATTCAATTGTCAAAAGTCAAAGGCGCCCTCTGGGTCGGACTGGCCGCTTCCATTCTTGGTTTTCTGTTGTATGCCAACACTTTAGGCCATCAATACACCCTCGACGACTTTTCAATTATTAAGTCGAACTGGATCACGAAAGGGGGCTTGAAAAATATCGGACTCATCTTTTCCACAGAATACCGTTTTGGTTCCTGGAACAGTGTGGGCTCACTCTACCGTCCTATTCCACTCACGATGTTCGCGCTGGAATGGCAGTTGTCGCCTGACAATCCGATGCTGGGGCATATACTCAATGCGCTGTTTTACGCACTCACAGGCTGGGTGTTGTGGACTACCTGGCGGCGTGTTCTGGTAAATCACCCGCCTGTTTTAGCAGCCATTGCGGTCTTGGTTTTTATGGCGCACCCCGTACACACCGAGGTGGTGGCCAACATCAAAAGCCGCGACGAAATTCTGGCCCTGCTTTTTGGCACGCTCACGCTCCGTGCCATTTGGGAATACATTGAAAAAGAAGACCTTAAGTGGCTTTTATTGGCGGTGTTATGCTATACCATCGCCATGTTCTCCAAAGAAAGTGCCATCACACTTATGGCCGTTTTCCCCCTGGCCATGTGGTATTTTTCTACAACTTCTTTTGGGAAAATAGCAAAAGTCACGGGTATTTTGCTCATTCCAGCGGTCATCTTCCTGCTGATTCGAAAGAGTATTCTGGATGCGCAACCTTACCAGGAATCTTATTCCATCCTCGACAATTTCATGGCGGAAACCAAGAATCAAGGGGAAAAGCTGGCCTCGGCGTTCATGATGTGTGGCCGCTATTTGTGGACGCTGATTTTCCCGCACCCGCTCGTGAGCGACATGGGATACCCGCAAATGAAAGTGGTAACTTTTGCCGATTGGAGAGCCTTGGCAGGCTTTTTCGCGTATGTGGGTATGGGAGTTTGGGCACTGATGAATTTGAGGAAAAAACACATTCTCTCGTTTGCCATCCTGTTTTACCTCGCCACGTTTTCGGTATTTAGCAACGTTTTGATGCAAATCGGTACGTCTTATGGCGAGCGTTTGCTTTATATTCCTTCCTTTGGTTTTGCACTGGCAGTGGGTTGGCTCTTTTGCAAAATATTCAAAATCAACGATCTAACTGAAATTTGGAACCCCAACGGCAAAGGCACGGCCTTGTGGCTGGCCGTGGGCGTTCTACTGGGCATTTACGCACTCAAAACGATCACCCGCAATGGCGCATGGTACGACAGCGCCTCGCTTTACGCAGCTGATTTGGCCAGTTCGCCCAACTGCGCCAAGCTCAATTACCACAACGCCCTCGAACAGGTGCGCATCGGGATGGACGAAAAAGAGAGCATCGTTAAAGATGTGGAACAAGTGCGGCACGGCATTGAGTGTTATGATAAGTGCATCCAACTTTATCCGCAATACCACGACGCGTATGGTAGCCGGGGCCTCGCCTATTTCCGCTTGGGAGAAGTGCTTAAAAACCCGGATGAGCAGCGAACTGCCTGGGATAAAGCCCTGGCCGACTACCAGGAATCGCTCAAATACCGCTACAATAACTCCGAAGTGCTTTCCAACATGGGCAAAATCTATTTCACCCGCAATCAGCCCGAAAAAGCCGAAGAGGTGTACCGAAAATCGGTTGAATTTGACCCGCGCTTTGTGGATGGCCGACGCAACCTCGGGGCCGTGCTTGCCATGCAAAAGAAGTTCCCGCAAGCCATCGAGCAATGGAAAGAAGCCCTGAAATATGCCGACAATACCAAGTCAGGCACATTATATTTCTATATCGGTTCCGCCTATAAGGACATGGGACAACCGGAGAATTCGGTGGAATGGTTTGAAAAGGCGTATGCGGTGGAGCCTTCGTTGCGAAAGTGATGGTGACAATCATGTGTCCCGAATTTTGAATCTAGTACGTCCCAGCGGGACGGAATCTTTGTAGAAAACAGGCGAATATGTAGGTTGGCGTGCCGTAGGTACGCTATCTAAAACGCACAGATAGCGTACCTACGGCACGCTTATCGATCGCAAACAAATATTTCTATCCCGATAAAATCGGGATCCCGCTGGGACGAACCAAGTTCAAAATTCGGGATGAATCATTATTCTTTTATTGCTCACAGCATCCTTAGCAACCAATCCTTCTCCGCTACCAGCGCTGTATTAACAATCTCTTCCAGCAATACAGTGCGAGAAGCCTTTTGGCCGGGCGGCATGGCCTGCAAGCGCCGCATAAATCGGATAAAATTCTGGTAACCAGTACGGAGCTGGTCTGACACTTGCCGCTTGCGTCGGAGGTAAACGGAGAAACTCGCTAGTAGGTTTTCAAGTGCGTTGAGCTCATTGATTTCCCAGTACATTTTGGCTAGCATGGCTTTGGCAATCAGATTGTGGAGCACATCGTCAAAGTCCATCTCCAAGAGCAGCGGCATTGCCTGAACATAATCGCCGCGTTCGCAGTGGTAGCGGGCCAGGTTGAAAGCGAAGGTGCCTTGACGCTGTGGTTCGGGCAGTTTGTCACGGTAATTCAATAGGAATCCATGCGCCCATTCGAACTCGCGCAGACGAAAGGCCGTTAAGGCAATGTTGGTATATGTGAAGCGTGAAATGTGACTATTTTCAATAAAAACACCCGATTCAAGCCCATTTTTGTACAAATCAAAGATTTCGCGCAAATAGTTCTCTTGCCGCAAATTGATACGGTTGATGCAAAAATTGATTCCTAGAAGGTAAACAGCACGTAATTCAGGAAGGGTAAATTTTGAGGCCGCTGATTCCAATAAATTTTTCAGGGCAAAAAAATGAGTGTCCTCATTCGGTTCACTGAGCGCGTAATATCCGTGAAAATATACAGCCACCGCCGTGTGCTCCAGCAATGCAGGTCGCGCCCGAACATAATCCAGGATCGCAGGCAGCAGACCCAGATCAAGTTCTGTTTGCAGCAAGCGTTTATGGCTATAAATGCCGCAGGCATTCTTGAGTTTTTCGGCTATAAACGACACATCATGCCAATCTGAAAACGGCTGCAATTGCGCTGCGGCACTACGTCCTCCACTTTGTAATGAATGTTGGTAAGCCTCGAAGGCGAGCCGATAACGAAATCGGTAATAATCGGCATCACGAACAGGTTGTTGTTGGATACTCCGCTCCAGTTTTTCAAAGGTTTCATCAAAGTGGCGATCAAGCCCGCGCTGGCGACAAGCTTGAAGCAGGTAGCGTTGGCGCTCAGGTTCATCCTGCCACCACGCGTCCCAGGCGAGGAAATCTTCGGTGCAGCGAAGGAGATAGTTGGCGGCATGGTGGGTTTTTGCAACATCAAAAGGGGCTTCCGGGAATATTTTTTTGTGCAAAAAATCCGAGGAATACTGCTTTCCCGAATCCAATGGTTTTTTCTTGAAAAACTCGAACAGTCTGATTACCGCCGCATGTTGGTTGTAGATTGGACTATTGACAAATTTTTGCAGCCAATGCCAGTCTTTTTTTGAAAGGGAGGCGAGGATGGGGAGGATTTTCATTTTTTTAGATCTTTGACTTATGGAACACGGAGGTCGCGGATGAGACACGGATTTGCACGGATTTCTCACAATTGAACAAATATCTGTGCGAATCCGTGTCTAATCCGCGACCTCCGTGTTCCATCCCTCCCGGCAAATATCCAAAAATTTCCGAGAATTAATCTTTTTTGTATTCGCCCCTTTATTACAAAGCACCCGATGTTTGACCTACGATTTCACTAAGTATAAAACAGTGCAACAATGGTACACGGACATTTCACACAGCGACTTTGGGTATTCCTGATCGGATGCCTCCTGTTGTGTCCAGTGCTATTGCAAGCGCAGGGATGGCAGCGGTTTCACGGCGGCCTGAGCAATGATCGCGCTTTCGCGGTAAAACTTTTGCCCGATGGGGGGATCGTCGCGACGGGCAGTACCACCGATTCAGTGGCAGGTACCACGGACTGGTATTTTTTGAAGGCGGATAGTTTGGGGCACTTATTGGAGGAAAGTAGCTGGGGGGATACACTCTACAACGAAAGCGCTGTTGCTATTTTACCCGCTGCAAACGGGGGTTGGTTTGTAAGTGGTTCTAAAACATTGGCAGGAAGCCTTTCAACTGCGCCACTGATAACACTTTCCCGGATAGACGCTGTAGGCAACCTGAATGCCACTTGGTCGTACCCGCTTTCCACCCTGTATAATTCAGTTCCTTGGGGCGGCGATCATTTGTTTCTAGGCGCCAAGTATTACCCGGATAGCATGGACGCCTTTATCCCTCGGTTTTTATGCCAAAAAACCGACACATCTGGCAATATTATATGGGAAAAAGACCTCCAATTTGGTCAATATGGCAGAGCAGAAAGCGCCTTGCTTCTGCAAGATGGAAATGCAGTGGTGGCAGGATCTTTTTTTGATTTTCCAAACCTTGACGACATCGTCGTTGTAAAAGTCAACGCCGCGGGCGATTCCATTAAATCGCAAACAATATCCCTTCCAGGCGGCCAGAGGCCCTCGGAGTTGCATTTAGGAAATGCTGGACAGATCCTTTTGGTCGGCACAGATGGGACGAATAGCGTTGATAAGCGCGACCTTTTTCTGATCGCTTTAAGCCCTGAACTTGATACCCTCTGGAGTAAGGTCATAGAGGTACCCGGCCTTCAACTGGCAAACGCATCCCTGGTGCTGCCCAATGGTAACATCGCCATCATCGGCGAGCACATTCCCGAAGGCTCCAGCAGCCGCGATGGCTTTCTCGCACTCAGTGATTCGATGGGCAAACTGCTGTGGTTCAAAACGTATGGCGGCTTCAAAGGCGATATTTTTTGGGACCTGCAAGCTGCGCCGGATGGCAACGGCTTTATAATAGCGGGTCAAACGGCCTCCTTCAGTTCTGCTGGCGATTTGCAAGCCTGGCTGCTGCGCACCGACTCCCTGGGCAATGTTTGGAACAATCGTGTGATAGGCCGCGTGACACGTGATGCAGTGGAAAATTGCATCGAAGATGCAGGCGAACCGTCCCTTGCGGGTTGGCTCGTAACGGCCAGTGGCGTACCGGGCACCCTGTACACGCTCACAGATTCATCGGGGGCTTATTCAATCAATGTGGACACAGGCGCATGGTTCGTGTCGGTACTTCCACCGGCGGCATACTGGTCGCCTTGTGAGGACTCTTTGCAAGTGTATGCTTTGCAGTTCGGCGACACCATAGCCGTGGATTTTTCAGTGCAGGCTGTGTACGATTGCCCGCTGTTGGATGTGGACTTGTCCACGCCTTATATGCGCCGCTGTTATGAGAACACCTACTACGTCCGCTATTTCAATTATGGCACGGCTGCTGCCCCCAATGCACTGATTTTTATTGTATTGGATCCATTTCTCACCGCTACCGGGAGCAATTTGCCCTACACCCAATCGGGCGACACGCTGTTTTTTTCGGTGGGGCAAGTGGAATCGCTGGAAGGTGGGAATTTCTATCTCACCGCCACACTTGATTGCGACAGCACGGTCTTGGGGCAAACACACTGTACAGAAGCGCACATTTTCCCCGATTCGCTTTGCTACGACATAAACCCTGAATGGGACGGGGCACACCTCGAAGTGGATGGCATTTGTATGGGCGATTCGGTGTTACTAACGGTCACGAATACTGGACTGGGAATGCAGAGCTCGGTAAATTATATCATCGTCGAAGATCAGATTATGTTCAAACTTTCGACGCTGCAATTGGCTGCCGGGCAGGACACGAGCTTCGTGCTGTATCCCGGAGGCTCCACGGTGACCATCATTGTAAATCAAACCCATGGCCACCCCGGCAGCAACCAGCCCACCCTAGTGATAGAAGGCTGCGGCGGCTTCCCATTCAGTACTGGATACGCACTACAATTCCCGCAAAACGACGGCGATTTCAGTACCGACATCGAGTGCCGCCAAAACATTGGCTCCTTTGACCCGAACGACAAAACGGGCCTGCCAGAAGGCGTAGGCGAACAACACGTCATTGCACCTGAAACAAGCATTGAATACCTGATTCGTTTTCAAAATACCGGCACAGACACCGCATTTCGAGTAGAAATACGCGATACACTGCCGCTTTCACTGGATTTGGCCACATTCCAACAAGGTGCAAGCAGCCATCCCTACCAATTGAAAATCACCGATTTCGGAACGCTTAGTTTCCTTTTTGACCCCATAGCATTGCCTGATTCGGGTGCAAACTGGGCGGCTTCTCAAGGTTTTGTGAAATTCAGGATTACCCCCAAAAAGGGCACAGCACTCGGAACAATCATCGAAAACCGTGCCTCTATTTACTTCGATCAAAACACGCCTGTTGTAACCAACCAAACCCTGCATACCCTCGGAGAACCATTCCAATACCTGATAACACCCGTTACCGAACCCATGAACACAAACACTGCTGTTGGGGCACTTTTGATCGCTCCCAATCCTACGTTCGGAAACACACTGATCCACCTTGCCCAGCCCCTCAAAAGCGAGGGGCTGCGGCTCAGGTTATTAGACGCGCTGGGCCGGGAGGTCGAATCATTGGGGTATTGGGATATTTCCAAAAACCCGAATTTAGACCTGAGCAATTTGCCGACAGGGGTTTATTTTTTAGAATTAAAAAACTCGGAAGGAATAATGATAGCCAGAGGGAAAGTGATGAAAATTTAGGATGTTTCACACAGATGTTACACAGATGTTTCACGCAGATGTTTCACAGATCATACGAGGAATAATTCTGTGAAATATCTGCGTAACGTCTGCGTGAAACATCTGTGTAACATCTGTGTGAAACATCTGCGTAACATCTGCGCGAAACATCTGCGTAACGTCTGCGTGAAACATCTGTGTAACATCTGCGCGAAACGCTCAAAAAAATCTGCGTGAAACCCCTCAAATTGCGCCCCAAAAAACCTTTTTTCATCATCCAAAACGATGTACCCACCTTCAAAAATTGAATCGCCATGATCAAATTCATCTGTACGACGATCCTTATTTTGGCGACTGCCCCGCTATTCGGACAAAACTGCGCGAACCTGAATTCGCCCACCGCTATTGCAGACACCTGCCAAGACGCGCCGTTGTTATGTGGCAATTATCTGGAAAACTACTGTGGCACCAACGCCGGTCTCACCAACGATGCCTTTGGGCTCAGCAGCGGTTTCTTGCGCTTTGCACCTTGCGAAACCGATATAAAATTGCAGTTTAGTGTGTCGAACTGCGCTGCGGGCGATACCGGTTTGGTATTCCGACTTTATACGGAGACTTGTATTGCAAACCCTGTGCTTGGCTCAGTTACAGTGTACGAAAACACGACTGACACCCTGGTAGTCAACAACTTGCAAGTACTCAACAATTACCTATTAGCCGTGACGGGCGTATTGGGAAGCGCGTGCGAGTTCAATATCCAGGTGGTGGAGGGCATTGGCACCGCATTGCCAGGGCCTGCAGATTGTGATTGTGGCGGCGGCGGTGTAGAAGGGCCTGGCATCATTTGTTCGGGCGCAGCTGTGGCATACAATATTGGAGCGCCCAGTTGTTTTTTAAGTTTTGGCCTACCCGTCGGAGGCAATGGCGAATACTGTCCGCCCGCCAGCGCTTGTCCGGTTGATCTGGACTCTATTGCGGTGGTATGGCACATCCCTTCCGTAATGCATTTTGTGGGCGACAGCACGGGGACAAACGTCGTAATAGAGCTTGACACCAATTACTTCGGCCTGGATACGATACGGCTCGATACCGTTTGGGCCAGCTGGCATTTGCTTTCTTCAGAACCTATGGACCCACTTTCTTTTTGTGAATGCTCCGGGGTAAATTGTGCGAGTGGAAACCTCCCATTACCCGTCATCATTTGGCGTGAAGAAATGGAATTCGATTGCGAGCTCACTTGTATGCAACCCACCTGCGAGATAGACGGAATCACTTACGATACGCCGGGAACGTATGAATACGAATCACCAGCCTGTGTGTTGATGATAGTGACCATTACGAAAGAGGAGCCCGAGCCGGTGGTGCCCGACCAAACCATCTGTGTAGAAGATACTACAAGTTTGGAAGTCACCAATTATGACCCCAATTATACCTACGAATGGAGTACCGGGGAATTTGGTGCTTCTATTTCCGTTACACCTGATATTACGACTTCCTACACGGTGACCGCCAGAAACCCTGCTGACACCTGCGAGTACACGACGACCGTTTTGGTGACGGTTATGCCCTTCGACACTGTGGATGTTGGCCTGGTTGGAGCCATTACCTGCTTGCAGCCCTGTTTTACTTATTTGGGTACCGATTATTGTGTTCCAGGGAATTACAGTGCTCCCAATGACAGTTGTGAGATGATCCTATTTCAAATTGGTTTGGGAAAAGACACCCTCGATCTGGGTGAGGTTGGGGTCGTTACCTGCGCTCAAAATTGTATTACTTTCAATGGGGTACAGTATTGCCAATCCGGGAATTACAGCCAATCAGACAGTTGTACGGTTCGGCTTTTCAGCGTGGGGGAAGACATTGTTCCACCCGTTTGTTCCAATATTTTCCCGGACTGCCTGCCAAGCAACACCCATTTCACCGTCGCTTTTTTGATCACAGGGTTCCCCCCTTTCAAAGTGGATGGCGCTGCACTTTCAGGCAATTATTTCCTTTCTGACCCACAACCCAACAGCGAACAATACGCCTTCATCGTAGAAGACGTAAACAATTGCCAAACCGTGGTGAGCGGGACCTACGACTGCGCTCAGTTTTGCATCACAGATGCTGGACTACTCTCGGGCGAATTGCTTCATGGATGCGCAGAGCAAGGTTCCGTACAAGTTCAATCCATCCAGGCACCCATGCTTGATTCCAATGATGTAGTAGCGTATGTGCTTCATACGGTGGATGGTGATATACTTAACTACAACGGAACGGGCCTTTTTACCTTCGACCCGGGCACCATGACCATGGACGAAACCTATTATGCATTCCGAACGGTGGGGCAGCCCGATGCAAATGGGGTCCCCAATTTGACCAACCCCTGCACCGATACCTGTAGTAGCCAGCCCATCGTTTTTCATGCACCGCCCAACGTGGATATCAGCGGGGATTCAAGCCTTTGCGAGGGCGGCATTATGACCCTCACCGCGAGTGGTGCAAACACCTACGTCTGGAACGATGGCTCCACCAGTGCCGTTAAAGCAATAAAGAGTCTGGAAGAAATTCATGAAGGCACCTACTCCGTGATTGGCACTGACCAGCATTTGTGCATTAATGAGGATTCGGTGGCCGTGGTGGTACGTCCCCAACAATCAGAAGGCTGCTGCAAACTACAATTGCCCAATGCATTTACCCCCAACGGCGATGGCGCAAACGACTCGTTTATTCCACTTCTACCAGATTGTAGCAATTTGGAATTTGCCGAAATGCGCATTTATTCCCGTTGGGGAGAATTGGTGTTCCATAGCACCAACAACGATGACCGATGGGATGGCACCAACCCGAATGGAGCGCCCGCCAGTTCAGATACCTACGTTTTTACCTACCGATACCGGTTGGAAGGCGATGAAGAAAAGACCCAAAAGGGTGAAATAACATTACTACGTTAAAGGGAGTTTTATAATTGGGCGCCGATGAAACATCGGCGCCCAATTTCTTTTTGGGTGGGGGGCGTGAGTAGTTATCGTTCTTTGGCTTTCAAAATTCTCCCAATTGTGCAAATTTTTGAATAGGCACACTTTCTGAAATATTGCGAAGTCCCCCTACATGCGTATAAATATTCCAGAACTTCTGGATCCTTTACTGATGACCTCGATCCAGTACGAGCCTGGTGGCAGGTTTTTCACCGAAACCACTGCTGTTGACTCCCCAATTAGGCGCTGTTCCAACATTTTTTGTCCTTTTAATGTGAAAATTCGGACTGTATTGATTTCGTAGCCTGTATTTTCTAGCCGAACAGTCAGAAAATCTCCCAAAACTGGATTTGGTATGATTTGCAGCATTTCAGATACCCCTCTGGGGGGCAGGGTAGTTTTTGTTATTTCAGTGACGGTCGTTTGCACTGTATTGGTTTGAATGGGCGCGTTGGCGTCAAAATAGATGAAGGCCGTATTCTCAAAAACATCCCCCAATATACGGCCGGGCTTAGGTTTTACAGAAAATACCACAAAGCCGTGGCTTTCCGGTTCGTTGGAAATACTGTCGGGCAGGAAAATGGGGTCGAAGCGGAATTCCACTTCATTGGTTCCACTCAATACCATCTGACAGGGGTGGCTGTAACCCAACAGACGCATGCTGGCTGCGTCCAGCTCGGAAGACAATGTATCGTGGATTACGACCTTAAAAGCCGGGAAGTTGCCAGTGTTCTGAAAACGGATCCGGTAGTGCAGATCCTCTCTGGCAGCCGCCTGAGCCAGACTGATCTGTTCGCCTTCTGCCACCCATTTGTCGTTTGGGTCGAAGGACGCAACTACCGCTTGCACCAACGTGTCCCGGTCGTTGGCTGCCGCCAGATCAGGTAAATCCAGACAGAGAATAGCCACAGATCGGAGCGTGTCGCCAAACACGGCTGCGGAATCTACCTGTACCAATACCTGGAATGTTTGAATTTCAAAGGGTTGGATCAGGCCCAAATTCCAGACCAGCGTGTCACCGGATACCATGGGGGCCGGCAACGTATCAGGGGGCGGAATGTAGGTTAAGAGCGGGTCAAGGAGCAGCTTTAACATCCCCGATTGTGGTATAGTACCCGTGTTCTGGCAATTGATCACTACGTTCTGAAAATAGCCAGGCTTCGGATCGCTTCCGCTATTGATGACTATGGCCACGTCGTCGTCGAAATGCAGCCCGAAATTCCGGTTAATTCCCGGTCCGTCAATGATATAAAAAGCGGGAGAAACACCATCCAGACTTGCAAACGGTTGTATCGTTAAGGTATCAGGCAACAGGTTCTGATCAGGAAGCAGGGAAAAATTCCCCTGCGCGTCCGTGGCAGCGACGATACCTGATCTACGGAGCCAAACGGGTACATTCGGAAGTCCGATCTCACCGCTATCCTGTTGTCCATCGTTATCCAAGTCGTTAAAAACAAATCCACGAACGGCTTTTTCACTAAAATTCCCCCAACGCAGCAGCCTCCCTGGTGGAATTGGAAGCCCCGGCCATGCTTGTGCTGCACCTGCAAATGAACGGAGGTAATAATACCCTTCAGAAGAGGCGTTACTAATTAAACCTACACCTACGTCCTGTGGAGATTCTGTGTAGACAGAAGTCCAGGTTTCGCCGTAGTCATCGCTGAAATAAGATTCGCCCGTGGTGGAATATTCAAAGACAACCCCGATGTAACGACCCCAGCCACGCCAGAGATAACCATAGGAAATATCCGTTCCGGCCGGCAGGCCTATTCCGCCGATTTTCCAGCTCGCACCGTTGTCCTGACTTAAATAAAATTTCCCCTGTTGCGTCCAGACAATGAGCACGGAGTCGGTAGCGAACAGTTGCTGCGGCAAATCTGCCCAGGGCGCGGTCGAATCGGCCATTATCCAGGTTTGGCCCTGATCTTCGCTCATAACGACATGTTGGCCTGAAAACAAAATGGACGAGATGCCAAAAATCTTTCCTTGCGACACCACTGCGTTACCCACCGGGTACATGTTCACACTGCTCCCGGCAACGAGATCACACAGGTAGTCGGGATTACCATTGCCTCCAAAGATGAAGTGGGTGCTATCTACCCATTTTCCTTTTTTATTTTGAGATGGCTGATAGGGCATGACACTCCAGCTTGCGCCGCTGTTAAGCGAAGTGTACAGTGAATCATACGCAACGAAGGCTACCTTGTTACCTTGCCCAATCAATTCTCCAGTCCCATCGCGCAACACGTACTCCCAGGTTTCACCATTATCCATGCTTCGGAATACTCCCCGCTGGACAGAATTACAAAGACGTATACCATTGTCCAGCTTGCAATACCCTTGGCTATAGTTGTCCGGCAAGCCATGGTTGCCATCCCACCAGGTAGCGCCATTGTCATCCGAAGTTAAAAACCCAACACGGGCCGTCTGGACCATCCAGCGATTACTACTTGCAAGCCATTGTCTGGCTGGAATGCCCTTATACGCCAGGGTCCAGGTAAGGCCGGCATCGACAGAGCGGATATAGTGACTATTATTCGCAGAGATCGAAATGCCTGCGTATAATACCCCATCAACCTCGGTTATGCTCAAGACGCTGCCTTGCAGGGCGGGTGGAATGCTTACTTGCGACCAACTTCCGCCAAGATCGCCCGAACGGTATAATTTTCCGTTGCCGAAAAAGAAAACGGTTTGTTGCAGGTAATACAAGCCGGATACGGTCTGGAATGGCGGCGGCGTAGATAAAAGACTCCATTGCACCCCATTAGTAGAATGCCATATTTCGTTGGGCCGGAGGATCCACAGTTCATTCCCAATGTTCGTTATAAGGTTGACGGTCAGACTATTGTTTGAAAATACTGTATCAATCACGCCGCCTGGCATGTGCCTCACGACGATGCCGTTTCCTATATAATTGAAAATGGTGTCTTGACGGTAAGCTTTGCCCAAGGAAGAGGCCGCAGTCGTCCAAAGTAGCGTCCAGGTATCACCATGGTCGCTACTGCGGTAAATCATGTCTGCGTCGTTAGTGTCACGCCGAGTAACATACAGAAAGCTGTCGAGAGACGTGATTGAAATGATGTTACCCTTCGGGAAATTCACTACCTGTTCCCAATTGCCTTCCAGATCGAGGCTACGGAAAAGACCTAGCTCATTGCCGTTCGCTGCGAAAAGAGCTCCTTGATGCCTTATGGCGGTCTTTACATTCGAAGTAGGCAAGGGCAGAGAATCCCAGACCTGCGCTGAAGTGTTGTTCAGAATGCAAGCGTGGATAAAAAGTATAAAAAAAAGGGATAAACGGTTCATGGAAGGATAGTTAAAGTGCTATGCAACAAGGTACAAATTTAGCTAATAGAATTAACATCGCTTTTTCTACTGCCTAAGGTTTTTTCTTCCCATAAAAGAAGGTGTTATGCTGTAGACAACCAGTCCTTAACTACAATTTGTCGTTCTTTGGCCAACAAATCCAATCCTATGCGCCTCCTCCTCCCGCTCCTCGTGTTTTTCCTTCAAAACGCCTCCGCCCAAATCTGCAACTACCTCGCCTACGATGGTTTTGCTTATTCTGCCAATTCGCCGCTCGAAGGCCTGCAAGGTGGAACGGGCTGGCAAACACCCTGGAATGTGCAAAGCGAAAACACCAGCCAGCCAGGGTTTCAAATCAGCAATACGGCCTCGCTCAACTGGCTTGATCTGCAAACAGCGGGCAATTACACCTCCGGCGGTTTTGCCTACCTGACCGCTGGACGCCTACTGAACACCAGCACAGACGGGCCGTTCGCTGACTGGCTGACGCAAGACGGCATGATAGGCAAACCGGGTACCACGCTCTGGGCCAGCATCCTGCTCCGAAAAAACCAGAACAACGACGAGACCGTGGCCGTCCTCTGGCACGAAAGCAACCTGCAATGGTGTGAGGGCTGCACCTCCAACAAGGTAGCGGTGGGTTACTTCGGCTCCAACTCCAATGTGGGTGGTCAACGCCGTTGGACCCTGCGCATCCAAGATCAATACTACCCGACTTCCGTGCCAATGACGCCCAACGAAACGGCATTCTTTGTGGTAAAGTTTGAGTTCTTATCGGGTTCAACGACTGTTTCATTGTTTGTCAATCCAAGTTCCCTGGGCAATGACGCGCCCGCACCAACGCCCACTTTAGTCCAAACGACCAACACACCCGTGGTCATCCGTAGCCTGGCACTCTATCTCGGCGACGACGCAGCGAGCGGACAGTCCGACGAAATCCGCATGGGCGCAACCTATGCCTGTACGGTACCTGACCCTTCGGTGGCAGTGAATCAGCCACCCAATGCAGCTTTCAGCATGAACCCGCCCACGGGCATGGCCCCGCTCCAAGTCACCCTCGATGGCTCGGCTTCCAGCGACCCCGATGGCGGCATCGTTGATTACAGCTGGAATTTTGGGGATGGCTCGCCCAGTGCCTCCGGTCAAACCGTACAGCACACGTTTACGGCCACCGGAACCCTAACCGTCACCTTGACGGTGGAAGACGACCAAGGGGTTCAACATGCTCATTCTAAAACGATTACGGTGCTGGATGCAAGCGGCTCCTTCCGTTGTCAATTGGGTTTGGTCAATGAAAAACTGGCCTCCTGCACTGGCAGTGACGGGCGTTTTCGGGTCACGAATTACAATAACATTCCCCTCCAATTAAAAAACAGTGGCGGGAGTACCATCGCCCCTGCAAGCGGAAATTCGAATCTTTATGACAACCTAACCCCGGGCATTTACCAGCTCACGGCCCATGGCGCAAACGGCTGTCGCGATACTTTCCAGGTACACATCCAGCGCGACAGCAACACTTGTCCGGGCTGGACGCCCGATCCTTGCGCCATGAAAATCGGCGTAGGCATAGAAGGCCTGGCCTATTGGACACCGAGTCGCCCCTTCAAAGATTTTTTCAAATCCTCCGGCACCTGGATTACTTACGACGCCAATCCGCCGGGCGGAAACTTTATATGGAACACGGAGAATCAAGCACATATTCCCGTCAATGCAGACGGCTACGCCACACAAGTTCCATTTACCGTACCCAACGGAAGTGGCCAGAACCTGCTCCGGGGCATCATTTCCGCCGATGGATTTATTCCACAGGGTGTGCCGCTGCGTTTGATTTATGAGGGCGTTGGAACCTTGCAAATGCAAGGCGCTGTAACGGTATCCAGCAATCAGCCGGGGCAAATTGATTTTGTGGTAAATGACAACGGAAACATCTTTTTCAACCTGACGGCTTCGCAATTGGGCAATCCTGTGCGCAATATCCGCGTAGTAGAATTGAGCAATATCAACACCTACCAAAGCCAGCCATTCCGGCAGGGATTTCTGGACAAATGCGCGGAATTCAACACCCTGCGCTTCATGGACTGGGCGCATACCAACGGCAGCAATCAGGCGCAATGGGCCAATAGAACGCTCCCCAACTACTATTCCCAAGCCGAAAGCCCA
>Ga0247834_1004206_pt1 | contig 18540 bp, 13 predicted proteins | sample LaCruzMarch2015__8_FD_187118 | JGI IMG/M metagenome (GOLD analysis project Ga0247834, IMG submission 187118) | Freshwater microbial communities from meromictic Lake La Cruz, Castile-La Mancha, Spain - LaCruzMarch2015_12m | ecosystem: Environmental > Aquatic > Freshwater > Lake | place: Spain...
TTTCGCTAGTTGAATTTAAAAGCAAATTACATCTAGATGAATATATCATTGCATCCACAAAACAAGAATTAGGTAAGTTTGTTATTGAATAATCTTTTTTAAGATCAAAACCAATTTTTAAACAGGCGATGCAAGATACAATTAAAGCGAACCCAACAGATAATGTTTTTGTTTTCCAATTCCAAAGTTTATTTAATTTGTTTATCATCCAATCTATATTTTAAATAAAGATCTTTACTAGCCATTTGTACTATTTACACCATATTCATAATTATCAGAATCTTCGGTAATCCATTTTGGACTGTTTTCAGAAGTATAAATATGAGAATTTATCTTTCTTTGCAATATTAATTCATTTGGTTTTGTTGCAAAACTTGGATCAAATACTCTAATTCTATTATTGGGTTGTATTGCAAAATTACCATTATCAAGTTTAATAACATGACCTGCTTTATGCTGATCTGGCTTTTCGCTAAATCCAAAATTTAATTCATTATAATCACTGTGCGCCCAATCAAAAGTAAATAAATAACGCCCAAGATATTCTTTTCCACTTCTGCCAGTGTATTTTACGACTTTATTTTCTAATAAATAAAAAGTTGTTACAGATATATTATAACTAAAACTATCCCAAAGCTCTAACTCAGTTAGTTCCATATCTGGCGCGTCTTCTTTAGAGCAAAAAGCACTGATAGGAGCATGCCACCAAATACCACCGTCTTCCATAAGAAAATTAAAAAGGGGAACTTGACTAGGCAAGCTTGTAACACCAAAAATCAAACATTTATATTTTTTATCAAAACTATCTTCTTGATTTCTAAGAAAATTCCCGCGCACGAAGCATTCGATTGGAGGTATGTTACTATTTAAAAAACTCATTAATATTCCTATTTTAGATTACACCGTGTAATAAATTATGTAAAGTATAATGTCTAAAAAGAACAAACAGAAAGAAGATAAGTCAACTCCTGTTCCTCAAAGAGATAAAATTGAAGGCTTCTTAACTATTCGCGAATTACAATGGACAGATAATCAAAAAAAGTTTATTCAATTGCTTCAAGATAAAAACACTAAAATGGTTTTTTGTAAAGGTCCAGCAGGAACAGCGAAAAGTCTTCTTAGCGTATACGCAGCTTTAAATGCTATAAATCAAAAAAAAATTGGTGAGATATTTTATATTCGTAATCCAGTAGAAAGCTCCTCTCATAATCTAGGATTTCTTAAGGGCGATCTTCATAGCAAATTAGATCCTTATCTCCAACCATTAATGGATAAACTTCATGAATTACTTCCTAAAAATCAAGTAGAAATGTTATTAAAACAAGAACGTGTAAAAGGATTGCCAGTAGGATTTCTTCGCGGTTTGAGCATTAATGCTAGTTATATTATATGCGACGAAGCCCAAAATTTAAGTGTTCACGATTTATTGTTAATCACCACAAGAATGGGCAAATTTAGTAAATTAATATTAATTGGAGATATTAGACAATCAGATATCAGAAATAGCGGATTTGATAGAATATACAACCTTTTTGACGATAAGAAAAGCAAAGATAAGGGCATATGCACATTTAAATTTGGACGAGAAGATATTATGAGAAATGATATCTTAGCTTATATCATAGAAAAATTTGAAGAACTAGATTAATAATGTTTTGAATTTTATTAATATATATAGTATAATATATATTATGTTAAAGATATATTGTCAAGATTGTGGATCTCCAACTTCGTATACCAACTTAAAACCTAAATTTTGCAGTTCATGTGGAAAATCATTTGATAAAACTATTGTAGTTAATAAAGTGCAAATGGAAAAACCAACATTTACAAAACCTCAAAATATTCAAAAACAAGTTAAATCAAATATAGAAGAAGATTATGATTACGATAATGAAGATTCGGATAATATTAATTACGTACCAAATATAAATAAAATTGATATTGAAATAAGCGAAATAAGACCCACTAAAATTAGAATGGGAGACATAATTTCAAATCTTCCAGAAGAAGCTTTTTCTAGTAGCGAAAACATTAAACCTAGCAAAACAAAAAAGAGTAAAGCTGCAGCAAAAAAGAATAAACAAAAAAATTCAGAATTCTTAAATCAATTTAAAGCTGAAGCTGGAACATTAAGACCATCTTATATGAAAAATAGGAAAGAAATAGATGGCTAAGAAAACAAAGTTCGAAGAGAGAATTGACGAAATAAACACTGAAATTTTAAAAAGAAAAAATAAGTGGAATTTAACTGCTATTGCTTGGATGGATTTTGCAGATGTTTCTCAAATTTTAAGATTCCATATCTATAGAAAATGGCATTTATATAATCCAACAAAACCATTAGCTCCTTGGGTTAATCGTATTATAAGTAATCAAATTAAAAATTTAATACGAAACAATTATAGCAACTATACTAGACCTTGCCTTAAATGTTCTGCAGCAGAAGCAGATGATGGCTGTGCAATTTATCAAAAACAATGCGCTAATTGTCCTCTTTATGCAAATTGGTCAAAAAGTAAAAAGAATGCTCATGATACTAAACTAACTCTAAGTCTAGAAAATCATGTTCAAGAAATACACGAAATCCCTAATGAAAATTTTAATATCGAACAAAGCGTTGCAAATACTCATAAGAAAATGGAACAAGTTCTTAAACCTATAGAATGGAAAGTATATACTTATCTTTATATAGAAAATAAAAATGAAGAACAAACAGCAAAATTAATGGGATATAAAACTACAGAAAAAAATAGAATGGCAGGATATAAGCAAATTAAAAATATTAAAAAAGCAATCATAACAAAAGTTAAAAAACATTTGTATAATGGAGATATTGATATATCATGAGCGAAGATATTCCAATTTTAACAGAAGAACAACAATTAAAACTATTAAACGAATGGAATAGTCGAACAGATAATCCGCCATCATTAGTTGAATTAGTTCAATTAGCCTTTGGAAGAGATGACTTAGATGGCAGAAGTAAAGAAGGAAAAGCTGTTAAAAATTTCTTAGCCAGCAGACAAATCAAACCTAAGAAAAGTCACGAATATCAAGCTAAGGGTCTTCTTGAATTATCGATAGAGCAAAAAGAATATATCAGTAATAATTGCCACACAATGACAGGACTTGAAATGGCAAAGATATTATTTAAAAATGAATCTTTAACTAATTTATGTCAAGAAACTAGAAGTGTTTTGGAATATATGAAAAACATTCCTAGCAATATAAAATTTAATAACACAGAAAATGAAAACGCAGCCACAGAAGGATATAAACCTCCTCGTAGTGAAGAAAGAATGATAGTTAAAATTAATAAATATGTTTTAGATGGTATTGACAAAAATAAACTTACTCATAAACATAAAAAAGAAATTAATTCTCTTATTAGTTATATGAATACTCATAGATTTATTCACCAGATGAATATTTATGATAATGAAGCTGATAGGGAGCTTTTTGAAAGTAGTTTCGTTAGATATACTTTTGATAAAGGTGATCTTTCTCAAGAAGAAGTAGATCAATATATCGTACTCTGCACAGAGGTAGTTATATCTTCGAACATTCAACAAACGATTAATGTACTTCAAAATCAAATTGAACTTTCTATGCAAGAAGATGGAAAAATACCAATGGCCGTCGTAGAAGCTAGTAGTACAGCTAGAAAAGAATACAATGATTGCGTAAATCGTCAACAAAAATTAAACAATGATCTTAAAGTAAAACGTAGCGATAAATTAAGCAAGCAAGTTAAAGAAACTGCATCAGTTATAAATCTTGTTCAGATGTGGAAAGAAGAAGAGAGTAGAGCTAAACTTTTAAAGATGGCCGAAATGAGAAAAAAAACTATTGAGAAAGAGATAGATAGATTGTCTACAATGGAAGAAATAAAATGCAAGATATTAGGAATCTCTAGAGATGAGATTTTAAATGGATGAGCGTAATATGCAAAGTAGATGGTAAAGAGTTCAAAGATGAAAAAAGTCTTCATCTTGCTCTTCGTGGATATGGTTTAAATAAAGAAAAATACTATCATACTTATTTTCCTAAAAAAGATTTACTGACTGGCGAAACAATAAATTTTAAAACTAAAGAACAGTATTTAAATAGCGATTTTAACGACAAGAATAATATGAAGAAATGGCTAAAGCAACAGCCATCAGATCAAGCTCAAGAGTATTGTAGAAATCTTTTAATCAAAAGAAAAGACGAAAAGAATCTAATATATTCTCCAACACAAATAGAACTCAGGACAATAATGAGTCCATCTATTATTTCTTATAATCAAATATTCAATGATTATTATCAGCTATGCTCAGAAATAGGATTAGAGAATAAATACATTCACCCAAACGCAATAACAGATCAATTTGAAAATAAATTATCTTCACGAGATACCATTTATGTAGATACGAGAGAACAAAATTGGCTCAAGTTTAATGTTCCATTTGAAATTAAGACTTTATCTTTTGGAGACTATGCTTGTAGTAATGATAATTGCGGTTGTTATATAGAAAGAAAAAGCTTAAGTGATTTTATAAGTACTTTAAGCGCGGGTAATTTTGATAGATTTAAAAATGAGATAGATAAGTCTAGAAAAAACAACTGCAATCTTATAGTTATTGTAGAGGAAAAACTATCTAACGCTTTAAGTTTCCAATATCTTCCTTATATAAGCAAAAAGATTAAAGCTACTCCAGAGTATATCTTTCATAATGTAAGATCTCTTATTCAAGAGTATAGTAATCTACAATTTTTGTTTGTGGATGGTAGAGAAGAAATGAAAAGAGCAATTGAATCTATATTTGCAAGTGAATGTTTTTATAGTAAAATAGACCTTCAATTAGCTTATGATATGAAACTATTATGATATACTGTCCAGATAAATATATTAGAGAAGTTAAAGATGTTAATGCTGAATTAGCAGAGCTTAAGGGTTATCTTAATGACAAAGAGGCAAAAATTAGTTTAGCAAAATTTCTTAGAGCAAATCTTGGGTTTACAACAGAACTTATTAGTGGAGTAAAACTTGCGGCTTATCAAGAAATTCATCTTAAAGCTTTAATGAATAGAAATTTTAACATGTGTGTCTTTGGTCGTGGTTGTGGTAAGTCATTTATCGCTGCAGTATTTTGCTTTCTTCAATGCGTATTTGAACCAAATACTAAAATTCTTATAGCTGGTCCAACATTTAGAACTGCTAGATTTATTTTTAATAATTTAGAAAAAATAGTCGAAAGCTCTGGAGCAGAGTTATTAGCTCAATGTTTTGGCGCAAAAGCAAAGCGTAATGATCAATTTGAATGGCAAATTAATGGTGGAAGTATAGTGGCTATTCCTCTAAACGGAGAAAAGATTCGAGGATTTCGCGCTAATATCCTTGTGCTTGACGAGTTTCTTTTACTTCCAGAGGAAATTATTAAAAATGTATTGATGCCGTTTCTAGTAGCTCCACAAAACATTAAAGAGAGAATGGAGATACGAGAATTTGAAGATAAACTAATTGAAGAAGGGCTAATGAAAGAAGAAGATAGAATGGTATTTGAAAATACAAGTAAAATGGTAGCATTATCTTCTGCTAGTTATACTTTTGAAAACCTTTATAAAACATATTCTGAATGGTGTACAAAAATTTTAGAAAAAGAACAAGGCGAAGCAAAATACTTTGTAAGTCAATTAAGCTATGAAGCTTTGCCAGAAGAAATGATCGATAAAACAATTATTGAAGAAGCTCAAGCTGGCGGATCAAGTCATAGCAGTTTTCTTCGAGAATATTGCGCTCGATTTACAGATGGCAGTGATAGTTATTTTAATGCAAAAAAGATGGAAGAATGCACTTTGAAATTAGGAGAAAAACCTCATACTCTTTTAAAAGGTGAATCAAATAAAAAATATGTTCTTGGAATAGATCCTAATATGAGCGATAGTCCAAATGCAGATTATTTTGCTATGGCAGTATTAGAAATAGATGAAGAAACAAAAACGTCTAGTTTAGTACATACTTATGCTGGTTTAGGTAATTTAAAAAATCACGTTGCATATTTTCATTATATAATGACACATTTTAATATTATATTTATTATACTTGATAATGCGGGTTCAGATGTATTCTTATCTAGCTGTAATGAATCAGAGTTATTTAAAAAGGATAAATTAAATATTAAATTATTAGATTTTAATTCAGATTTAGAGGGTCTAGATTATGATTTAATGGTACGAGATATTAGGAATAAATATAATTTACAAGATCAAAGGATAGCTATAAATCAAGTATTTACTAGTAATTTTATTAGAAAAGGTAACGAATATCTTCAAGCATGTATTGATTATAAAAAAATTTGGTTTGCTTCTAATACTGGTGGTAATGAAGACTTCTTCAATAAAGTTATGAATAGTAATGCTAATTTAAGTTTAATCCGCACAGAAGATAAGAAAGATTGGACAACTTTAGATTTTATAGAAAATCAAGATGATTTTATATATCAAACCAAGAAACAATGTGCTTTAGTTGAATATACATCTACTAGTCGTGGTAATCAAAACTTCGATTTACCTCAACATTTAAAAAGAAGTGCTTCTGCAAATAAGGCCAGAAAAGATAATTATTCAGCTTTAATGCTTGCAAATTGGGGCTATAAATGCTATAATGATATTATGTCTCAGCCAGAAATATTAGAAATTCCAACTTTTTCGCCTATAATGATTACATAAAGTGTAATAATTTAAACAAATGTCTAAAAAAAATCAAAATAAAACAAAAAACGTTAAAAATAACGATATTCAACCTCTTATGGTCGCAGAAGCAAGCTCTAAGTCTTATGAGTCAAAAGCTTCAGATGAGACAAGAACAAGAAGAAATTTAGCGGGTAATATCACAAGAACAGAAAGATATAAAAATATTGATGATGGATTAATACCTTTTAAATATTCTACTGGTATTAAAGGCAGTTCAAATATCAACATCCGAGACGCAGTTATTCTTTGTCAAAAATGCTATTATAACTTTGCAATTTTCCGCAATACAATTGACTTAATGACGGAATTTAGTTCTAGTAATATATATTTTCAAGGTGGAAGTCAAAAATCAAGAGATTTCTTTTCTGCATTATTTAAAAAAATAAATATATCTGATTTGCAAGATAAGTTTTTCAGAGAATATTATCGTTCTGGTAATGTATTTCTCTATAGATTTGATACCCAAATTCAAGATTCTGATATTAGTAAAATCACTCAAACATTTGGTCTAACAAGTAAAGCCTCTGTAAGTTTACCAGCAAGATATATAGTTTTAAATCCAGCAGATATTCAAATTGGTGGAAGTATTAATTTTGCAGTTGGAAGATATTATAAAATACTAAGTGATTATGAATTAGAAAGATTAAAGAATCCGAAAACAGATGAAGACAAGGAAGTCTTCAATAGCCTACCAAAAGAAACTCAAAATCTAGTAATGCAAAAAGGCATTGGAATATTAAGTATTCCTCTCGAAAGAGATAAAATCGCAGCTGTATTTTATAAGAAGCAAGATTACGAGCCATTTGCTGTACCCATGGGCTTTCCAGTATTAGAAGACATCAATTGGAAAGCTGAGATGAAAAAAATGGATATGGCTATCACAAGAACAATGCAACAAGCTGTTCTTTTAATTACTATGGGAGATACTCCTAATAATGGAGGTATTAACCAAAAGAATCTTGAAGCTATGAGAAGTCTTTTCGAAAATCAAAGTATTGGTCGTGTTCTTATTGCTGATTATACAACTAAAGCTCAGTTTGTTATTCCAGAAATTGGTAATCTTATTGGTCCAGAAAAATATGAAGTTGTAGATAGAGATATTCAAATTGGATTAAACAATATTCTTATTGGTAGTGAAAAATTTGCTAATACAAGTATCAAAGTACAAGTATTTATGGAAAGATTAAAGCAAGCGCGCCAAACTTTTATTACTGAATTTTTAGTTCCAGAAATACGTAGAATCAGTAAAGATCTTGGTTTTAAAAATTATCCAGAACCAGTTTTTGAAGATATTGATCTTAAAGATGATGTTCAATATTCTAGAATATTTAATAGATTAATGGAACTCGGTATCTTAACTCCAGAAGAAGGACTTAAAGCTATTGAAACTGGCAGACTTCCTACTAACGAAGAATCACTTGAATCACAATTAAAATATAAAGAATTAAGAGATCAAGGATTTTATCAACCATTAATTGGAGGAGCTCAAGCTGGAGGTGCTGGTAGACCATCTGGATCAACTGGAATCCCACAATCAACTAAAAATGTTAAACCAATTGGCCAAGGACAACAATCAAAAGCTTCTATTGAAGAAAAATATAGTGTTGTTAAAATCAAAGAAAATCTCTCTAAAGCTCAAAAACTAGAAGAAGAAGTTGGCGCAAAATTAAGAGAAATGCATAACATTAAAAAGATGAGCAATCAACAAAAAGAAATAGCAGAACAAATTTCTCATATCATTATTGCTAACGAAAATCCAGAAAATTGGAACGAAAAGATCTTAGATTATATTAAAAATCCAGTAGACAAAAATCAAGAAGCAGTAAAAGAAATTCAAGAGATCGCTTATAATCACCAACTTGATAGTTATATCTCAAGCATATTGAGACATAGCAAAGTTTAATTTAAATTAATTTATACTGAATACCACTGAGTTGCAGATATAGCGTAGAATTCTTTCTGAGTATTTTGTGTAAGAGTTGTTCCGAAGGCAGCATTTAATGATAGAGCGTCTATTCTGGCGCTAGTAGCTGGATAGATCTTCAGACCATTTGCGGTTGTATTTCTTATTATTATTCTCATACCAGCTTGAGCAGTTGGTAAAGTTACGGCTCCAGGATTAGAAGAATTTGTGGTTATTATATTAATGTCTTTTGTTAAGGGACCTTGTCCTTGTGCGTCAGTCCCTGCTGTTATTGTTGCATTTACGCTGGCAATAGAATATCCAACAACATTTAAATCTGTTCCAACATAAAGTTTTTTAGCTATTCCAACTCCTCCTGCAAAAGTTGCAGCAGCAGTTGTAGAATTTGTTGCGTCAGTTGTATTTAAACTTGTAAATTTTGGAGTTGCACCAATTGTTACTAATTCACTAGCATTTGTTGTGTCTAATTTTAGATAAGAGTTTGTTGCTTCTTTAAGATCTACAACAGTAGCAGTATTGTCAGGAAGATTATTAGTTAATTTTCCGTTAACTATATGAGTATCCGATGTAGTGTCTCCGAATGTAGCATTTCCATTTACTGTTAAACTTCCATCTACAATTAAACTATCATCTGTTTTTAAAGTGTCGGCTGCTGAACGATAAAGATTAGCGTCTGCGCCAAGTACCAAAGCATCAGCAGCTGATGTAGCATTTGGTAGATTAACTGGTCCAGCATTAATTGTGACCGTATCAGTATTGGCATCTCCTAATGTGATAGTCGCTGAGTTTACATTAAACGCAGCGCCATCTACGACGAAACTATCGTCAGTCTTTAAAGTGTCGGCTGCTGAACGATAAAGGTTAGTATCAGCGCCTATTGTTAATCCGACATTTACGGTAGTATCTGATAATTCGAGAGTAGTTTTTCCACCATTTATTCCAACAATTAAACTATCATCTGTTTTTAAAGTATTATTTGTAGAACGATAAAGGTTTGTATCTCCACCTATTGTCATTCCAACGTTAGCGGTCGTATCAATTAAATTTAAAGTATTTTTTCCATAATTTCCACTTACATTCCATCTTTGATTAGAAACCCAACCGCTAGCAGGAGTAACTGTTTCATAAAGTATAACTTTATCTCCTTGAGTTGATTTTAAAACAAGTCCACCTTCATCTGCACCAGCATCATCGGTAAAAGCGCTAGTAGTATAACTTCCTCCACCAATTGGACTTCCAGTTGCTACATTAAGTTCAATAGACTTATCTTCTGCTATCACTTGAGAAACTGCAAATTGAGCTGTACTTCCATAAACATTTAAATTACCAGTAACATTAAGATCACCATTGAAAAATCCTGTTCCATCTAGTCTAATATTTCCACCACTTACATGTAGTAATTGTACTGGGTTAATTGTTCCAATACCAATTTTACCTTGATTAAAGGCTGTACCTTCCACTCTATAATAATTCTCATGATATTCTGGAATATAAGACATAGTTACCTTTTACCTTTCATTTTATTACACCAAAAACCAGCCACTTCCATTACTTAAAAATTCATAACTAGCAAATCTTTGATCTATCATAAATCCAGTAAAGAACAAATCTATTCTTTCTGAACCAGTACAGAAGACCATAATATTACCTTGACCTAGATTTTTTACAGTATATAATACGCCACTATTTTGATTTACAGGAGGTAAATATAAATTAGTAGTTTTCATTATTGGGGTATTAATTAAAGTATATCTGCCAGTTATAATTGCTGAAGTTGGATTACCATCTAGGAAGGTAATTGCTCTTCCTCCAATTCTTCCTATTTCATGTGGTTGATAATCAAAATTACAATCTCCATTACAAAAATCTGCTTTTGCAATTGATCCTTCTCTAGTTGAAATATTTTGTATAAATCCACTTACATATCCACTTGCATACGTGGTTGTTGGAGCATCCCAGCCTAGATCAAATCCATATGGTTGCCATAATCCTACTTTATGAGTATAAGTTGCTCCATCAGTACCAGTTATACTTTCTGTGTTATTATTATATGGATTTGCACTTGCATTAGTACAATTTCCTTGGAGATCAGATGGAGCATAACACCACATGCTACCATCTAGATTTCTAGTAAATGCTTCTTGGAATATTCTGCCTTTTAAGAATTGACCAGTTTCTCCAATACCAGTAGAAAGTATAAGATCACCATCTATTTTGAAGTTACCACCAGATACTATTGCTCTGATATCTCCAGGTTGACCAACTTGAGATGGATTATCTGGAATATTGTCGTATCTATTTTTATCGTAGAATTTAAAGTATCCGCCTTCGGTTGCATCAAGTAAAACATTTCCACTTCTTACATGCAGTAATTCTTGTGGATTTTCAAATGGTAATGTTCCACTAGTTCCTATTCCTATATTTCCATTTTGTAAAATTGTTATTTTTCCAGAGTTATTAACGCCAATTTGCATAGCGTTACTCATATTATTTGGACTTAATTTATAACCAGCATTTCCAGATATTGGGAAAACTATTTCATTACCAATTATTGTTGATCCAGTTAATCCAGAAGCCATAAAATTTCTTCTGCCAAACATATATCCAGAAGTATTTTGTCTGCCAGTATTATATGCTCCAACTGTAAATGTTTCTCTGCCAGTTATTAAATTACTTTCACCAAAAATAAAATTATCAAAAGATGGATTTAATTGATCTTCGGGTAATAGATAATCTTCAAATTGTTGAAGGGAATTTAATTGATTTAATTTTCCATACACATATGATTGAGCGGCTCCAGTATTTAAAGTATTATTGTCGCCATAAATATTATTTGAGTAACCAGAATCAAGATTTTCATTTCCATAAAAATTGCTACTGTTATAGTTAAAATCAGGACCATATCCAATTATTCTATATAAATTTTTTATATAATTTCCAGTAGCCGATATAGTATTTGAAGTGCCATATATTCTTGATGAACTAGTTCCAGAGTCTATAAAATTACCATTACCAAAAATAAATATGCTATTAGCTCCAGTATTTAGTATATTACCATCACCATTGATATTAATAGTATTACTTCCACTTCGTACAGTATTACCATCTCCTATAATATCAATAGATGAAGAATTTATAAATACAGAATTACTATCTCCATAAATAGCAGAATTTGATCCAGAAATTCTATTATCTGATCCATAAATTTTAGTGTTTTGATCATTTAATAAATTACCACGGCCAAAAACATCTGTACCAGTTGCTTTGAATTGATTTTCATTTCCATAACCAATTACTATACTATTAAAACTACTTACTCTATTTCCACTACCTAAAATATTATTATTTGCACCAGAAGAAACATTTTCAAATCCAAAAACATGAGATCTTGTTGCTGTACTAGCAACTCTATTTCCATATCCATAAGTCGCAGAATCTGCTCCAGTAACATGATTACCACTTCCGTAAACACTTAAGTTATTCGCGTGAGAAGTATTTCCTCTTCCAAAAATATTACTATTTGATCCACTTAAAGTGTTGATATTACCATATCCAACCACCATACTGTTAACGCCACTATTTCTGTTTCCACTACCAACTATTACTGCATCTGCGCCAGAAGAAGTATTACCTAAACCAAAAACATGAGACCGAGTAGAAGTAGTGGTAACAGTATTATCATATCCATAAGTTGCAGAATCGTTAGCATCTATAGTATTTCCAGATCCAAAAACACTTGCTCGACGCAAATCAGGATTAGAATTACCTAATATATTGCTTTCACCAAAAACATAATTTCCACTACCATTATCATTTAAAGTATTTGATTTTCCTACTACAGTTGAAGAATTATTATTATATAAAAGATTATTTCTACCAAAAACATTTAAATTATCTCCGCCACCGTCAATATTATTATTATATCCAACTGATATATTATTTTCAGAAAAATCATTATTCGAATTTCCAGAACCAACTATATAATTATTATTATTATATTCTGAAGCAATATTATTTAAACCAAAAATATAAGCATTATTTGAAAAACTATTACTGCTATTACTTCTTCCTATAATATAAGAATTTGAATTATCTTCATATATTAAATTTTCTTCTCCGAATATATATCCACTCGTTCCATGGTTATCATTATTTTGTCCAACTGTATAAGATCTTGGTGCGGTAGCTATATTTCTTTCACCAACTATAACTTGTTTTTCATTGTAAGATTCATTGATTCTTCCAACTATTGTTGTTTCAGAACTAATTAAACTGTTAGTATTATTTTTTCCAACAATAATAGCTTTAAATCCACTATTTAAATTATCACTTCCATAAACATCAGAATAGTATCCACTACCATTAATTGTATTTCCTCTTCCAACTACATTTGAGAAATTTCCATAATGAGTTATATTAATATCTTTACCAAGAGAGATTATATCAATTCCAGTAACATTAGAATCTTTTCCACCAACCCAATTTCCAGTTCCAGAAACAAATATACATTCACCAATTAAATCAGAAGTATTTGCTGAAGCTTCGTTTCTTCTTCCTACAACAAAATTTCCACTGCCGCGAGTTAGTATGTTATAGTCTCCATAGATATGATTTTCAACACTTGGTTTTTGTATTCTATTATAAGTTCCTGCTACAAAATTTATATCTCCATAACCAGTATTGCTATGACCGTAAATTTGATTTGTTAATCCAGAGTTTAAATTTAATCTTCCATAAACGTCAACTTCAATTCCACTGACATCATTTTCTAAACCATAAACAGAAATTTTTTCAAGCGCGCCGCTTTTTATTTTAATTAAATTATTTCTTCCATAAACTAAACTATTTTTTCCACTTATTTTATTATAATCTCCATAAACTAATGAGTTTGCTCCTGCCTCAGTACTATTACCAACAAAATTATTTTCTCCAACAATAAATGATCCAGTAGAAAAAAGCAAACCACTATTATAATTACCAAATATTTTTACATCATTTGAGTTTAAAGTATTATTATGACCATGAACATGATGGTCTGATCCAGTAATATAATTATTTTCTCCAACAATTGTAATATCACTTCCACTTGCAAAATTTCCAGTACTAAAAATTCTATCATTATTTCCAAGCACATTATTTAAATCACCAAATATTTTTAAATCAATACCAGTTGCGTTATTTCTAGAACCAAATATTTCATTTCTTGTTCCAGAGCTAACATTAAATTGTCCAATTGTTATAGAGTACAATCCCTTTGTATTGTTTGTATGGCCAAGATCTGTTACTCCAGAATTAAGACCAGAAATTATTCCAGAACCATTTAATATAAAATTACCGTCATATAATCTTAGAACACATGATCCAGGATGAGGAAGATTTGCATCTAGTCCTTTTCCGCTTATCATTAAGTTTCCGCTTATAAATCTATATCTACCATAATAGTTGCTTAAATCATCAAGAATATATGGATCTAAATTATGAGTAACAAAATATTCATCATTAGTTAATCTATTTACGTTATCAAGAGTTACTTTATATGTAACTCCATCTTGAACTATAGGAAAAATATCCCCTGTTCTTGGATATGGATTTTCAAATAACTGAGATATTTTCTTATTTGCCATTAACTTTTCCTTTTACCTATCATAAATTTACACGTAAAATTAGTATAATACTTGAAGATTACTAACTAAAAGCTCATTGTCTTCTTGTAGTATATAACTTCCATCTGTAGTATTTGCTCCTGGTAATGCAGGTAGATTTCCACTTTCAATTAATATAAAGTCTTCTACTTTTTCAATTCCTAAGATGCCAGAAGCTTGCATTCCTTTATTATAATTTTCAGTATCGACTTCTGTTGTGAAATTTAATTTTGCAGTTTTTCTTCCGCCAATTTGATTTGCATATGAGATTCCATCAAATTTACAATTAAAGAATTGATAATTAAAAGCATTTTCAAATCTTTTTTCAAATTCACTAGATTGATTTTGGCCAGTCCAAGCAAAACTAGGATCATAAACGCAACTATTTTTACAAGATATAGAAACATTATAATCTGCATCTTCTCTAATTAAACTTGCAAGATCATCATATTGTTGATCACCAACAATCATATCTACTGAAAGATTAATTATTAACGGAAGATTAATTTCTCTATCAATTGGAAGTTTGTAACCAATTGCATCCATATTTTCTCTTGCAAATTCAAAACCAAATTGATAACCTTGGATTTTTACATCATTTAAATTTAATCCATATCCAGAGCTATTGATATTCATATTAATATCTCCTGGTTGAAGAGCAGCTATTGGATTTTTTGAATCAAGTTCGGAAGGTATATTAAATTTAATTCCAGTATTTGTTTCATAAGTTTTTGGATTAACATATGGAGTATTTACTCCACTTCCACTCATTTGAAATAACATATTTTCACCAATATAATTAACTTCTGCAGTTATAAAACTCCCAACAGAAGCATTTTGATTATAAGATGCAAGATAACAATTTCCAAATCCTATTGTTCTATTTGTTTGAGATTTTTTATCAGCACTTCTAGCTATATAGCTTTGGTCATCTGCATTTGAAAAATCTTCATATAGATTTAAATTTTGATTTTCTTCGTCTTCAGAAATTGAAATAAAAATATTTCTTTTGTCTTTTGTTGTTAATGGCCAATATGGATCTGTTGTAATACAATCATATTCATTATATTCTGAAGGATTAGTAATAAATTGATTATTAATTAAATCGTAATCAACATCTTCTTCTCCCCATCCAGTAATTTCATTTTTATTAGCTTGTATATAAGCTAAAGAAGTTTGATAACTTGTATCAATATTTGTAACATTTTCAAAAGATCCAACGATTGTAGAATTCCAGCTTCCAGTAAATATTCCATTTGAATTGTTATAGGAAATATTTTCGTTTAATTGTCCGACATTATTAAATCCCCAACCAGTAATTTTATTGTTCTCTAAAAGTGCAAGAGTGTGAAACCATCCTGCATGAATTGATTTTACTCCAGTTAATTGCCCAACTGGAGTATTATTCCAATTTCCTGTAAATATTCCACTAGCATTATTTAAATTTGTTATTCCTGCCACTTGACCATCATCATTCCAACCCCATCCAGTAACTCTTCCATTATACAAAAGAGCAAATGAATGTAAGTGACCAGCACTTACCATTTTAACTCCAGTCAAATTATTTCCACTTGAGGATTGAAAATAGTCATTATCTCCCCAACCAGTTACTAATCCTCCGCTAGTATTTCTAATTGCTAAAGAATGATATCCTCCCGCAGAAATACCAATAATTCCAGTTAAATTATTTCCGCCAAGAGCTTGTCCAGAAGTATTATCTCCCCAACCAGTTATTGTTTTATTTTTTAATAAAGCTAATGAATGGTATGCGCCAGCGCTAATCCCACTTGCTCCAGTAATATTACTTACTGGAGTATTACTCCAATTTCCAGTAAATAAATAATTACTATCATTATATCCAGTTGTTCCAACTGCTTGACCTTCATCATTTGCTCCCCAACCAGTTATCTTATCATCAGAAAGTATAGCTAGAGTATGCAAGTAATTTGTGCTAATTTTTTTAATACTAGTTAATTTACCTATAGCAGTATCATTCCAATTTCCTGTAAATTGACCATTTCCATCATTATCATTTAAATTGTTTGTTAGTTGACCTTCTGTGTTATCACCCCAACCAGTAACAATTCCACTATTTCTTATTAAAAATGAATGATAAAAACCTGCAGCTACATCTATATTATTTATATTTTCAAATTGTATAATTGGATTTATATTTTTACCAACGTAAAATGGAACATTAGAAGAAACAATATTTGGATTTGGACTTTGAGCTGGTTGTATATATTCAAAGCATGGATATCCAACGCCAATTCCTTCTCCACGACTAGAAAGTTGAGGATAATTTTTTGAATAATCTCTATTTAAAAATCCAGAAAAAAGGAAAAGAGGATCTCCGTTATCGGTTCTATAATGATATTTATCTCCTGTATAAGGATAATCTAATCTTGGGTGATTTATATTAAATCCCATTCTAGCTTCATTTCTTAATGACGAAAGTATATAAGAAAACGAAACGCTTACTTGAGGTTTATTTAAATGTATTCTGTCAACAGATGCTGCTTTGCCAATTTGATTTATAATCGTTCTATTTGTTGATATGTCATAAGATATATTTTGTATTCTATCTAATCTTTTTAAAAGATTATGATTTCTTGGAAAAGTATTTTCATTTTTATCTTTAGGTATAATAGCATTTATAACTGCTGGATTTGGGCTAATATGCTGAAAGTTCTCATAGGTTACATAAGGTAAATCCTCGTGATTATTATTCAAACCTCCAGAATAATTAATAAAATGATAACCACTTGCTGGACATGGCCCAATAAAAACATCTTCAACATTATAAATAACTTGATTTTTAGCCATGTACCTTATACCTTTCATCTAAATTTACACCATAAATTAAAAATTTAAGTGTATTTATATTTAGGATGAATTATAATTCTGAAAACTACGGCTTTGAAAAAATTCAAGCCGCTCGCAGAGGTCCAAAATCAGGCGCTCAAACTCCAGCTAAACCATCTGAAAGACGCAAAGGTTCTTCTAAAAATAAACCTGGGAGCGCAGGAACAAAAAGTGACAAAGCTATTGAATTTTCTAAAAAAGTAGTAGAAGCATTAAAAAATAAAGTTAAAGAACATAATAGCAAAAATAAAAAGAAAGTTACTCTTGGTCAATTAAAAAAAGTATTTCGTAGAGGCGCAGGAGCATATAGTTCTTCTCATAGACCAGGAGTCTCAAGAACTGCTTGGGGATTAGCCCGAGTGAATGCATTTCTTAGAATGGTAAAAGGTGGAAAAGTTAAAGACTCTTATCGTCAAGCAGATAAAGATCTAATGTCAAAATGAATAATAAATTCCAAAGAGGAGATTCAAAAAATCTAATACAATATGAAAAAATACGAAATAGAAATTGATGCAACAGAAAATATGGAAATTCTTGAAGAAGACCTAAATCAAGCTTTTGCAGACATTAAAAAATATGAACTTGATGATTTTGATTTTAATTCTGCTGACGAATTATATCTCGATGATGAAGAAGATCGTGTAATATATGGTTTAGACAATTTATAAAATTATGAAAAAACAAAAATATAAATTTGAATCAACATTTGCTAATATTAAAATTAGACCAGTAGTAAGCGAAGAGAAAGACAAGTATTTATCTCTTGCTTCTATTGATAAATTAAAAAAGTTTTTGCCAGAGATTAATACAGAAGATAATGTTGATCTTCTTCCTATTGCTTTTGATGCTTGCGTAGTAAATAGAGTTAATAAAAATGGCGACGTAATGGATGGAGCTACAGCAGCTAAAGTAGCGAAGAATTTTGTTAATAAACCAATTAATATTGAACACAACCGCAATCAAGTTATTGGCTGTATTGTATCTGCTAATTTTAGTAAATTTGGATCTAATGAAAGTCTAGCCGAATTAGATGTTAAAGAAATGAAAGCTCCATTTAATATTACTCTTGGTGGAGTTATCTGGAAAGTTGTTAATAAAGATTTAGCAGATCAAATAGAAGAAAGTAATGATCCAACTAGTGAAAATTATATGAGTATTAGTGCTAGTTGGGAATTAGGATTTAATGATTATAATTTAGTAGTATTAGATGGTGGCGAAAAGAATATTGAAAATGCTCAAGTTATATCTGATGCTACAGAAATTGAAAAATATAGTGGAAAATTAAGATCTAATGGTGGAACAGGAAAATTAGACAATAATAAATCAATTTACAGACAAGTTCTTGGAAAAGTAGTTCCTTTAGGCATAGGA
>Ga0247834_1004207_pt1 | contig 18538 bp, 7 predicted proteins | sample LaCruzMarch2015__8_FD_187118 | JGI IMG/M metagenome (GOLD analysis project Ga0247834, IMG submission 187118) | Freshwater microbial communities from meromictic Lake La Cruz, Castile-La Mancha, Spain - LaCruzMarch2015_12m | ecosystem: Environmental > Aquatic > Freshwater > Lake | place: Spain...
AAAAAGCTTGTCCATTCTCAGACATCACCAGCCTTTGATCACTATGACTTCCTGTTGCCTCGCGACCAAATTGTTGGTTTATTGTTAGATAACTCACTAGATGTAGAAATGTAAAATAGACACACATCTTGGATCTTCTGCATTCTTTGAGTCTTGCTTGCAGTATTCACAACTCTCCTCCAGGTTTATCAGCTAAATCAACAACAATCATGCTCTTCCATGTCAACGCCGACTCTCAATCATGAAGCTGTCATCACTCAACAAACTGGCCACTGTGACCTTCTCCGATATTTCGATTCCGCTTGATACAATTGATGATGTCGTAGCTCAACCTCCTGAAGCCACTGCTGCTTTCAAAGGTTTCAGAGTTGGTACTAATATTCCAGGTTTTTAACTGCTGGTACCTAATATCATATCAAAGCTCTCCTCCAGAAGAGCTTTTACTTTATCAAAACATCAGATCAATCCATTGCTATCCATATCTAAAGAAAAGAGCAGTGGGATATGATCTTTTGGTGCCGGCTGAACCTGATAATAAAACGCCTGATTCTTGCAAAGCACGCCTCGATCAAGAGATCAACGATGCTCAAAAAGCTGCTTGTGGGCAGATGAAGCAGAAATGCGAATGGCGTGATAGGATTATATTATGAACTTTTTTATCTCAAAGTAGAATAAATGACTGTGTAACTTATAGAGCAAGAAGTCACATCTCAATCAGGGTAAATCAATTGTTGTATTAATACATCTACTAATGATTAGACATAACATCTAGCTCAAACTGAGTGAACTCCTCCATTTCTTCACCAGACGAATCCATAGACGAATCTGCTCCTGATAAATCCATGAACGAATTTGAGAGTTGCAATGATATTTCTTCTTCTTCGTCTATATACTCTCGTCGATTCGCCGCAGATAGCTGTTTGTTCACAACAGGCTCAAACCAAGCTCGTCCACAAAAGCTCAATACATGTGGCCATAGATCAAGGAAGATATGGGCTTGTTCCATTCGTTTACCCACACGCAAGACTTCCAATATTGCCTGTCGATCAGATGGACAAAATAAGGGATGACGTTCTGGCGTCCAATTCAATTCAACTTCTGTCATTAAATGCTTACATTCTTCGATGGAGTTTTGAGATAGACAATTCCAAGGCTTTGCTGATGTGACAGGCTGAGATGGAATCATAGCACGTAAGATTGGTGACGACACTGGAGTGACGACGATGGAACTTGTGCTATGAGCAGTCTCGACATTCGCTCCGTTGTTTCTTGGAATTGCCAATGGGGTCGACTGTGTGGTAAACGTAGATAATTGATGCCCCGTCGGCCTTGTAGAAACTGCTGGTTGATATGATGGCGTTTCGACTCTTGCGCCACCGTGCAGAAGCTCTCTCAATACTTGACTACTACCCCGTGCCACCGCCACGTGGATGGGAAGTTTATCATTCAAATCTGCAATCTCTAACAAATTAACACCACAGACATTACTCTCATACAACAACACACGTGCTGCCTTCGCGGCGTTGTAGTGCGCACAATAATGAAGGGGTGTGTATCCCGAGAAACGACTATGGAATTGGTTATTGTCAGCATTGTTCGCCCGGATGTAGATTCCAGGACTGTTTCCTAAACATCGCATGGACGGGTCAGCACCTGCTTTCAGTAGTATTTGTGTGGCATTTGGAGCATCTTCTTGAGCGGCAAAGCATAATGGAGTAGCGCCAGAGTGACTCCTTGCATCGACAGATGCTCCAGCCTCAATAAGACGAGCAACTGCATTTGATGCGTCTGAGTACGCAGCATCATGTAGAGGAGTCCATCCACTGGGCTGAGCTCGGATATTGACGTCAACGTTGAACGAAAGAAGGACATCCATGGCGCGAACACTGTTTTTAAAAGCTGCCCAATGAATTGGAGTGTTGCCATGGCCATCAACATTGCGTTTTATGAACAAAGTCTGCATATCTCGATGATTTGACCGAAATGGATCGTTGACAGTGGAAAAGGAAGAGATTGTAGCAAAGGGCAAAGCAGAATTGGACAATCCCGCAACCTGCGTCAATGTCACGGTTGGTGGAAGATGTGGGCACTGTAAGGCGAGGACCACCTTTGCTTGTTTTGATATGCTGACACGATCAAGCACGTAATGTGCTGCATCGATTTCGCTCATATCACCAGTGCGAAGTAACTGAATTGCATTACACATGACCTTGAGAGCAACTGGGAAGGATGTATGCTCAACAACATCTTCATTCTCCTCTGATGGACATTTCTTTAAGATTGATGATCCGCCATTGGATTGCTTGCCCTTGTTCCAACCTCCACGGAATGGGTTCAATTTCTTTTTCCCCGGTTTTCTGTGGTGAGGGGGTCTAACTTTTACTCCATTGTTACTAGAAGAGCACAAATCATTGCAAGACTCAAACGATCCAGACCCAGCAGCGGCCGCAGCCGTTGAAGATGTTGGGTCTACTGTTTCACTGAATAATTCCAACGAGAACCTTGATCCTAATTCCATCAGCAGGCCTAGGCAGAGTGGAGAATCAGCACATGCGGCCTCATGTACTGCCAACCTCCGAAAAGCAGTATGACGGGCATCAATACTTACTCCCAGAACAATTAGTAATGTTAATGCAAATGGCGAATCGAGAAGACATGCCGCATGTTGTGCTGTACCGACGCCAGTCCCACCCTCATTGAGATTCCCCGGCGTTGCATTAGCTACACTCCCCTCGAAGAGATGAATTTGTTGATCATTATTCTCTCCTCCTCCTCTTTCTTGAATTGGTGGATCATAATCGATAGTTGATGTTTCGTCATTATCATTCACGTCCAATTGACGTAGACGACGATCTCTATCTTGACGTGTAATAACAAAGGATGGAGAGGGGCGGCTGTTACTGAGAATTGAGGCACTGCCCCACATGATCCTCTCACATACTTTTTCACGTCGGACACTCGGATTTGATAGGGATTGGTTGTGTTGGAATAGCATAGTCTCCAAGGACGACGATGTCGAGGGTGAATTCCTCTTGCTCGGCTGCGGATGACTCTGTGTCATATTCTTGTTCTCACTGCTGCTGCTATTGCCGTGATGATCAAATACATCCACACCACCGATTATTTTACGAAGCAGTTGATCAAGTTCATCAATAGACGATGAAATGGTGTCATTCGATGCCTGCTTGAAGCTGTGTGTGGAAGCACTAGGATAATGATACTCTTCACTTTTCGTTTCTGAGACAGAACATGATGTGGAAAAGAAATGAGTTTGAAGCAATTACATAGGTAGGCATCCAACGCAATGATGCATTTATACTTGAGATTGATTCCTCACCTTCATGGAACACTCCTCGTGTGGGAATATCGGACAACTGAGGATGCGTACGCAAATCAATGCCCCCTCCTCGACTTGCAAACTCGGCCGAATGAACAGCATCACTTGCCGTTTTGACATAGAGGGCGAGCAGGCCCTCCCAATCACCATCCTTTATTGCATCAAAGACAGAGTATGGCGTGCTGCATGGGGAAACTGATGGCTGCATCATGATCCTGGTTTGATACTACAACAAAAAGTGAGCATCAAGTTCTTGTTCAACAAGATGTCAAGCACAGCTTGCAAAAATTCTCAAATCACGTGGAGATTGACCCCGCCAAATCTCTGGTGGCGTGCTAGCTACTACGACTTACTATTTGGAGTTCACACGATGGCGACATCAGCTTCAGGGCGGCATATTGCTGCCGTCGCCGTCGTTGTAGTAATGCAGGTCGTTGATTCATTTTCTCTCATTAATAATCGCCTTTGCATGATGAGTAATTCTGCAGACGGAGACATAAAGCTACGAACACGTGAAGAAATAGAACGCATACGACGTTTGCGACGTCGAAATTTAGAATATTGGGGTGTCGAGAATCTTCCTTCCCGATCAAATTTTCCATCAACATTTGATGAACTCGCCGATGACGTATGCCACGCAATTGCAGGCACGATTTCGGGCACACAACGACCTGATCCTAATATAGCATCAAATGCGATGCATCAATCTGTTTTAGATTATAGACCCACTCATCCATTTGCATCCTCGAAGAGACGATGGTCGAACAATAAGGATGATAATAATGAAGATATAACCGTAACGAAAGCTGGTGTATATCCAGCAAGAATGGGTGTTGAAATAGATGGAGCTTTGTATTTATCGGAAGGGTTAATTAATGAAGGACAAGCCATTAGGAAACTCTCACTGCAAATAGCAAAACGTTTGCCCATATTGCCTTGGGATATGACAGAAAGCATTTCTGGGCGAAGACAGGCGCGATCTGTTGCTGTATACTTTAATTCTGTGGAACAATGTTTGCTTGCATCTCGCGAGTTGAGTCGGTTGATGAAGAATGACAAGGAAAATAATGCTAATCAGGATTGGTTTGATAACATTCAAATCAATTGTCTTGGACAAGATCCGTTACCGTTAAGCATGGCCAAAGAGAAGGGCGGAGAAAGACTTATTCTTGTGGTAAAGCCAACCGACTACGACGAAGACGAATCCAGATATCAACAACAACCTAGAATACAAGCAAATGTTGTGGATAAACTCCAATCGTTGCTATTCCAGGCATCGGCAGCGTCAATTCCAGCCGTGGTCTTGTCTCCTCGATTGTCTGAGCTTCCACCATTGCAGCAAGCAACCCAAATGTACAAAAGAACAGGTCCATCAGGATTTGAGCAAAGTGGGTTTCAGAAGACTTCGACATATGGAGGGGAAGAGCCACCGGTGGGTCCAACGTCTTGGCTGTTACGAGATCTGGTACCTCCTATTTACGTTTGGGTTGGTTGTGCCAATGCACTTTTTCAAAGAAGAGGCTCCCAATTGTCAATGAGATCCGTTGCAGCGTTATTCCGTGATCATGAGCATGATGGGTCGTATAGAGGGAATGACTCTGGAAATACTTACACATTCTATTCAAGAATTGCTCTTGTACAGTCAGCAATGGAAGCAGGTCACTCGTGGCATATGTTTGCTGTAAAGGAACATATTTCAGAATTGTTAGTGAAAAGGACGGCACACTATATAGGCTCTTCTATCGCTTCAAGAGGTAGGCCGAGCAGTCGTATAATGAATGATGTATTTGAAGAGTATTGCGAGCAAACTTCGACAGCAAAGGTTTAGGAAACTAATTTTGAATATGCTTTCAGAACAGCTACTAATTGTTCTTTTGTTATTTGATAAAGTATAAATGTATTCTGAAAAATATCAGCATTTGTAAGAGACTAACAATTGTTTTCTCCATGACTATAGGGCGAAAGCTTTGCGTTCCTCTTGAGGCATATCATACAGTGTCTTTAGGACAGTAGACATTTCATACATCTTTGTTGTGTTGGCGTATGCCTTTGCGTTGGGCATTGGGTAGGGATATCCATCAAAACCCAACATGTAGTAGTAGTTCTCCCAACTGTTATTTGGGTCACTATGGGAGTACGGTCGAGACATCATCTCAACCATACACTTTGGTGGCTTGGGGTAAGGATTGTCTATGGAACCATCCGGCGGATCTTCTCGTCTCTCAAATGACAAGACAATCATCCCTAAATTCTCAACTAGCCATATGTTTCCAGCACCTGCTTCCATCACCTCAGGTTTTTCTTGCTGGTAGTATGAGTAATAGTATGTCCTCCATGTATGCGTAGCATTCGAGGAGATGACAACCTGTCCCTCATTAAAGTCATGGTCCGTGTAGGATACAGAGTTCTGAAAGTCGGATAGAGGATGACGGTTCGGGCCAATGGCTAGCCCTGAGGGTCCCTGGGTGGTGTTTAGACCCTCACAATTGTATGTCCCACCCACCATATTGACTGATTGAGTTCGTAAATTTCTTTCAGGAAATGTCATTGTTACGTGAGGCTCCGACGTGGACTCTGCCGAAGGGACGTGGTAGCTTCCAAAGGGATAACGATTAGATGCAGCATCCCAATAGCCAACACCAATCATTTCAAAATATGTATCTAGTGTGGCCCCAAGTCCCTGTGTCGACCTAAGCCATGTCCACGACGTGCCCGGGTGAGCATGTACCCATCCATATCCTGTCCAGTAGGGTACAGCACCATGGATACCAAAATGTGGATTGAGTTGTATGATATGTGTATTATTAATGTTTGTAACTAAATCCTCTGGAGACGAGGGGTACTCTTTCCCTTCATCTGCATAGCTTGGTCCTATCCAATTTTGATCATATATCGGGTCCACAAGCTCACCGTGGACATTAAAAGCCACAGCGTAATGGATATGATCACCCTTCAGTGGACGGAGTGATGCCTGGATATTATCTCCTGATCTTATCCCAAGAGATTTGAGTGTCTGTTGATTCAAAGTATCAGCATCCTTCCATGAACTGCTCGCACCAATCCGATGTGAGTATCGATTTGGACCTATTACTCGACGACTGCCATCTATCACCGTAGATGGCTGTCGGAAGAGTACGACATAGTCTTCTTCAACTCCAAGTAATATTGCCACCTGATTGATGAGTTCTCCGGCAGTCTGTGTATCAGTATATTCCACGTTGAGATTGCGAGGCTCTTGTCCACCAAGGATCACAGAGAGAGAACCTCCTTTGTTAGACTTTCCAAATAAACGCATGTCAATCTCTGCGCCATCATTGGCAGCGGCCACAGAAGCATACAAATGTAGCCAGCCTCCAATGAGGGATATGATCATGACGATTTTCACTTTTCGGAAGACCGGGGTCAACACAACCAACTTTGAACAAGGCATCCCGCCATAATATCATCAACTCAATATACTTCACCGTCGGCCGGAATAGCAACACCGGTGGCATCTGTCTGGACGTATAACGTTAGGACGAACATTAAGGACATTAATTAAATTTCAAACAATAAAAATTCGGAACGACCGCGGCGTATTAAGCCATACTCACCACGACGACCAACGTTCATCACAAATCGCTTCATAATTTTGGCGCAGGTAGAGATAAGCTAAAGTACATAGAAAACACCAAAACACGGAAGGAAACCCGCTGGAGGAAAATCAAAGAGGGGGTCTCAAAGAAAGAAAGATTAACATAAAAAAAAAAATTACATTTCAACAACAAGAAGAAGGGCGCAAAGATCATCGGTTCATCCCAGCAATAGCAGCAACATGACGAAGGGAACGACTACGTCGGATACGACCATGTCGTCGCCGAAAATCAGCAAGTCAAGTATCCTGAGCGCACTTAACGAAACAACAAAGCAGGCAGCTAAGGCGGAAGCAGAGAAAAAGCGATTAGCAGAGGAGGCGCAGAAGGCGAAAGAGTTGAAAAGAGAGCAACAACGAGAAGACAGGATTAAGAGGAGAGAGGAGAAACAACGACTCAAGACGACCGAAGCCGAGAAAAAGAAGGCAGCATTGAAAAAGAGCCGAGAGGAGGAAAAGGCAATGGCAGAGTTTGCAGCCAAGAACAGTGGTGATATCAACGAGACGATGATGGGCGAACAATGGGAGAGCCTTTCGGACGATGAACGTTCTGAGGACGGCGCTAACAAAACACTATTTAAGGAGAATGACGAGGACGAGGATATTAACAGCCCAGATTACAAGAAAGGGAAATCAACCGGCGGGGGGTGTTTAAAATCCGACTGGAGGTATTCGACCCGAGAGGAAGGCACAAGGAAGAGTGCACCGAAGGCAACACCTCTCAGTACGGGTTACGGACGCACCGGGCTGCTCCAAGAGATAGCATACGTGGATATTTCCATCGACTTATCGTCGGAAGACAAACCAAGCGAGTTCCTAGGTGGCATCCAAGGACTATTAAAAGAATGCCATCTACTTACGGAAGCGGGATTAGTAGAGTTAACTCATCAAGAGGGGAAAGAGCCGTTAGTGATCAAGAACGTTTCGTCCCTGCCCACGAGTTACACTCTGTTGTCAAAGTTTGTCGACATTAAGTCGGAAAATCCATTCAAACAAAACTGGTACGATAAGAAGAATCAAACCGCCCACCGAGATGATGATGACAAGACCTTCACCAAGTTAGTTCATGCCACGGTACAAATCACGGCAAACATGGAGATCTCGGAGCTTATCAAGGGAATTAGCACGCAGTGCTCGGTGAATGGGGTGAAGAACATTTCAATCAAGAAGGTACAAGCAGCCAAGTCCAAGTTCGTAGCTAACTTGCTATTCGTATCTCTTAGGACATCCGAAGAAGCGGTACGTTACACCTTCCTGAAGATGTGTAACAGTGTACTTCATGAAGAGAGGAAGGCCAACATGTCAGATGAGGACGAAGCGTTGAACATTCCCATGTTGAACATTCCTATAGGTTTGAAATTACAAGTCCCCACGCTCTACAACATTGGTACCGGGGAAACATTGGCCTGGAAAGTGAAAAAACTACGTCAAGTTTGGCACCTTGAGGTGCCAGTAGATAAAGCGAAGGAAGTACTACGCATTATAGGACGAGCAAAGGAGCTCAAACTGATCAACACGGCATTCAATTCTCACACGATTATTGCCGAGGTGATGTCGAAGGAAGACTCGATCATTGATAACGAAAGGATGATGAAAACCATCGTGGATGTAGCGGACTACAACTACAACATGTCAAGTGTAAAGCTCAGCGGGTTCACTAATATGTCAGCTGGCGTACTACTAGCAGGAGAAGGGACAGAGGCAATTACGGGGCTAGAGTTCCTCCCCAAGGTGTTGAAGGTGGCAGGAGGAATTCCGCTCATCGCAGAAATTTATCAGATCCACCCTGGCTGCGAGGTAGAGGTAATCTTCCTGGATTGCACAGAAGGACATCACATCATTGCACAGTTACAGAAGAATCCGGCCGCATACCTCTTCCACGCCTTGAGGAACTCCGTGGACGAACCATCAGTGAGGAGGATGGCAGTAGGCATTTGCGAAGCCGTCTACGTTGATGAGATTGATGAGTGCGAGTGGAATGAGGAGACCAAAACATTGACAATTCCAAGCGAAAAGGAGGGGAATAAGACCTTAGAACACAAGGACTCACCGTTCTGGAAGATGGCAATTGAATTGGTCGAGAAGGATGAATATGACAAGAGGAACAAGAAGAAGTTTAACCCGGATGCCTTTATTGACTTGGACAACGTCAGGTCGATTAAGTCCATCCACAACCGTTCGAAGATGAACTCCAAGGTGAAGTTCGGTCCCGAACTGGATGATGACGAGCTCTCCGCAGGCTCGACTAGCACTATTGATACGCTGGATCACGATCGCAACACAGAGGCGACGGGCAAACCCCCGTCGAATGAGCAGGCCTCCACTTCTGTTGTATCCCCAAATCAGGGGAGTGTTGATGGATCGATTCCAGCGGCGAGCGGATAGTAGCAACAGACCTCCCCACTGTATCTGCGAGTGGGGAGGCGTCATCTCAGGCGTACAGCGGATTGGGGAAAGGGGCTCACGGGAAGGTACGCAATTCCTGGAAGGCATCGGCGAATTCTGTACGGGGGCAGAAGAGTCGAAGTCGAGCATGCATGTTTAAGAAGAAAGAAGAGTCAAAGTTAATGTTAGATATAATTTGTACAGACGGGAGAAGATACGCGGTAGAGCAGCCGGGGCACTTGAACACGACAAAACACGATACCGTGCTGCAACTACTAGAGCGTAGAGCCAGTAGGCTACGTAAAGATAGCAATCAATTAGTTGATAAAGTACACGACTGGGCAATAGATGAGACAGGTACAATAGATACTTCTAGATTAGCAATTAGGGAAATAGAACAACAAGAAAAATTAGATATACGAGGGGTGTCGGACGAAGTATTACGGGTGCACGGGATCATGCCAGGGAAGAAGGCAGATGGGGTAGTCAGACTATTATATGAGAACGTCAATAGCTTGCCAAATCGAATGTGTGGGAATCAGAAGCTGGAGAAGGCTAAAGACCTTATCCACGAATGGGGAGCGGATATCGTGGGAATGGTGGAACATCGTCAAAACTTAAAGCATAATAATAATAAAAATGGGTGGAATCAACTCTTTCGGAGAGGGGAGGAGGATGTACGATCGGTGGTAGCACACAATGTCCACGAGAACGTGGCGCCAGTTCAAGAAGGTGGAGTAGGTCTATTAATGTTTGGCCCACTTTTGGAAAGCCTTGATATGAAGAACTCTGGCAAGGATGAGTCAGGATTAGGCCGATGGACAACAATGGTAGTACAAGGTGATGGAATAAGAACAAGAGTGGTGTGTGGGTACAACCCATGCAAATCAAGTCAAACAAGTGGCAAACCAAGCAGTACGTCCTACGCTCAACATCGAAGGTACTTAATAACGAAGAAGAAAGACACTTCTACGTGCCCACGGGCGCTATTTCTGACAGATCTAGTCAACCAACTGAAGGCGTGGAGACAGGAGGGAGATCGGTTGGTCGTGTGCTTAGACGCAAACGATCACATATACAGAGGAGCGATAGGAAGAGCTCTGACGGATTCAGACGGATTAGGCATGAAGGAAGTGATAAAAAACTACACCGGGAGGGAGCTAGGTCCAACGTACTTCAGAGGTAGCATACCGATAGACGGAATTTGGGCAACCCAGGATATACAAATCGCTAACGCCTGTGTGATGCCAGCGGGCTACGGGATTGGAGACCATCGTTTATTTGTAGTAGACATGATCTCGTCGTCGGTAGTCGGTGAAGATCGGCCCAAAATCCAACGACCAGCAGCACGTAGGTTAACCAACCGCCTACCCGGTGTAGCAGAGAGATATGCAAATATCTATGAGAGGAATGTGATTCGACACAGGTTAATCGAGAAGTTAGAAGATGCACAACGCTGTCGGGACAAGAAAGAAGCTCTTCGACGGTTTGAACAGTTGGACAAGGACTCAGGACAATTTATGGCTCGAGCGGAGAAGAAATGCAGAAGATTTAAGACGGGAAGAATTCCGTTCTCACCTGAATCGGTTATGTGGATAAAACGGAAACAAATTTATCAATCTCTGTTAGATTACCGTCTAGGGAAGAGGAAGAATAAGGGCACCCTCAAGAGAGCAGCTCGAAGACAGCAGATCAGGAACCCCTTTCAATTATCACTGCAGGAAATAGAAACAAGGCTTCGGGTGTGCGAGAAGCAATTGGATCACTACAGGGTGTCAGGCCATAGATATCGGAAGAAGCATTTACTGAATAGAGCTGAAGTAGCTAGGAAAGGTGGCAATGAAACGGTGGCACAACAGATACTGGCGATTATAGAACGAGAGAGATTACGGACGTTCTGGAGCCGATTAAAGTACTCTTGCGGGAAGAAGAAAGGTGGTAGCCCTACGTCGGTACAAGTAGAAGGTCCTCTGGACACTATTCTCGAGTACAACACTCAGGAAAGCATGAACAAGGCAATATTTGAGAACATCCACAATAAACGATTTCATCTGGCAGAAGCGGCTCCTATCTGTAACGGAAGATTGAGAGGTGAATTTGGGTATAACGCAATATCGCCAACTGCACAGTCCATTCTTGACGGGACATACTCGTTCCCCGACGACTTCGATGAGGCGACGAGAGAACTGTGCGAGGAATTTGCTAGAATTAGACTACGAATCCCCAAGGACTCTCTACGCATGACGATTAGCAGAGAAGAATGGGCCAGGCATTGGAAAAAGGCCAAAGAGGATACATCCTCATCTTACTCCGGAAGACACTTTGGATATTACAAGGCAAGTCATCACTCGGAGTACATCCTACACTTCCAATCCCTGCTATCGACAGTAATATTTAACCGGGGTGTAGTACTTAGCCGGTGGGCGTGTGGGCTATCCGTCATGCTGCAAAAGCTGTTCGGGTGCAGTCTAGTATCGAAACTACGATCCATACTCCTGATCGAAGCAGATTTCAATGCGGCCAATAAAATCTTGTTCGGGACTCGAATGCTGGATAACGCCAGGAAGTACAGATTAATGCCAGGGGAGATATACAGCGAAAGAGGCCGAACGGCAGAGGATGGTACACTAGCAAAAGTAATTACCTACGACATCGCTCGGCAATTCAGGATCCCTCTCGGCATATCTTCGGTGGATGCCGACAACTGCTTCGACCGGGTGGCACACCCTATCGCGTCCATGATGTTCCAAGCACTCGGTGTACCACAGTCAGCGTCAGAGGCATTGCTGTCTACCATACAAGAGATGAAATTCTACCTCAGGACGGGATTCGGCGACTCTAAGGAATACACTAAGGCTACGAACGGGATTAGGACACAAGGCTACATGCAGGGGAATGGAATGGCTCCGGCTGGATGGACAGTGGTAAATATCAGCATCATCAGAGCCCACAAAAGGAAAGGCCATGGAGGGTACTTCATATGCCCAATATCCAAGCTAAAATGCAATGCCGCCGGAGTGATATTCGTAGACGATACGGATCTGTTTCACATCAGGATGGACAGGAATGAACTTTCGGACGAGACGCTGTTACGCCTGCAAGATAGCATCTCCAGTTGGGGCCAACTGTTGATCGCCACAGGAGGCTCCTTGAAGGCCGTCAAGTGCTCCTACCACTTGATTTCATTTGAGTGGAGACCAGACGGGTCATGGGTATACGCCGAGAATGAGAAGGATCCCGAGTACAACGTAACCATCCCGTTACCCGATGGCTCAACGGCTCAGATTGAACATCTCGGAGTAAATGTACCGAACAAGACTCTCGGATCAATGACTTGCCCGTCAGGAAACAGTGAAGGAGGAGTCAACCAAATGCAGACAAAGAGTCAGGAGTGGGCGACGACAGTGAAGGAAGGAAAATTGAGCCGCCGCAATGTATGGTTCATGATGAAGGTACAATTCTGGCCGAGGGTAGCATTCGGGATATGTAACAGCATGGCCTCCTTTGATGTACTATCAGAGTGCTTAATGAAATCGTATGGAGGGATTCAAAGACTAGGAGGCTTTCGATTATCAGTACGGCGAGGACTAAGACAGCTCGACATCGGTTTTTATGGCATAGGATGTCCAGACCCAGCAGTCGAATGCGCGATCGCCCAAACTAACAAAGTCCTCTCACATTTAGGGTGCAAATCCGACATTGCGATACAAATGCAAGCGTCTCTGGAAGCCCTTATAATAGAGATGGGCATGTCCAACCAACCCTTTATGGAAGACTACGGGGGCTGCAGCAAGTGGGTCACCTTGTCCTGGTTGAAAACAGTGTGGGAGAAAGCATACCGACTGCAATTCAAGATTGAGATCGGGCCGACAGAACTACAGCCACCAAGAGGAGAGAACGACTATTGGCTAATGAAGGAACTACAAAACATATGTACACCAGAGGAATTAGTAAGACTGAATAGGGTAAGGCTACACCAACAAGTAATATTTGGGTCTGACATAATGGACGCCGGCGGCAGATCACTCGACAAGAAATATTTAACAGAAAGACCACGGGAGGAAAGCTGGTCATCACTAAATTTCCCTAACGAGAGACCACCCCCCAAAGACTTTAAACTTTGGAGAGATATACTACCACAATTACGACCAAACAGAGGGAGATTACAAATGGGGACATACGTCAAGCAAGGTCACAAGCTATGGCATTGGACTTACGACCTCGAGGAGGGGAAACTATACAATTGGATAGGAGAGAATGTGGCTGACATATACGAACCTTCGATTTCGGTGGGGCTTACTACTCGAGCAAATGCATGGGGACGAAGAAGAATAGATCAACGGATGGCTAAGGTAGGCGATTGCTGCACAGTAGAACAAATTGGTGCGTTCAGAAACTATAGAATCATATCGTACTCCAAGCCCCCACCACCAGAAACTACAGCAACGACCCTGTGGGAAGTCCTGGAGAAGTGGGGTAGCACATGGTTATGGCAGGATGTGAAGTCGACGGGCGACGAGTCATGGCTAAAGGAGGCAATTCGCGATGGCACACTACTGGCAGTAACGGATGGATCGTTCATGAGCAAGAGGCTCTCACAGGTAAACTCATGTGCGTTCATCCTAGAGTGTACAAGGGGAAGAGGAAGGATAATAGGACACTACCCAGAGCATTCGAGAGCCGCCTGTGCATATAGAGGCGAACTCCTTGGTCTTCTGGCAATCCATCTGATCCTACTTGCGACAAATAAGCTTGATCCACATATCACAGGGATAGCAAGGATATACTCGGACTGTCTTGGCGCATTAAATCAAGTGAAAAACTTACCTACAGATAGAATCCCATCGAAATGTAAACACTCCGACATACTCAAGACAATCATGATCCAATGCAGAGTCCTCTCCTTCCGGTTAAAGTATTCACACGTGGAAGCACATCAAGATGACCATCAGGATTTCAGCACGCTCTCAAGACCTTCGCAACTCAACTGCGCGTGTGATCTCATAGCTAAACAGTGCATAGAAGACTTAGATCAGCTGAACCTACCACCTCAACGAAGACTACCTCTCGAGCCGGTCTGTGTTTGGGCAGGGCAGGAGAAGATAACCACAGATTTAGCGGACAGACTAAGGTATTGGGCACATCTTCACAAAGCAAGGAAAGTATTTTCAGAAGCAGGCATCCTCTCTCACGTGCAATTCGATAAAGTCGATTGGGAGATGGTACACCTAGCGCTACACTCAGTACCAAGGATGTTCCAAGTATTTGCATGTAAGCAGGTCTTTGATGTGGGCGGTACAAACCGATGGCTAGCTTTATTCGACAAGTCAGGAAAGAAGAGTAATAAGTGCCCAAGTTGCCTATTCGAGGTGGAAACGGCCAGCCATATCGTACATTGTTGCCACGCAGGGAGAGTAGAGACAATGCAAGCTACCATAAGAGGACTGGACAAATGGATGAAGAAGGTGAACACGGACCCATGCATTCGGGAGTGTATATACTTTTATTTAATGGAAAGAGGCTCCACGAGAATGATAGAAATATGCGAGCGCCATAGGTACGGCGTGAATTATAGGAACATGGCTAGAGCGCAGGACGAGATTGGCTGGAGGAGGTTCCTAGAAGGGATGATTAGCTCAGAGTTCAGGAGGCTACAACAAAAATACTACGTACTACATGGCCATAGAACTTCAGTGAAACAATGGGCGACTGACTTGATTACAAAATTGTTGGAGGTAACCCACGGCCAGTGGTTGTATCGGAATATACAAGTACATGACAAAGTCTCCGGGACACTTGCCACAATAGAAAAAGAGAGGATACAGACGGAGATAGAAGATCAACAAGCTATAGGATTTGACGGATTTTTAGAAGAGGACGCTTACCTAGGAGAATGCAATTTAGGCGATTTGGAGATTACTTCGGGGACGGATGAACAATATTGGCTACTAGCGGTGAGAGCGGCAAGGGAAGCGGCATCGATCGAAGACAGGAAGAGAAAGACAGCAGCAGGAAGATCCACAACGTAAAGAGGGAAAAATTTAAAAGAACAAACGGTATGTGACGACGTTCACATACGACTACGCAGGTGCAAGTCCTGTATGACAGAGATCCTCTCTCTGGTGGTTACGACTGCAACGCTGTCTGGCTACAGGCCTTCGGCGTATGAAGACTCCCTTTGGGTTAAACTGGTCTAGGTAGTAATAATATACCTAATTTTTTAAGTTGTTCTGTTCTGATCATGACGATTTTCATCTTCTTCATCTTCCCGGTCGGTTTTCTCTCCCCCGGGGTCGTTTTAAACTCAACGTCTCGGCGGGAAGCCAAAAGAGGACAATCCACAAACCGGAAGGGAAAGATGAGTCGCGCTTCTCATTAAAAAGCAAAAGAAATAGAAACGTCACTATTCTTTAAGTATATTTTGTCACTATTGGGACAAATCGTGTCACTATTGGGACAAACAAACTGTGTGGGCCTTCGGACGTTGTGTCAAAAACGACTCCCCGGGCAGTGAGTCCATGCCCCGGAAGTAGTACGTAAATCGCTACTTATCAGTTACCGCTTTACTCCATCCATTTAATGTGAGTGACAATGATGTTGTTTACGCGTCACGCCCAGTTATATCTACAATCACCGCTTTCCTCACCAATCGATTCCAGCATAGCGCATTTTATCAGCCGAAGTTTGTTGTAGTTTCTAACCCCACAGTCTTTGTCGTCTTTTTGCAGTACTTCCTTTGTTTATTTACTACAAATATGCCTACCCGTTTAAGTCATTCACGAAAGAAGCGCGGACATGTCCAAATGGGACACGGTCGTGTCGGCAAGCATCGCAAACACCCCGGTGGTCGTGGTAATGCCGGTGGACAACACCATCACCGTATCAACTTTGATAAGTATCACCCAGGATACTTTGGTAAAGTTGGTATGCGTCAATTCCATCAATTGAAGAATCGTGAATTCTGCCCTACCGTCAACCTTGACAAATTATTCAATGTTGCCGGTGAGGGTGTATACGAGGCGGCGAAGAGTGCGGCCAGTGGTAAGGCACCCGTGATTGACCTCGTAAGTAAGGGGTACTTTAAGCTATTAGGGAATGGACAAATTACTGTTCCTGTTATTGTCAAGGCTAAATACTTCTCCAAGCTTGCCGAGAAGAAAATCCAAGCGGCGGGTGGTGCGTGTTTGCTGGCGTGTTAATTTGCTTGGGGTTATGTTTAACACGGGAACCAAACGGAGGAAATGTGATTTGATAGCCAACATAAGAATATTGTAATGCCAAACAATTATTGACTGAGAAAAAGCACAAGGGTCGCTCCGAAAGGACACATCTTGATGCGGTAACCCCTGTCCCATTCCTCTTCTCTCTCACCCTCTTAAATCAGCTTATTCTGGATGGTATTAAATAACTCTGGAGACAATGAAGCTTAAAAACATTTCATCTCAAGAGGTTACGACCTGATGTCTTTGTTCCCCATCTCTGTTATCTTCCTCTGATCAAAGCAGTGACTCAACAATCAACCTGTGAAAAGATTTTATCATGCCAGTCTCCAGTCTAGGGGAGATTTGAGTCTATACATAGTATTATATTGATAAGAGCATTGATCATGAAATATATATACTGCTCTTTTCTATTTCTTCTGTGACTTTTTCTTTGCTGCCCTTTTCTTTGGGGAGGGTGAGGCAAGGAGGTCGGGACTAAGGCTTGATATCATACCAGAGCTTGTAGATTGCTGTGTACCGACACCGCTGAAATCCTGAGTACCAGAAAGCTGATGACCACTGCTGCTAGCCTGAGTTCCTAATTCATCATTCTCGGTGTCGTTGTTCTCATGCACTGTCGTCATGTCCACCACGCCTTCTTGAAAAGTTCGTGGGTCAACGTTTCCCATGGCCACATCCCTAGCATTTTCTGGTTTGAGAGGCATGCCAATAACGCGATACAACATATCTCTGTTCGTAACCAGCTCCCTATATGGTTCGTACTCCATCAAAATTCTCTCATCCCTCATAAAGAGAGGATGTGCAGGTGTCGTCACTGCGGGAGAAAGTGAATTGCCCTCACAAACATCGTTTGCTACAACATGCTCACCCAAAATCGGATCATAGACTAGCGGATGACGGAACATGGCAATTGCTGCGAGAAAGGCATGTTCGTATGCATTCCTTGCATCATCCTTAGTCGGATCGTCCAGTGGCCACAATTCCAATCTCACTTTTTTGTTACATTTGTTGAAGAGCTCATCCAACACAGCCCTGAGAACTGGCATGTCAGTATTGGTGCGACGATAGAATCCTTTTTCATCAGCCTCACCATGAAAAGCACGTTTCACAATCCCCCATGCAGTCACAATCCCAATCCCAAGTAATGAATCACAGTAATCACACCCCGCCGATACGAACATGATCACGAGCATAGCATCACTAAAGTCAAGTAGATCAATGCCACCAGATGATCCAAGATTGGACCGTTGGAGCATTGTTCCCAGTATACGTCGTCGATCACTGTTTTGATCATTGTAACTGGAACTGTATTCTTTCCCACCATGATATCGATTTGCATCATTACTGCCATTCCATCCCCCCAATTTATAAATTAACGTTGGTACGCCTAATGCAATTAAGTCCGAGTCTTCAGTCACAACAATGTCGACGGCACCACAACTAGCCAGGTAGGAGAGTTGACCATCCGCCTCGTAAGGTGCAACAATGAACGGCCAATGTCGGTCACGGAATACTTTTAGTAGTTCGGCAATCATTGAACGACGAAGGTTGTGATCAGTACCAGTACCTGCACGGTTGGATGCCGAAATGCGACGTAGTACCTCGGCCTCTGTCCGTGCTGCCTCAGCATTATTTGCTCTGTTTGCACTAGTGTCACCACCAGGACAACCAGAATTCCTTGGCGGAGACTGAATCACTGCCTCATCACGTGACTCCTCGGCTCCAGTACGTCGATCACTCCTTGCTCGTACCGCATCTCGCTTACATGGTGGTGTGGCACCGTCAAGTACTAGTAATACCGATGTGGCACAATCAATAATTAGATACTCAATCCTACGTAATATAGATGAGATGCATTTGGCTATATACTCAAGACGTTGTTGTTCTCGTATAGTTTCCTGCTCGTTCGGAGGAGGAGGATGTTCTTCATCATACTCTTGGTCATCTTCTCCTCCCATTAAT
>Ga0247834_1004210_pt1 | contig 18531 bp, 11 predicted proteins | sample LaCruzMarch2015__8_FD_187118 | JGI IMG/M metagenome (GOLD analysis project Ga0247834, IMG submission 187118) | Freshwater microbial communities from meromictic Lake La Cruz, Castile-La Mancha, Spain - LaCruzMarch2015_12m | ecosystem: Environmental > Aquatic > Freshwater > Lake | place: Spain...
CTTCGACGATGAAGTCCGCGACAAGCTCAAGGTGCGTGATGACGCATCCAGAGAGTCCTTGAACCGCTTCGAGCGGCAGCTCATCCAGCTCACCCAGCACGAGTTGAACGGCCATGCGCGTTTCTTGGACGAGTCCTGCTTTGAACTCACCAGCCAACCTTATGCAACGGTCCAGGGTATCGAGCTTGGATTGTATCAGTTGCCACGGCGATCTGCTGAGGCCCATCTCTATCGCCTTGGTCATCCGCTGGCAGAGCGTGTCATTGATCAAGCCAAAGAACGTGAGCTGCCACCGGCGGAATTGACCTTTGGCTATGGTGGGCACGGTGGGAAAATCAGCATCTTGAAGCCTCTCATCGGCAAATCGGGCTGGCTTACGGTATCGCTGTTCACCGTGGATGCTCTCGACCAGGGCGAAGATCATCTCATCTTTGCTGCCAGTTCCGATGATGGACAGGCACTCGATGATGATCAGGCGTCCCGCCTTTTGACTCTGCCAGCTTCTACGTCGGCGCTTTCAGCCTTGGCGCTCGATGCTCCCGCGCTGGCCGCGCAGCAGGAGCAGACGCGGGCCGTGCTGCTGAAACAAATCTCCGACCGCAATGCCAAGTTCTTCGAGGCAGAGTTAGCCAAGCTCGACGGCTGGGCAGACGATCAAGTCGCCAGTTCCGAGAAAGCGCTGAAGGACATCAAGAAGCGCATCCGTGAGCTGCGGAATGAAGCCACCAAGGCCGCCGACCTCGCAGAACAGGCGCGCATTCAGACCGACATGGTCGAGGCCGAGCGCCGCCAGCGCAAGCTCCGGCAGGAAATCTTCGAGGTGGAGGAGCGCATCTACGCCCAGCGTGACCTGCTCGTGGCCGCCATTCGTGGGAAGCTGGAGCAGAAGACGCAGACTCTCGACCTCTTCACTGTGCGTTGGTTGCTTGTTCAGCAGAGCAAGTCAGACTCGCAAACGCAGGCTTAACGTTTTACTACTCATTCCATGCCCGATACCGACACGCCGATCCCTGCCAGCCAAAACTTCACCAAACTGAAGGCCAAGCTCCGTGAGCTGTTCGAGCTGGACAAGGCAGACCTCGATTTCGGCATCTACCGTGTCCTGCGCCAACGCCACACCGAGATCGCGGAGTTTCTGGACAAACACTTGGAAACCACCGTCCGCAGCGCCCTCACCGAGCATAGCTCCATTCAGACGGGCCACTTGGAAGACGAACTCGCCCAGGCCATGCAGGCGGCCAAGCTGCTCAGGAAAGACCCGGAGACTTTTGCTGAAGTCCTCGTCCTCCGTGAGCGCATCGCCAAAGGCTCTGACCTGGAAGCCACCGCCGATGAGGTCTATTCCCACCTGCTGACCTTCTTCTCCCGCTACTACCAGGGCGGGGATTTCCTGGGCCTGCACCGCAGCACCGTCCACGGGCAGGAGCGCTACATGATCCCTTACAATGGGGAGGAGGTGAAGCTCATCTGGGCCAACATGGACCAGTATTACATCAAGTCCTCCGAGCTGCTGCGGGACTACAACTTCAAGGTCTCCAAGAACCTCGGTGAAATCTTCAAAGCCGATCCGAAGGATGTCTTCACCGTCCAGTTCAAGCTCATTGAGGGCGACACCGAAAAGGACAATCGCAAAGCCGACAGCAAGACCACGCGAGCCTTCAGCCTGGATACCGACACCGCTTTTGTGGAGACGGATGAGCACACCCTCACCATTCAATTCCGCTACCGGGAACATCCCAGTGAGCGCAGCCTTCAGGACAAGCTGAATGCCGATACCGAAAAGACCCTGGCCGACACCCTGCCGCCGAAGTGGAAGGAACTGCTTTTTGCCGCCGATCCCAGCTACCAACCGAAGGACAAGAAGGACAGCCGCACCGTCTTCCAGAAGCACCTGCGCAGCTACACGGCCAAGCACCTTTTCGATTACTTCATCCACAAAGACCTCGGCGGATTCCTGCGCCGTGAGCTGGACTTCTATGTGAAGAATGAGGTCATGCACCTAGATGACATCGAGGACAGCACCGCACCGAAGGCTGAGGAGTACCTCTCCAAAATCCGTGCCGTCCGCCGCTGCGCCCTGCCCGTCATCCGCATGGTGGCGCAGTTGGAGGAGTTTCAAAAGAAGCTCTGGTTGAAGAAGAAGTTCGTGGTGGAGACTCGCTACTGCATGACGCTCGACCGCGTGCCAGAGGCGCTCTACGCCGACATCTGCCAATGCGAGGCTCAATGGCAGGAATGGGAAGAGCTGGTGGCCATCTCGGAGGTCATAACCACAAAGAACACAGAGAGCACAAAAGGCTCGGGGTCAGCAGCCGTTAGGCAAGTAGGAGCAACGATTTCTTCAGCCCCAAAGGGGCGAAACATACCAGCCCAGGGTGAGCTGGGAGAAAACGCCCAAGCCCTGAAGGGGCGGCCCAAATCCTCCGTCACCGCCACCGGTTCGGGCGCCCCTTCAGGGCTAGGGGATTCTAGGGATGCCGGAAACCCAGGGCGTTGCCCTGGGCTGGTATCGGACGCCGCGTTGCGGCTCAAGATTCTCAAGGCGCATCCGCATCTGATGGTGGACACCAAGCATTTTGATCAGGCCTTCACGCTCAAGCTGCTCGCCAGCATCGACGACTTGGACGCTTCACTTGATGGTGTCTGCTTCCACTCCGAAAACTTTCAGGCGCTTCAACTAATCCAAGAACGGTATAAGCAGCAGGTAAAGTGTGTCTACATTGATCCTCCATACAACACGGCATCGGCACCCATACTCTACAAGAACGACTACAAGCACTCATCTTGGGCGAGCCTAATTATGGATCGTCTCGCGCTGTCATTGCGACTGCTATCTACAAACGGCGTCAAGACGGTTGCGATTGACGATACAGAGGTTGGCGACTTGGTGAAGATTCTTGAACAGGTCGCGCCAAATCACCGATTATCAAAAATAACCGTTGTCCACAATCCAAAGGGCTCGATAACGAAGGATTTCAATCGGACACATGAGTATGCGTTGTTCCTGACACCCGAGGGTGTCTCAGATTGTATTGCCCGGTCGTTGGAAGAAAATGACACGCCCAGAAAACTTCGACGGTGGGGTGAAAATTCGCGTCGGATAGACCGACGTCTGTCTTTCTATCCCATCTACGTTAAGAATGGAAAGATAACGCGTGTTGGGTTGGTTCCTGAGAGCCATGATTTTCATCCATCAGGCAAGAATGTGCCAATAGCCGGAGGTGAAATCGAGATCTGGCCGATTGATGGAGATGGCGTTGAGAGGCGTTGGAACTTTGGGCTTGATTCAATCAACGAAAATCTAAGCCGCATAATTGTAAGGGAGGTTGACGGTGAATTGGACCTCTTTCTCACGCATGAATTAACCGTCCCCAAGACAGTTTGGAGTGGGGGTGACTATGATGCTGGAAATTGGGGCAACTCGCTACTTATCGCATTCCTAGGTGAGAAGAAATTCGATTTTCCAAAGTCCATTCACCTTGTTGTCAGATGCATCAATCTAGCCGTTCAATCCGATATGAATGCAATCGTGCTGGACTATTTTCCCGGCTCAGGCACCACTCCTCACGCTGTAATCCTGCTGAACAAAAAAGATAACGGCCAAAGGAAGTATGTTGTCACAGAAATGGGCGTCCATTTTGAAGATGTTCTGGTGACTAGGTTAAAAAAAGTGGCCTATGCGTCAGTTCTTGGCGACTGGAAAGAAGGCAAACCGCAGACCCGCAACACCGGCATCTCCCATGCCTTCAAGATCGTCCGGCTGGAATCCTACGAGGACACGCTGAACAACCTCCGCCTCTCCCGCAGTGCCCAGCAAGAGACCGCGCTGGCCAACGCCACGGAGACGCAGCGGGATGCCTACCTGCTGGGTTACTTCCTGGACGTGGAGAGTGAGGGCAGTGCCAGCCTGCTGGATGTGGGCCAGTTCCGCGATCCCTTTGGCTACAAGCTCCACATCGCCACCAGCAGCGCCGGTGAAACGAAGGAAACGAACGTGGATCTGGTGGAGACCTTCAACTGGCTGCTGGGCCTGAAGGTGAAACACATCGACCACCAAAAAGGCTTCCTCACCGTCACCGGCGAGCGCCGCGCCGGAGGCCGCTGCCTCATCCTCTGGCGCAGCCTGAGCGACGATGAAAAAGCCGACAATGCCGCCCTAGTGAAGTATCTGGAAAAGATCACCGTCAGCCCAGCCGACACGGAATACGACTTCATCTACCTCAACGGCCCCCACACCCTGAACGACCCGCACAACAAGGTCCACCTCATCGAGGAAACCTTCCACCGCCTGATGTTTGACACCACGAACTTTGAGAGCCTGTCATGAGTGAGGAACTGCAAGTATCTCAACCTTCCAAGGTGGTTCTCTATCAGACTGAAGACGGGAAAGTGACGGTGGACGTGCTGTTTGCCCGAGAGAACTTCTGGCTGACGCAGAAGGCAATGGCGGACCTGTTTGGGGTGCAGCGTCCGGCGATCACCAAGCACCTGGGCAACGTCTTCAAATCGGGCGAGCTGGTCGAAGCCGCAGTATGTTCCGTTTTGGAACATACTGCAGGGGATGGCAAAGCCTACGAGGCAAAATACTATAATCTGGATGCAGTCATCGCCGTCGGTTACCGGGTGAACTCCTTCCAGGCCACGCAGTTCCGCATCTGGGCCACAAACACGCTGCGGGAGTTCATGGTGAAGGGATACCTGCTAAACGACGACATGCTCAAAAACGGGCGGGCCTTTGGGCAGGACTATTTCGATGAGTTGCTGGAGCGCATTCGAGAAATCCGTGCCAGTGAGCGGCGTGCCTACCAGAAGATCGCGGATGTCTTTGAGCAATGCAGCAGTGACTACCGCAGCAACAGCGAGGAGACGAAGCTCTTTTACCAGATTGTCCAAAACCAGATGCACTACGCCACCACCGGGCAGACGGCGGCGGAGATCGTGCATGACCGTGCCGACAGCGAAAAGCCCTTCATGGGACTGACGACATGGAAGAACGCACCGAAGGGCAAGGTGCTGAAAAGTGATGTCACCATCGCCAAGAACTACCTGAATGAAAAAGAGGTGGACCGCCTGAACCGGCTGGTGGTGATGTTTATCGATAACGCGGAGTTCCGAGCACTGAACCAGCAGGTAATGACCATGCAGGACTGGCTCCAGCAAGTGAAGCGCTTCCTGGCCTTTAACGACCAAGAGGTGCTGGAGCACGCCGGACGCATCTCCCATGAAGTGGCTGTGGCAAAAGCTCATGCCGAGTATGACAAGTTCCGCGTGAAGCAGGATCGAGATTACCTGTCCAATTTTGATCTGGCCTTTGCCAAATACCTGAAGGGAGGAACGGCGGAATGAGCTTCGCCAATAAACTCGTCCTCGCCCCCTGGGCGCTGAAGCAACTCGGTGTCGCCGACTTTGACCGCCTTTCCGAAATCCTGCGTGCGCCGGAGTTTGAGGGGTGGGCGGAAGATGGCGGCAGCAAGTTTGTGCATCAGCTCATCGCCCGCCTTCCCAAGCAGGGCCGCAATGTGGCGGATGATCAACTGCGGGACTACGACAGCAACATCGTGGGCCACTGGAAACACATCACCAAGAAGCGCAACCTGCTGGGGCCGACGCTTTACCCGCTCTACTTCCAATACCTGGGCCTGCTGATGACGGAGCTGTATCTGGACCGCTACTTCAGCGATGCAGATGCGCTGCTCACCTCGCTGAATCACAGCGTGAAAGCCTTCAATGAAGGAAAGGCAGCCCGTGAGCACATCGCGAACTTCGTTTTGGACGACCTGAATAAGGCTGCGTTCTGGATGGCAACTGGCAGCGGCAAGACGCTGCTCATGCACTGCCACATCCGCCAATACCTGCACTATCTGGGCAAGGCCGGAAAACGGAAGGACCTCAATCGCATCATCCTGCTCACGCCAAACGAAGGCCTGTCCCGGCAGCACAAAGACGAGTTTGAGCAGAGCGGAATCGAGGCTGAGTTTTACGACAAAGATGGTGCGACACTATTCACGGGTCGTGGCGTGGACATCATCGACATCAACAAGCTCCGTGAGACTTCCGGCCAGAAGACCGTGGCGGTGGACACCTTTGAAGGAAACAACCTCGTGCTGGTGGATGAAGGCCATCGTGGCTCGGGTGGTGAAGTCTGGAAGGACTTCCGCCGCCGCATCAGCGCCAATGGCTTCTCCTTTGAATACTCTGCGACCTTCGGGCAGTCGGTTAAAGCGGCGACAGGTGCCAAGCAGAAGGAACTGACCCAGGAGTATGCCAAGTGCATCCTCTTCGACTACTCCTACAAGTTCTTTTACAACGACGGTTACGGGAAGGACTTCAACATCCTCAACCTCGCGGATCAGGTGCAGCTCGCCGGGCGGGACTACCTGACGGGCAGTCTGCTATCATTCTACCAGCAGAGGCGGCGCTTTGCCGACGGTGGCACGGAACTGAAGCCCTACCTGCTGGCGGACCCGCTGATGATCTTCGTCGGAGGCTCAGTTTCCGGCACTCGTGAGCAGCAGGAAGAGACTGACCTTGTGCAAATCCTGAAGTTCCTGGCGAGCTTCGTGGCAGACCGCAAAGAAAGCGAAATCTCTCTGCAAAAGCTGCTCACACGGAAGATGGGCTTCGTGGCGGGAGGCAAGACAGTCTTTGATGAACTCTTCCCTTATGTGGAGACGCTGTGGAGCGGGACCAAAGCCAGTGAGTGCTTCCTCGACATGCTGCGTCATGTCTTCAACGCTCCCTCGCCTGGGCAGCTCCACATCGTCCGCCTCATGGGCAGTGATGGCGAAATTGGCCTCCGTATCGGCACGCATGATTGGTTCGGCGTGGTGAACGTGGGAGATGCCAAAGGCCTGTGTGACCGGCTCATTGAAGCCAAGGGCGAGAACGATCACTTCGTCGTCGAAGACATGGCGTTCTCAGGGTCTCTCTTTGCCGGAATCAACTCGACTGGCAGCCCGATACGAGTTTTAGCAGGTGCCAAGAAGTTCAGCGAAGGCTGGAGCAGTTGGCGTGTTACCGCGATGGGCCTCATGAACGTCGGCAAGAAGGAAGGCAGCGAGATCATTCAGCTCTTCGGTCGTGGCGTGCGCCTGCGTGGCTACAAGTTCAAGCTCAAGCGCACCAGCGCCCTGGATGCTCTGGACCTGCAAGCGGACGACATGTCCACCAAGCATCCCGAGCACATCGCGCTCATGGAGACTCTGAACATCTTCGGCATCCGCAGCAACTACATGCAGGACTTCGAGGAATACCTCGAAGAGGAAGGCGTGGGCGAAGACGAACGCCGTGAACTGATCTTCCTGCCCACCATCAAACTGCCCGAGTTTGAGGCCGGCGAACTCAATCTGCACATCATCCGCCCCAAAGCGTCGATGCCGGACTTCAAACAGACCGTGACGCTGGAACTCGGCAGCCTGGAGGGCAGGCTCAATGGTCTCGTGACGGCGGACTGGTATCCGCGCCTGCAAAGACAAAGCTCTACAGCGAATGCTGGAACAGGGTCAGCCGCACTCAACCGCGAGCCGCTTACATCGCAGCACCTCGCTTTCCTCGACTGGAACAATGTCTGGTTCGAGCTGGAACGCCACAAACGGGACAAGGCCTACTACAACACGCTCTTCCGGCCCGAAGCGCTGCAAGTGATCATGGCCGAACGCTGGTGGTATGAACTCTACATTCCGCCGGGCTATCTGGACTTCCGCTTTGATAAGCTGGCCCTTTATCAGGAGATCGTCATCCACCTGCTCAAAGCCTACCTCGACCGTTTCTACCTCTTCCACAAACGTGAGTTTGAAGCGCCGCATCTGGAGTATCAGCGGCTCACTCAAAACGACGAACTCATTCTACAGAAGTATCAAATCCTGGTGAAGAAAACGGAGACGCAGCTCATCACGCGTCTCAAGCAGCTCAGTGAACGCTTTGCGGCTGGGAAGTATGAAGACCTTCAGCTCGACCGCTGGAAAATCTTCCCCGTTCAACATTCCAAGCATCTCTACCAGCCGCTCATCCACCTGAGCCACAGCCGGGGCGAGGATGCGCTGGTGAAGATCATCCCAACGCACCTTAACGAAGGCGAGAAACAGTTCGTGAACGACTTGGAAGCCTTCTGCCAAGCCGAGGCCAAAGGCAGCCTCGCGGAGACGGAGCTTTATCTCCTGAGGAATCACAGCTCCGACAAAGGCGTCAGCTTCTTTGCCGAAGCAGGCTTCCGTCCCGACTTCATCCTCTGGCTTCTGCGAGAAGACAAACAAACCATCGCCTTCATCGACCCCAAAGGCCTGCGCAACTTCACTGACAACTTCAACAACCCGAAGGTGCAGTTCTGCCGCCGTATCAAAGAGATCGAGGCCGATCTAGCAAAGAAGGCCACGAAGACGCCCATTCAGCTCGAATCCTTCCTCATCTCCCAAACCCACAGGCATCAGCTCCGCTGGCCCTGCCCGTCTGATCCGAATAAAGACGCCACTTCCGCAGACTATCGGCAGCATCACATCCTCAGCGCCAAGGATGATCCTGATTCCTACATCCGGGATTTGATCGCAGTGCTTTGAATGCCTGTTCCTGAGTAGCTGCCCACTGAAGGCACAGCCTTTCATCCTGCCGATGGATTCCCGGCTGATGCCGCTCTCACAAGCTAGGGCAGACGTTGCTCAAACCCATCGCTTCCCGGAGTTCCTGCAAGCGCCTCGGCAACCGCTCGTGGATGCGTTTGGTATCGTCGTGGGCATTTCACCACTCCGCCGCCCCTCACCGCCGGATCGAGTAAAGATGGCGGTCCGTGCGGATGAGCAGCCGATCTCCGACGAGCGCGGGGGTGGACATGCACATCTCGCCGCCGAGGGTGTTCGTGTGCAGCAGCTCGAACTTGTCCCCGGCGAGGAGGACGGAGGTTTGGCCGTCTTCGTCGAGACAGAAAATCTTGTCGCCCATGGCCCACGGTGAGGTGGTGAAGCCGGGGCCGCGTGGCAGGCGCTCTTTGACGTAAAACGGCTGACCGGTTTTCGCGTCGAAGCAGCTCAGCAGTCCGCGATCATAGAGCACGTAGAGTTTGCCCTGGTGAACGAGCGTCGTGGGATTGTAGGGCGCGATGCCGGGGTCCCACCACGCGATGAACTCGGTGCTGCGCTGGCCTTCAGGCGGGGTGATGTCGCCGCTGGCGCCGGGTTGGATGGCGTAGAGCGACTTCATGATTTTGTCGCCCACATAGCCGGAGCTGACGTAGAGCAGCCCGTCCGCCGCATACGGCATGGCGATGGTGATGCTGGACATGCCGCGCAGGGACCAGAGCAGTTTGCCTTCGAGGTCGTAACTGCGCACCGCGCCGCTGCCTGCGGTGACGATCTCCGTGCGCTGCTCATGCTGCCAGACAAAGGGCGGCGACCAGTTGCTCTTTTCGTCGCGCGGCGTGCGCCACACTTCCTTGCCGGTGCGTTTGTCGAGGGCGAGCAACTCGCTTTGCTCGTCGTTGTCGCATTGGTAATAGAGCCGGTCGCCATGCAGCACGGGCGAGGCCGCCGTGCCCCAGCCGGCGCGGGTCGGGCGCGGCTCCAGCGGATGCTTCCACAGCTCTTTGCCCTCGAAATCGAAACAGAACAGGCCCACGCCGCCAAAGCAGGCAATCACGCGCTCGCCATCCGTGGCGGGTGTCTCGGAGGCGTAGCTGTTTTTCAGGTGAATCGGCGTCTGCGGGCGTCCCTGATGCACGGTCTTCTCCCACACCGGCTTCCCCGTGGCGAGATCGAGACAAATCACCTTCCACACATGCTCCGTGGCCGGAATCTCAGGCCGATTGCCACCGAGATAGAGCCCCTTCTTCGGCGCTTCCGTTTCGCCGCTGTTGATGACCGTCGTCAAAAACACCCGCTCGCCCCAAACCACCGGCGAAGACCATCCGCGTCCCGGAATCGGCGTCTTCCACTCCACGTTTTCCGTGACCGACCATTTGTCCGGCAGGTTCGCATTGGCCGAAACACCCCGCGCATCAGCCCCACGAAACTGAGGCCAGTTTTCGGCGGCGTGGGAGTGAACCACAGAGGCACCGAGCACACAGAGGAGCAGTAGCGGAGTGATGGAGAGGTGGAGTTTGGCTGTCATGGTTGGTCAAAGGGATGTTCCGTCCGCCGGGGGAATGTGGACAATTTATCACATCCCGGAGAAGGCTGTTGGTTACATGGCGCTTGCTGGTCGCTTACTTTTCAAAGGTGGCGAGAAGCGACTGGTGAATGCGCGCGATGCTTTGCGCCCAATCCTTTCGCAACTCACCGTCCACCGTGCGGAGGCCTTGTTTGAGCTGGCCGGTGGGGAGGATGGCGTCGCGGTATTGGCATTTGTAGTAGCCGAGGATGTAGGGCTTGGTGCGGGCGGTGGCGGCGGGCGCGGGATCGAAAGCAGTGAGGCGCAGCACGGTGGTGCCGAACTGGAAGGGATAGACGTGCTCGTTCGCCGATGGGTTTTCCTCGTGCAGCGCGGTGAGGCCGAGGATGGTGCCGTAAAAGGCGCGCATCTTTGCCACGTCGCGCACGGCGATGGTGAGGTCGAGCGTGGACTTGGCGAGTGTCAGCGGCTCGGTTGGGGAAGTTTGCGCGGAGGGTTTTGGCGACTCTGGCGCTGGTGGTGTGGAAGGCGTGCCGCTGCCGCCGCGTGCGGCGCGGATGCGCTCCAGCAGCGCGTTGCGGAGTTGCGCGGGCATGGCGTCGATTTCTTTTTGCGTCAGCCTGCCATTGGCGTCGGCGTCGAAGCGCTCCAGCATCGCGCGCGCTCGTTCCGGGATGGGCACGCCGCCGGGTGGCACGGGGGAGTCACCGGCGGGTGACGCGCCGCTGGGTCTCCCGCCGGGTGGTTGGAAAGCAGCCACGGAGGCGGCATCCACGGGCATGAGTGAGAGATGCGTCCCGAGCATTTCGTCCGTGCTGTTCGGCCCGTAGCGCACGGGCTTGGGCGGATTGTTTGGGTTCTGCGGGTTGACGGCGGAGTTGTCGAAACGCGCGACGAGTTCGAGCCGCGTGTTCGCGGGCAGCAGCGGCGGTTCGGCAAAGGCGTAGCGGTCCTGCCAGTTGAAGTCCCAATCTTTGATCCACAAAATCTGCTCCGGCTGCCCGCCGGGCCTGGTCGCGGTGAGCTTCAATTCGCGCAGCAGATAGTGCGCGTGCGGGATGACGCCGAAGACGCGCGCCGCACCGGGCAGCGTGCGCGCGAGCCGCACTTCGTGGCGCGCTTCTCCGGCGGGAATATCGAGCAAGTGCGCATTGCCCGCGCGTGGCGAGACGGCGAGCGGCAGCGTGGTCATGGCTGCGGTGTTGGGTTTGTCGCTGAAGAAGATGCCGATCTTCGAGCGGTCCTGCTCCGGCTTTCCGCTGGGGTGATAGTGAATTAGCATCACCAGATCCGTCCTGGGTCGCAGCGGACGCGCGACGCCTGCGGGCAGGAAGCGCGGGGTCGCGCCCGGAGTCCACGAGCCGAACTGGCCGCCGCCCTGTTGCAGCGTGATCAGATCCAGCCCGGCCTGCGTGAGAAACCCCGGCCCGGCCTCGCGTTCGTCGCGCTGGCGCATCTCGCCGCTGGTGTCGAGCAGCAGCGTCGCGTGGTGCACCACGCGGCGCGTGCCGGGTCGAAACTCGACGGCTTTCACCCACTTGAGTGTCTCCACCGGTAGCGGGATGACAAAGGCCTGATAGATGTCCGGCCCATCGGCAGGCACCGTGAAAGACTCCGGCATTTCCACCACCAAGTCCGGCTCACCGAGCTGCCAGCCGTCGGCAAACTTCGGCAACGATGGCAGATCCCTCGCGTCTCCTTCCGGCGCGCCCGCGTCCACCCAGTCGGCCAGCGTTTTCAAATCCGCATCGCTCAACCGGCGCTCATCGAGAAAACGATGCGGCCCCGGCTCCGGCATCCACGGCGGCATCCGGCGTTCCTGCGTGACTTCCTTGAGGAACTTCGCCCGCTTCGCCGCATCCTGATAAGTCAGCAGCGAAAACGGCGCGACCTCCCCCGGCCGATGACACGCCGCGCAGTTCTGAAAGAGAATCGGCGCGACGTCCTTGTTGAACGTGGGCGTCGCCGCTGCGGGTAGCGCGAGGAGGGCGAGGAAGGCGAGGAAGGCGAGAGCGATGGAAGAGTGCGGTTTCATAGTTTGTGCGGAGGGACAAAGGGGGCGACAGCCATCTGGCTATGGCGAAGTGAAGCGCGCGAACCAGCGTGGCGCTCCGAGGGTGAATGGGATCGTGACCGTGCGTGGCGGGCCGTCCGGGGCGATGGAGAAAGTGCCTGCGGGATTCCAGAGCTGGAGATCGGCGGAGCCTTCGGCATCGAAAAGCTGTCCGGCGATGCCCTCGACCTGGATTTGCATAGAGCCCGCCGCGACGCTGGGCACACCCCGCGTGCGCAAGCGCGGCACCGGAAGCTGATCAATGGTGGCCGTGGTGAACGGGCCGCCGGGCACATAGACGTGATCGCGCAGCACATAGATGGTGCCGTCTTGCACCGTTAGTGCGCGGGCGAAGATGCGCTCCGAAGTGTCGTCAAACTGCTGCAACCAGATGAGCCTCCCGTTCACGTCGTAGCGGGCAATGATCATATCGTCGGAGGCGCGTGTGCCACGGCTGTCGTTCGTCGCGCCGGGGAAGCTGCCATTGGTGTAAAAGAGCAGATGCACTCCGGCGGCATCGGCGAACAGCGTTTCGCCCGATTGCCCCTCCGCTGCGCCCAGTTGCCGCGCCCATTGCGGTGCGCCATTCGCGGCGCTGCATCGAATGAGAAAGACATCGGGATTGAAGGGCTCGCGCACGGCGGCATCCATCGTCCCGTAGCCCATGCCGGTGAGATACAGGTCGCCCGTGGGTGCGGAATCAATGGCGAAGGCGAGTTCCACGTCGGGACTGCCGAACTGCCGGGTCCAGCGCAGATTGCCGTCAAAGTCGAGCGCGATGAGAAACAAGTCGCGAGTGCCGAGCGCCCCGAGCGTGGTGTCCGCCGTGCCGAGCAAACCGGACGTGTCGCCAAAGAGCACGGCATCTCCGGCGGAGGAAATGACCGAGGCATAAATGCGATCGTCGCCCGTCGTCGCGTAGCGCCGCGTCCAGCGCGGTCCGCCATTCACATTTAACCCGATGGCAAAGGCATCGAGCGCACCGCCATTCGGTGTGGCCGTCACCGAGCCAGTGGTGAAGCCGCTGACGACGACCCGCCCGCTCGCATCCGCGACGATGCCGTAGCCATATCGTAAAAACTGCCCGTGGTTTGCAGATTCACCTCCCAGACGAGAGTGCCGTCCGGCAGCAGCTTGAAGGCATAGATCGTATCCGCCGCCGGTCCTGTGCCGCCGCCCGAGCCGACGCCGTAGATGTTGCCATCCTTCCCGGTCGAAAGCGTGCGCACATAGGAATCGTCCGTCGAGGTCCACTCCCAGCCCGGCTGAGTGCTAGTGCTGCCGGGCAACGCGACGATGCGCGTGCGGCGCAGCGCGTAGTCGTAGATGGCGGAAACGACCTGCCCTTGCGAGATCGTCATCGCCTCCCCGCAGCTCATGCTGTTGTAAGTGCGCACGTTCGTCGTCTGCCCTTGCGCGGCGGGATTGCCGGTGCCGGTCAAACTGCCGGAGTCCACTGCGCCGCCATTGCTGGGTGGTCGCGCGCCGGTCACGGTGAAAGTGTAAGACCCGCTGCTCGCCGCCGAGAGCACGAGGAAGCAGGTGCCGCGCACCGGCACCCGGAAGTCAATCGCCGCACCGGCGGTGTAAAGCCGACCCTGCGCATCGAGCAGCGTGCAGTCCACGCCCGGCGATGCGGTGACGCTGACGCGCTCGCCGCGCAGTTGTTGCAGCAGGCTGTATTGCAGCCGGGTCGTGCCGCCGAATGTCACTGTCTGGGTTCCATCGGTGATGTCGCCGCCGGGTGCATTGAGCAGAATGGTCTGCGAGGCCGAGGCAGAATCCACGCCGTTCGAGATCGTGATCGTGAGGATGGTTTGCGTGACACCGGTGGGCACGTCGAACATGACCAGGTCCATGCCTTGCCCGTCGGTGATTGTCCCGTTGCTGAGCGACCATGAATAGGTGTAGCCCGGCTCGGTGATGGGCGTGACTTTGGCAAACTGCCCCTTCGCGCCACGCAACAGCATCACGGGCGCATTCAGCGCGACGGTCGGAGCGGCCTGCGCGGAGTGCGCGGCGAGGAGGAGCAGTGCGATGAATACTCGAGTGATAGCAGTGGGAATGGATGCGGCCTTCATGCGGCGTCGCGTCAGGGTTTGAGAATGGGCAGCGCGCAGCCAAAGGCTTTCGTCTGCGCGATGGCGGGCTTGAGTGTCTCCACCGGTAGCGGGATGACAAATGCCTGATACACATCCGGTCCATCCGCAGGCACCGCAAACGGCTCCGGCATTTCTACTACGAGGTCCGGCTCGCCGAGTTGCCAGCCTTCGGGGAATTTCGGCACCGGCGGCAAGTCCTTCGCGTCGCCCTCCGGCGCACCGCCGTCCACCCACTCGGCCAGCGTCTTGAGCTGCGCGTCACTCAACCGCCGCTCATCGAGAAAGCGATGCGGCCCCGGCTCCGGCATCCACGGCGGCATCCGGCGCTCCTGGGTGACTTCCTTGAGGAACTTCGCCCGCTTCGCCGCATCTTTGTAAGTCAGCAGCGAAAACGGCGCGACCTCGCCGGGCCTATGGCACGCCGCGCAATGCTGGAAAAGAATCGGCGCGATGTCTTTGTTGAAAGTGGGCGTCGCCGCTGCGGGCAATGTGAGAGCGAGAAAGGCAAGCGTGAGTAGGGGTCGAGTTTTCATTACGGTGTTCGTTTTCATGGCGTGCGCAGCCGGTAGAAGCGGCGTGGGAAGGTGCTGGCGTTTGTGTCGGAGAAAGGCACGGCGTTGGTGCCAAAGAGGGTCGTGAGTCGGTCCGTCCACGTCGCCAAATCCTCGCTCGATTGCAGCACGCCGAACTGCGTGGGTGCGCCAGTCATTTGGAGCTGTGTCGCGCTGCTTTGGAAGCCTTGCAGCGTGAGTCCGAGCGTCGCGGCGGTCTGGCGCGCGGGCAGGCCGGTCTCGGCGCGGTAGATGGTGAAGAGCGTGCCGCTCGGCTTGGCGTAATAGAAAATCCATGCCTTGGTGTAGCCCAGGAAATACTCCGGGTCGCGGCGCTGAAGGCTGGCGGCGGTGCTGATGCGGCGGAGCAGGCTGGTGTCGGTTTGCAGCAGCGCGTCGGAGAGGCTGGTGAGCCAGATTTCCGAGGGCACGGCTTGCAGCGGGTCGCCGCCGTCGATGATCTGAAAGGCGGCATAGACGCGGCCATTCCACTCGAAGGGCTCGAACGACGAGGCAAACTGCGGATTGCTCAGCGCGGACATCGCGGATGTGACCGTGATATTTGCAAGCGTCGAGGTGAGCTTGGTGTTGGGGTCCTGCAGGTAATAGCGTGCGCTGGCGGTGCTGGTGACGCCGCCGATGAGCGTGCGCCGCCCGAAGTTCACGCTCGGAAAATCGTCTGTGTGGAAGCTCACGTTGTCGGTGGCGGGGTTGATGGCAATGGGCACAGGCGATGGTGCGGAGACATCGAGCTGACACATTTTCACCGCTCCGCCCGGCTGTTTCACGGCCGCGTAGGTGAAGATGGGCAGTCCGGGAAACCAGCGGTAAATGGTGGCCGCGATGTTCTCCAAGGTCGGCGGCATCGTGTAGCCTGCTGGCGCGGAGACGACACGCTCGCTGAAAGTGGGATCGCCAAGATCCACCCAGTAGATGCCCGCTGCGCCGGTGCCATAGGCGAGCTGTTCGTATATGACGTAAGACGCGCTGCGCTCCGGCAGCCGCGCGGCGAAGGGATACTGACGCGTGGCATTCACCGGCACTGCGGGATAAGTGACGACCGGGTCCACCAGCCAATTTCCATCCGTGCCAAGCGTGCCGGGGCGCACCTGCACGAGCCGTCCATCGTCGGCGATGGCAATGATGAACCAGCCCGCGCTGTCGCGTCCCCATTGCGGATTGCCACGCGGCGGGATGTTCGGGATGGAAAAGGGCTGGCCGTTTTGGCCGAGCGGTTTGCCATTCGCAGGGACGAGGTCGCCGGTGTCGGGGTTCACGCCGCACAGCCACGCCGCCTTCACCGCGCCCTGCTGCGTCCAGACAAACCACTTCATATCCGGCGAAAACTCTAGGCCGAGACAGCCGGATGACGGGTCGCCGACGACGCTTTCGGTTGGGGTGAATTGCGCCCGCGCCGAAGTCAGCGCGAAAGACAGAAACAACGCGAGGAGGGCGGGACATTTCATACGTTGTGCGAAGAGCGTCATGGCTTGCGGCTTCATGGCTTTGACGCAGTCGGCAGTAGGCAACCGAAGGCTTTGGTCTGCGTGATGGCGGGCGATTTTCCCGCCAGCCCGGCGGTGATGGCAGCACGGAGTTCCTGCGAACGGGGAGTGTCACGGCGCTTGCCGTCGGCGGAATAGCGGTCATCGACGCGGCCCCGATAAATCACGGTGCCCGTGGGCAGCAGCACGACGGTTTCCGGCACGGTCGTGATGCCGAGCGCGTGGGCGACTTCCTGCCGCGCATCGAGCAGGATGGGGAAAGGGAGCCGGTATTCCGCCGCGTGGTCGCGGGCTGTTTTCGCGGTGACGGATGGGTCGGAATGCACGCCCAGCACGGCGACGTTTTGCGCCGCATATTCCTCCACGATGCGGCGAAACTCCGGGGCGTAGCCATTGCTCACCGGGCATTCCGTGCCGAGGAAAAGGAGCACGATGAGCTTGTGCTCGCGGTAGTCGGCGAGGGTGTGGCTTTCCCCAGCCGCATCGGTGAGTCGGAAATCGCGTAACGTGGGCAGCGCTCTATCGCCAGCGTGCGCCGCCGTCTCGCAGGCCAGCAAGACGAACATGACGAGCACGCAAGCGAGCGCCTTGTTGATGCCGGATTTCGTGGTTAGAAGAAAGAGGTTCATGCCATGCGCTGGTTAAGGTTTCATGCGGTAAAAGCGCTGCGGGAATGCGCCCGCATTCCAGTCCACGAAGGCCGACTCGCGGTAGAGGCTCGGCCAGTGGAAGCCGATGCTTTGCCAGTTCACGAGGTCGCTCGAAGCCTCGATTTCGCCCGCGCGCACGGGCAGCGCGGATTGCAGCAGCAGCGTGAACTTTCCCGCCGTGTAACTCAGCGGCGTGACGGTGACGGGCGTGCTCGCCGGGGCGGACATCGCGCCCATGAAATCGCGGCACACATGCAACTCGCGTCCGCCGCCCGTGCCGACGGTGTAGAAATAGACGAAGGCGCGGTCGGTGGTGACGAAGCTCTCCGGGTCGATCCGCGCCGCCGCACCGGGCGCACTCACGCGCACGGCCTGGGTGCCGGGGAGATTCATCACCCATACCTCGCTCGGCGAGGAGTAGGGCGCACCGAGCGTGACGGCGAGCGAGAAGAAGGTGCGGCCTTTGAAAATGAACGGCTCGGCGCTGAAGTGGTTCACCGCCGTCTGCGGCATGAAGTTCGTGAGCGTGAGCACATAGACCAGCTCGAAGCCCGTGGCCGTGCGGCCATAGACGTGCAGGCGATTGAAAGTCTCCGGCACCGTGGTGTCCGGCTTGATGTCGGAGACCGTGCAGATGAACATCTCGCGCCCGCCCAACTTCGGTGCCTGGAAGAAAAACGTGTCGAACTTGTGCCCCGCGTCAGTGGTGAGGAAGGTCGTACTGCCATCGAGTCCGTAGCGCACCACCTGCACGGTGCCGTTCGCGTCATCGAGATTCGTCGCCAGCGCCTGGTCGCCGGGAATCCACTGCGGGCCGGACGTGGCGAAGTAGGTGGATGGAAACAGCCGGTCCACGGTCGGCTCATTTTCGTAACGCCACGCGCCGATGTTCGCGCGGAAGCGGCCTTGGAAGGTCATCACCGGGGCCTGCGGGTCGGTGAGATTCTTGCCCGGCAAGACGCCTCGGCGCGGCGTGCTGCCGCCGGTCGTCACAAATTCCGGCACGCCCGGTGTCCCCGTGAGCAGGCGATACCGCGCCACCTGATGCACGCCCGCCGCATCCGCCGCAGTGAAGAACACCGCCGGCCCCGCCGCCGAGTAACCCCACTCCGGCCCATTCCAAGTGCCCGCCTCCAAGTCATCAATCTGCGCCGCGCGTCCCAGCAGCGTGCCGCGCCCGCTGGCCGGAATCCACACGCCCGTCACCGGGTCGAGGTCCGCCAGCCACACGTCCTGATTTTCATCCTGCCACGCCACCTTCGCCCCGGCGTTCCAGATTTCCGGGTCTTGATACGAGATGCCGCTCTGGCCGATGACGACATCCACCGCCGCTGCGCTGGACAAGCTCAAAACGACGAACGCCGAGGCGAGCAGCGCGCGAAGTGGCAAGCGTGAAAGTGCGAGTGGTGTCATGGGTGGTCGTCCCCCTTTCCCGCCTCACGATTCGGCGCGACCAGCGTCTCAAAACGCACCCGTTGCTCCGGCGTGAGCAGCTTGCCTAGCTCTGGTAAAAACTGACGGCGCAACCGCACCCGCCCCTCGACATCGCCTGGCGGCAGCGCCTCCGTCTCGACC